>Ga0209350_1000361_pt1 | contig 27661 bp, 37 predicted proteins | sample GraSoi013_2_20cm_2_FD_185822 | JGI IMG/M metagenome (GOLD analysis project Ga0209350, IMG submission 185822) | Grasslands soil microbial communities from the Angelo Coastal Reserve, California, USA - Sample 09_27_2013_2_20cm (SPAdes) (version 2) | ecosystem: Environmental > Terrestrial > Soil >...
CGCTCCGTCTCGCTATTTAAATCTTCGATCCAGGAAGGTTCGAATACAAAGGGTTCTACCTCGTCCTCTTTTTCTTCTTTTTGCTCACGGAGCTTGCCGGATTTCCATTTAAGTGCTGAGGCTAACTTCTCCCGAACGGCGGATTCTGGTAATGGCGGTTTGAAGGTGGCATTCAGGATAAGGAGATCCTGGTAAGCAGCCTCGGGAGATAACCCTTCATGGGCGATCAGCCGACAGGCGAAGCGGTAGAGGTTTTCATCGCGGCCTCCTTCGGCAGTCCCGATTAATTTGTCTAGATCTAATGATTGCCCGGGCAAACTGGAATTGTATCCTTCAAGAGCGTCCGGTGCTTGGGGGAGATTTTTAATAATCTCTTTGGTCGGTGGATCCCCCAGCCACATGTATTCCTTGCCGGTATCGGGATGGACTGTTGGGGTAAGGACAATGAAGCCTCCCTCTGATCTGGCATCGACACACTTTTCTTCATTTTTAAAGGTTTGGATTTTGGGATTATAGGCGAAGAAGTAGTGGCGGCCGCCTTTACCTGAAATGGCTTCGAGAGGGGTAGTCAGTTTTAGCTTCACGGCCTGAGGTTTGTATGAGTCGTTGTCGATGACTGTCAGATTGGAAACTTTCCCTGTGACCACTCCGATGCCGACTCCGCCCCCTTCGAACCACTCGTAGACTTCCTCAGCCGTTGGCAGGCGCTGCTGATAAGGGGCCCACTCGATTAGCGGGAATTTGGTACCTAATCCGACGGGTACCACACTCCAATTGAGCTTACGGTAGAGCATGGCCCAGGCCAGGATCGTTTGGGGGTAGTCCATATAAAAAGACCTCCTTAAAGTCCGACGGCGCTCTGGGAAGCTTACCTTGCGGTGTGACCGCCGGACTTTAAAGAGGTCAGGAGGCTTCCCAGAATCTTTAACACCTTAAGTTTAACTTACTCAGCTCCGATATCTTCTTTAAATTCATCGAGTTCTGATTTTCTACTTTCTCCTTCGGCCTTCTTCTCTTCCGCGGACTCGCCACCGAATGGATCGCCGTTCTCTTCAAACAAAGCTTCAGGATTGTATCGTTCCTTGATGGCGTCCCAAGCGTCACGGGCCTCAGAACTTAAGGGAGCTTGGCGTCCTGAGATAACGGAATATGAGATCTTCCCGCCTTTATCTTCCTTATTGATGAAGATGTCATAGTCGGTAGCGTCGCCGTTAACCTCTTCAATATCGACGATACCGTCTCTGATACCAGCCTGGGGAATGACGAAGACTTTGACCTGACTATCCCGGTAATCCCAGACCGGAATGATCCAAATCTTATCGACTTGGCGTTTACCGCTGAATTTGTTGACATCGACTTGGGAGAGATCGACTGGAGCCCCGAGAGGCTTCCTGATGGGCTTTTCGAGAGACCAGTATTGCTGGCCCTCTTTAGCTGAGGCTAAGATCCTGAGTCGGTTCTTACCGATCTCGAGATCTCGGGTATTGAGGTACTGAGAAGATTTGGCTTCCTTCTCGTAATTATCAGGGGTTACACCCATGATAGACTCCTGTTCTGCATCCCCTTGAAAAATAAAAGAGTGGGGAGCAAGCTAATATTATTCTATAGAAAAAATTTGTCAACTGTGCCATACAGCGGATACTAATTTGTTGTGCTGTATACACATACATGATAACATGGGAAGTATGAACACTTTACACCGTACAAAGTATCCGCCTAAGTATCCCAAGTATACCTTATACATTAATCATCCCAAGTTTCGAGCTGAGCGAGGCAAGTCTTCCTTAGTAAATATGCTACTTCAAATATGGTATGCCAAGAAAATAGAGGATCTCCCTTCCAAATAAAAAATCCGCTCGGGAGGGCACTCGAGCGGATAATAAAACGCCCTGCTGCGACAGGGTACAGCTCTATTATATGGGCTAATGATAAAATACGTCTATGAGTGTGCTGGCTATCAACTTTGACCGTAACATCATGGATACTGATAATCCTCAGCCGGGGTATAAGATGGGGCCTCCCCTACCTGGAGTGAAGGAGTATCTGGAGGATCTCTATCGTCAAGGCCACACTATAATAGTCTTCACAGCGCGGGGATCGGTACAGAAGCGTAAACATGTCGAGGACTGGCTGGATTATTTTAAAATTCCCTACCAAGAAGTGACTAACGAAAAGAAGCAGGAATTCGACTATATCGTCGATTATCGGGCTGTCCCCGATTTCGATACGCTGCGGGAGGTCCTAAGTGGGACGGATTAAAGCTCACGAGAAGGCTCAGCTCGAGAAAGAGCGTGAGCAACGCTTCCTGCGGGCGTTAGATGCTAAGGATATGGGCGAGGTAGTGGGTGCGGCAGGTCAAGAATCGGAAATATCGGGTGCTAAAGCTACTATTGAAGTCAGTAACGTTCAAGAAAAAGAAGCGATCGAAGGATATTCACAGGACTTCGATGCTCTAAGTTCAGCCAAACGATATAAATTTGATGACTACAAACGGTTACTGGCGGAGATCTTCGCCTCTTCCGCGGAAAATCAGGAGTTTCCGCATGGATGGCTATGGCATATCGCGGTAACTGATAAAGGTTTGGTCATGTTTCTGCGTTCTCCCGATAATCGGCAGTTCACACGCGCCTTTGCTCCCTGCAATGTGCCGGAATATGACCGTCAGGCCTGTGATGCCATCCTTGAATCGGCTTGGGTAGCGATAAATAAATGGGAAAAGGCCAAGGAAGAGGCCGAGAAAGGGTTAATTCCACCAAATGGCTCTGCAAAACCTGCCCAATGACGTCGATATTCGCATAGATAACCCCAAACAGCGGCTGGTGGATGCCTTGATCCAAGAAAAAGCGCTTCTCGACGCCGTTTTGCGTGAAAAGGGCAGCAAGGATCTTTATACATTCAATAAATACATCCTTGGCGCTGTACAAGGTGAGACCAAAGTCCCCTTGGCTCCATTTCACAAAGAACTTTGCCATTTTGTCCAAGATCATCGCCAAAAAAAGAAGCTGATCCTGATCCCTAGGGGACATTTGAAGAGCACTTTGGTGACGGTCGGTTATTCTCTCTTTCGTATCGTCGAAGATCCTTCAGTTCGCATCCTTATCCAGAACGCGACCTATCAAACGGCTGCTGATTTTGTTCGAGCTATCAAAAAGCACCTTCAAGAAAATGAAACCTTGATTCGAATCTTTGGAGATCTGACAGAAGGAGCGGTTGAGTGGAGTGAGAATCGGTTCACTCTTAAAAATGCTAAGCAGACCAGTCGTGGTAAGGAGTCTACCGTCACGGGGTATGGGGTTGAGACAACTAAGACCGGTCAACACTACGATCTTATTATTCATGACGATCTTGTAGAACGAGAGAACATTGGCACTAGGGAACAGATTGAGAAAGTCATTATAAGATACAAGGATTCACTAGACCTGCTGGATCCAGGTGGGCAAATGATTGTGATCGGCACCCGCTGGAGCGACGGCGACCTCTACGACTGGATCCTAGACCGCGAAAGTCACGTCTCGCAAAGTTACGAGAAGATGATTCGCAAAGCGTTTACTTGGGAAGGGGATATTCAGCACGCTCTAAAAACGGGGGAAGGGATTAAGGATGTACTATGGCCGGAGAAGTTTACGCAGGAGGAGCTTTATACCAGATATCGTGAGAAGGGACCTTACGAATTTTCAACACAGTATCTTAATGATCCAGCTCCCGAGGATGATGCGACTTTTCGCCGCGATTGGTTTCGCTACTATGATCCATCTGATCTAACCGGAAGGCTTCTCAACACTTACATTACGGTCGACCCGGCTGTATCGGAAGATCGACGGGCTGACTTTACTGTTATCTTGACGGCTTCGATTGACCAGTATGGAAACATCTTTCTGCGTAATATAGCGCGGGGCCAATGGAATCCTAGCGCGATCATTAGAAATATCTTTGCAGAAGCTGAGAAATACCACCCGGTAAAGGTTGGTATTGAGGATATCGCTTTCCAAAAGACATTAAGTTACTTTATTCGTGAAGAATCTAAAAGAAGAAATCGTTATCTGCCAATTCAAGAGATAAGTCCAGGCGGACGGAGTAAGGATTCGCGTATCAAGGGTCTGCAACCTCTCTACGCCGCTGGAAAAGTGTATCATTACAAGCAGTTACCTCACTTGACTTATCTGGAAGACGAATTGCTCCGGTTCCCTCGAGGTCGCAATGACGATATTATCGATGCAGAGAGCTATTTACTAGCTCTTCTAGCCCGGCCTAGAGAGAAAACTCAAGCCAGGAGAAACAGGTATTTGTACTAATGGCTACCTCGACCGCCCAAAAACCACGTCCTACCTCTATCTCAAAGACTGGCAATACTCTCGCAACTCCCGATATTCGTAAAACTTACACCCCTAATGAAGAAGAAGCGGCTGTTTTAAAGCACGTCTATGGTCGCTACACTGCGATGAAAGAGACGCCGGATCGTATCAAGGCTGCCAGGACTTGGGAAAAGTCGCGTAAGCAATGGGAAGCTGAGCGTCATGACCGCACGGAAGGCGATTGGCAATCCGATCACGTCGTTCCTCTCACTACAGCGGTCATTGAGACGGCCTTGGCCGAGATGGTCGATCAGAATGGTGAGCCGCTGATCCTTCCCCGTAATCAAGAAGACGTTCCTCGTGCCACGGTCATGAAGCATATATATGAGTACACCTGGGATGTGGCTGATTCGGATATTGCTGTCGAAGATGTTGAGAAGGAAGCTCTGACCGTCGGAACTGCTATTGCTCAAGAATATTATTTTAAAGATCGTCGTCTTATCCGTTCGACCAGACTGGATGAGAAGGGGGATGAAACTTACGTCGAAGAAGAGGTCTTTGATTTTGAGGGGTGTTATCTAGAGATGGTGCCAATCGAAGAGTTCTTCCCGGACGAAACTGCTAGATATATTGGAGTAGGACCGCGGGCTGCCAGGGATTGTATCCGTCGCTTCATCATGAATATCGAGGATGCTAAAGCATTCTTCGCTGGATCTGTCTGGGACCCACTGGGAAATATGCAGTATGTGATGCCGGGTGGGGACACGAATTATTATGAATACTACAAACCACCGCAAGGGATTGATCACAGTAATCAGGTAGAGGTCCTGTGGTATTGGTCTAAAAAACCGCTCGATGCTATGCACATCGTTATCAATGATGTGGTTGTTCGCATGGGGCCCAATATCTACAAGCATAAGCAGTTGCCTTTCGGCAGGCTAGTGGATGTCAAAAGGCCCAAGAGTTTCTACGGTAAGGGCGAGGCGGAGCTTCTTGAGTCGATCAATGATGAAGAGAATACTATGCGCCGCATGGTCATTGATCGAAATCACCTCGATATCGATAAAATGTTTTTCATCGACCAGAATACTTCGGTCAATGAGGAAGATCTTATCGCTCGCCCCCACGGACTTATTCCAACCGATGGTGAAGGAGCGCACGCGATTGAGTATGGAGATATCCCACAATCGGTAGCATTATCTCTGAAGATGCTAAATGATGACGCGACGATCGTGACTGGTATCGATCCTCGTCAGGCTGCTCTCCCTCAACCGGGTACTGCGACCGAGGCCGCCATCCTTAAAGAGGCAGCCCTTAAGCGAATTCGTCTCAAGATGCGCCGCTTGGAACGCGAATTCTTGGTTCAAGTCGCCAGACTGCGGGTCTCCAATATTTTGCAGTTTTATACCCAACCGGTCCTTGAGCAAATCGTGGGACCAGTCGGAACGGATGAATACAAACAGCAGCTTCAGGATCTGCAAGATCAAGGGAAACTCGACTTTGCTCCGGACGGCACTCCTATGAAAAAGACCTATCCCAAGATTAGGCTGGAAGGAAAAGAGATCACTAGCAATGCTGCGGGGATGTCGATGGTTCAGCCAAAACAGGGCTTCTCATTCTTTGAGATGAATCCAGATTACTTCACTCCGACCGCCAAACAAGGTTTTGATATTAAGATCGCGGCCGGTTCTACACTGCCGATCAGTAAGCCACTCCAACAAAGTAAGGCGACTGAGATGTATGATCGCTTGATCCAGCTGGCTTTAGCTAATATCGGATATGATCCAGTCAAATTGGGTGATTTGCTTCTAACCGTCAATGATTACGATCCGAGTGAGTTTAAGACACAGCAAGCACAGTCTGAAGCAATGCCAGGAGGAACGAGTATGGATCCAAATCAGATGGGTGCGGATGTTTCGGGGGATCGAGCTAACCAGCTAGTCCAGCTGGCGATGATGGAAAACCAGATGATGATGAAAGGGCAGCATGTACCGCCAACTCCCTACGCTTCGCCGGCTCACACCTCAGTTCATTTGCAGTTTATGCAATCACAGGTCTTCCAAGCTTTGGATAATACTTCGCCGATTATTAAGGAATTTACTGATCATGTCATGGGAGAGCTGCTTGCTCAGAATACTCGAAATATGTCCGGCACTACTCCCCAAGCGGGAGTCCCTGGGGCTGAGACTTCGATGATGTTTAATTCTGGAGCACCGGGAGTGCGTACGATCTTACCGGCTCGTCCTCAGACTCAAACCTCGCCGGAAGCTGGAAAGCGTCCCATGGTTGGTGATAATACCCCGCGTGGTGCGGCCACGGCGACCATTCCAGCTATGATAAGAGGAGGAGCCCAGACACCTCATGCCATCTAATAAGCCTCGCCTTACTATTGAATATCAGCACATTATGCAAGAAGCTTCTCTGACTGAGCTGGAAGTTTTGAAAAATATTCGAATGCAGAAAAACTACGACTTCTTGAAGCCGTTTTTAGCGCGAATCATTGCTACTGAGAAAGAAAAGATATTTAAGCTGCCAGAAAGTGATCCTCAGTATCTGGCGATTGAGAAAGCTTTTAGTCGTGGGCTCGTTGCCGGGTTGATTAATTTCTCCTATATTGTAGATGCAGCCGACGCGGAGCTTACCCGCCGACTCGAGGAAAGTAAAAAATAATGGCTTTTGATTTTTTGCAGACTCTTCAACAGCACATGCAGCAGCAGTTTAACCCTGATGTTTCTCTTGATAATCCCGCGATGAGTAAAAATTTGGCGGTGACTCCTAGAGCTCCACATTTATCCGTGCCTCCTCAAGGAGGGCCGGCGCCGGCCGGCAATCCTGATATGACTTCAATGATCCCGCCGGGCGGATCTGCGCCTCCCCCTGCTGCGATGGGTGGAGGAATGCCGGATATTCCAGGTATGGGAGGCCCTTCAGGCCAGCCTATCCCCGGTCTTCCACCGGGGCTTAATGTCAGTGTGCAGGATCTTCTGCATTTGGGAGCGGCTACCTTAATGGGTCTCTTGCAGGCGGGAGCTTCTGGAGGTCTAGGCGGAGGGCAGCCAGGAGCTCCCGCTATGGCTGCCCCAATGGGACCAGGTGCTCCGGGCGCTTCCTCTCCACCGCCGGGAGCGGTCCTTCCTGCACCGGCCCCCATGATCCCCGGTCAAGGTGGTGGTTTCTAATGCCCAAGGTAGGGAATAAGCATTTTTCATATAGTCCTAAGGGACGAGCGGCTGCAAAGGCTTACGCTAAGAAGACCGGTAAAAAGATGACTGATAAAGAAAAGAAAGGACAATAATATGCGTACACCAAAACCTCAGGGAAAAGGTATCGTTAAAGCGCTTGGCCAGAAAGGTACCACCGGGAATTTCAAAAAAATTGAAAAGGCTAAAGGCAAAGGCGCAGCAATCGGAGCTTTGCAAAATAAGCTCGCCAAGCGGCGTGGCCAGAAGGTACCTTATGGTGGTGGTAAATCAGGTTCCAAGAAGTGATCATTGACAGTCTCCGCTGGGTACTCTAAATTCTAAATATAAGGTGCAGGCGCGAAGAGCGTAGAGCACCTTTTTTGCTAACATGCCTGAACTTAACAACGGTTCGCCTGCCCAGGGCACACCCCCAGAGCAAGCACCACAAACACCAGTAGTAGATCCGGCAGCCGCTGACGCCGGGCAGTCTCCACAGCAAGCACCTTTAGAGGACGTATATAAAGGAAAAACTGCTCAGGAGATTGCGCAGATGCACAAGAGTGCGGAAACTAAGCTCGGCGAAGTTTCTGAGGAACTCGGTGGTCTGCGAAAGCGAGATCAACAGGTAAATGTATTGCTTCGAGCGATTTACTCAAATCCCGAACTTTACAACCAGGTTGATTCTGCCGTTAAGAAATTGACAGGCACTGAGGTTCCGTCTGATGGAACCACTCCCACACCTCCTTCAACTGAAGGCTCTCCTAAGCAGACAGCCCAAACTCCGCAACCTTCTCCTTTCGAACTCGACGCCCGTCGAGCGATGGAAGCAGATAAGATGAACGAGTTTGAGCGTAAGTTTGGTATTGATCAGCTTCCTCCTACGGAGCGCAAGAATATGCATACCAAGATTGGTATTGCTCTTGCTAACATGATTGATCCGGGCGGAAATAAGTCTTACCAGGAAATCGTCAACGGAATTTCGATCTCGAAACTCCCGATGTTTCTTGAGAATGCTTACTTTATCGCCAATCGGGACAATCTCGTTCCTAGAGAGAAGCTAGACGCGATCTACCAAAGAAACGCTAATAACAGCGCTGCTATCGGAGGTATTCCTTCTTCTGGCACCACTCCTTCGGAAGTCTCATTGAGTCCGGAAGAGAAAGAAACTGCCAGGAAAATGAATATTCCTGAAGATAAATATCTCCAACGCAAGAAAGAGATTCAGGAAGCTTAAAGTTTAAGGAGTAACAATGGCTAAAGTCTCAGCAACAGGTTTCGCATATCGTAAGAATCTTATGGGTGCTGAAGAGTCCCAATCGATCATCAGATTTCGTGTAGCTAATTCCACAACTCTAAAAGTCGGTGACATGGTCCGGGTAAATACCGCGGGCTTTCTTGTGAAAGCTGGTGTGAATAACCCGGTAGTTGGAGTAGTTAACGGCTTGGTCAACCAAAACGGAGGCAATCCTTTTGCCCTCGGTGTTGACGCAGCTGGAGCCAGTCTTACTCCTGGCGATCAGTTGGTTACTAGCTCTACTAACCAAACCGCCGCGACTTGGATTGAAGCTGAAGTCCGGGTGGATCCGGGTGGATACATTCTTTACTACGGAACGCTTAATTCCGGAACACTTGCTCAGACTAATCTTTTACAGTTCTACAATCTTGTCGCTGCTAGCGATCAAGCTGACAGCTCGACAAATTCTGATACCACCGGCATTGTGCAGCTATTGCAATTAGATCCGGACGGAGATGGAAATGTAACCAAGGGGCTATTCAGAATCGCTACACCACAATTAATTAGCCAGGTGGGTAATTCCACCCAGGTGGTAAACGCCTAAAGGAGTAATCAATGCCAGCTTTAAGATCAAATTTTGGAGACTTACTCGAACCTGGATTCAGGGAAATATTCGATGACCGCTACAATGAAGTACCGCCGGTCATGGATCGAGTCTTCCACGTAAATAACTCAACCAAACAAGATGAGCGCGACAGCGCCGTCACCGGATTCGGACTGATGCAGATCACGCCTGAAGGTGGGCCGATCGACTACGAAGATCCGGTTCAGATGTACCAAACGGTGTATACCCACATCAAATACACCAAAGGTTTCAAAGTTTCGAGGGAAATGTGGGAAGACGATCTTTACAATATTATGAATAAAAAACCGGCCGCTCTTGGACGCGCTGCTAGGCGAGAAGCTGCTCAGGTCTTTAATCGAGCTTTCAACTCGAGCTACCCTGGTGGAGATGCCAAGCCGCTCGTCTCTACTGCCCATCCTAGGGCGGACGGCGGAACGCAGCAATCCAACGCTTCTGCGACTGGTCTCGTCTTCAATGAGGACAATCTCGAAACAGGTATCATCGCCAGCCGTAACCAGCTAGACGACAAAGGTATGAGGATCGATGTGATGCCGGATAGACTGATCGTCCCGGTGGATCTCAGGAAACTTGCTCACTTGATCATCGATTCTACTCTTCGCCAAGGAACTGCTGACAACGACGCTAATATCTACAAAGGACAGCTGGAGATTATTGATTGGATCTATATGGATCGCTTGACGACTCATTGGTTCTTGATCGACTCTAGTCAGCACGAACTCACCTGGTTTGATCGTGTTAAGCCAGAGTTCAAGCAGGATGATTCCTTTGATACAGATATGGCTCTCTTCAAATCTCGCCAAAGGTTCTCCCGCGGCTGGAGCGATTGGAGAGGTATCTGGGGCAGTCAAGGTGATGGCGCGGCCTACGCTGGATAATTTGAAGCTTAAAGGGTAAGCAGTCCTGGACCCGGGCTGCATATCCTAAACCGACAGGTGTCACCGTAATGTAGAACACCTGGGATACATGGGCAGTTATTATGACAAGAACCTCCTTTGTTGGACAACGCGATCCTCAGTCTTCCGATCCTACTAGCCCTTTTGTAGGGGAAGAATATTACAATACCGCGAAGAACACTTTTGAGAGATATGATGGAGCTGTTTGGCGAGGATTAGCTTTCACCACTTCAACTTCTACCTCCACGACAACCTCAACCTCCACTTCTACTTCGACTACAACTAGTACCAGCTCAAGTACCAGTACCTCGAGCTCGACATCCACTTCCAGTTCTACTAGCACGACAACCTCGACCTCCACGTCGACTTCGACTACTACCACTAGCACTTCTAGCTCAACAACGACAACTAGTACCAGCACGTCGACTACTACATCGACTTCGACCTCCACGTCGACTTCGACTACTACAACGGTGTAAAACATATGGCTAAAACGCATATCTCAAAATTAAAAGGACAACTTCGAGCACTGACCACCCCGCCAGTCAATCCTAAGATTGGTGATGAGTATTTCGATACGCTTCAGAATGCCTGGTTTAGATGGTCGGGAAACAATTGGCTTGGGTATATATTCTCAACGACCTCGACATCTACCACGACTAGTACCAGCACCTCGACTTCGACTTCGACGACGACTACTAGCACTAGTTCGAGTACCAGTACCTCAACTAGCACGTCGACCACGACAACACTGTAGTAAAGGAAAATTATGACTAGATTTAGTGCTTACAGCGGAAAAATAGAAACCAGAACTACACCACCGACACCAACTACGCCGCGCGGTGGGGATTTCTATCTCAATACATTGACAGATCAGCTGTTTATCTTTAACAGTCGTATCGGTCAGTGGGTAGTGGCTCAACTCACCACCACGACTTCCACCAGCTCTTCGACTACTACCACTTCCACTTCGACCACTACGACCAGCACTTCTAGCTCGACCAGCTCCAGTACCAGTACCTCGACCAGTACGTCGACCACGACAACACTATAAGGAAAAATTATGAAAATAGTTAGAAATCCACAATCAGGTGCTACGATCCAAAGCTTCCTCTTCAAAAAGAGGATCTACGGCTCCGATGAAAGAGCTCTCCTACCTATCGGACAGATGAAACCATTTCCGGATGAGTTCGCGGATGCTTTAATTGGTGTCTATGATTTCTTGGCGGAAGAGTCGCAAGAGGGTAAGTTTATCTGTAAATATGGAGATTATGTCTCCGAAAGCCAAACCGGCTGTAACATTCATGAGAAAAAACATGAAAAGCGAATAGCGGCAGGCGAGGAAAAAGTCTCTGATAACTCCGAAGAATTTATTACACCTCAAGAAGAAATCGAGGCGGAGAAACAAAAACAGATAGAATTAGTCACTCAGGATGGAATTCCAGTAGGCGAGGGAACAGACAAAGATGGCGTAGGGTGGTACGGAGCCGGAGTGGAAGAAGAACTTCCAACGGCAGTGGGAGATGAATTTTAATGATTACTAAAGGTGCAGTATCTATACCAGCCGTCTGGAATCCAGACCAAGAGGGGACGGTCGCTAAAAAGCTCGCTAATTCTTGCGAGATTACCGCCCTTAAGCTGACTGGAAATGCCGGCGCTGCTTATATTTCTCTCTACGATGGAGTAGAGGCGGGGGACGCCAAACCTACCAATTTGAAATGGGCGATGGATTCTTCGCAGCAAACTCCTGATACTGATATTTTTAGTTCTCCCCTTGTATTTAAGCGTGGAGTTTACGCTGTTTTGGAGCAAGGTGCGGGATCTGGATCGGTTCTATGTCTGGCTGCTACTCGCGGAGTACATACTGAGTCCGCTCCTTCTAATACCCAAACGATCTAATTGACAAGTGTCTGGCCATTTCCCATAATGACCACGTGGAAGGTGAATTCCAAAGCAAAAAGATCATAATTTTTACTACTTTCTCTGAAGTCAGCGAGGCTTACAGTCTTAATCGCGTGGTGCAAGACCAGATTAAGATGTTCGTTCGCAATGGATATAAAGTCTCAGTGATTGTGCAAGAATCTTTCGAGCCGGTGCAGTGGTATGCCAACGAGAACGTCGAGATCGTAAAGATTCCTCTCGTCACTTGTCACAACGACGTTACCAAAGATCCTACATTTGACGAGGATGTTGCTAAGATTAGGTCGGCTCTTGAGAGAATTGTCACGGATGATTCGGTGATTCTTACTCATGACGTGATTTATCAACCGGCTGCTCTTAAACATAACTTCGCCGCTCGGGAAGTCGCGGCAAATTCTCAAGCTCGGTGGTTACATTGGATTCACTCCGCGACTTCTCCGATTACTCTCAATAATCTGCGGCCTTTCTTTTCGGACTCTTATCTTCAAACAATCCAAAAACCTTTTCCAAATTCTTTTTATATTTTCTTCAATGATTACTCAGTTCCTAGGATCGCTGAGAACTTCGCAATCTCACAAGAACTAGTCAAAGTTGTCCACCATCCGACTGACGTGTGCGGATTCCTTGGAATCTCTCCGGAGGTAAGCGAGGTGGTTGATAAGAGAAAAATCTTGGCTGCTGATGCGATATGTACTTATCCGGTGCGGCTAGATCGTGGTAAACAAGTCGAGTATGTTATAAAAACCATGGCTTGCCTCAAGGAATTTGGTCTCTCTGTTCGGGTGATCATAGTGGATTTTCATTCGACTGGGGGAGACAAGGTTCAATATCGTGATGAGCTTAAGCAAATCGCTATTGATTACGGATTAAGTGCTGATGAGTGCCTCTTTACCTCGGAACTTCGTCCAGAGTGGAATACGGAGATTCCGCATGAAATGGTTAAGGATTTTCAATTGCTTAGCAATGTCTTCATCATGCCGTCAGTCTCAGAATCTTACAGCCTGGTGACTCAAGAAGCGGCGCTTACTAAGCAGGTGGTGGTTCTTAATTTTGACTTCCCACCATTTCGTGATATTTTCGGGCCGAACGCTATCTATCGTAAATATTCGTCGGCGATTGACGTCATGAATGGCGGGGACGGCTGGACCAACACGCAATATGGACCCGGTAATATCTCAGAAGAAGAGCGAGTAAATCATGAAAGAAACTACCATCGAGAGACTGCGGGCATGATCTATGCCAGGCTCCGCCATCCCGAGGTGGCTCTTGCTACTTTTCTGCGTCAGGAGCGCAATCTGGACGCAGTATTCAAAAAAGAACTAGAGCCTCTCCTATTTAACTAACATGGCTCTTACTCCCATCGGCAAAAAATTTCAGGCACAGCGTAAAATCCCAGATCAAAAACTGAGAGTGGATAAATGGTTGGGCGAGATGGTTTTATACAATGCTGACTCGATCTCACTTGGCGAAAATATCTTACCGATAAATTTTGACTTGTTTAGTAAAGACGGGAAAAAGAAATATGTCTTTAAGGTAAATGTGGAGAAGATTATTGAAGTCAATCTTGAAGAAGAAATGAAAAAGAGGCATGAGGAGAAACATGGATAGTATGTGCATTGTGGGGTATGGCGTCGTAGGTAAAGCTACAGCCTTGGCTCTCGGGATTAAAAAGCATTTTGATATCAATGGTGATTCTAATATCACTCTTCAGGAGGCGTCCAACTGTCGTTATGTCTTCATCTGTCTTCCCACTCCTACCGATCAGGACGGCTACCAAGATGTTTCTGCTATCGTGGATATCATCCAGCAGATTGATGCGTATCGGGCTTTCCCTATCTACATCATTCGTTCCACGGTTTTACCAGGTACGGCGGACAGGATAATGGACTTTAACGATATGGACCGCATCATCTCTAATCCGGAGTTTCTCTCGGAAGATACAGCGTCGGAAGATGCTGTTAACCCTGCTCTTATCGTCATTGGAGGTAAAAATCCGCAGTATCTTCATGAGGTAGCTGCGATTTACGCTGCGAGATTCAAAGCTCTTAAGCCTACTCTTACTGATAATGTGACGGCAGAGCTTATTAAATATGCCTTCAATACTTTCTTTGCCACTAAAGTTGTCTTCGCCAATGAAATTTATGATGTCGCTCAGAAGACGGGAGCTAACTACGAAACTATCAAAAAGCTCTTGATGCTTCATCCCTGGGGTAGTAAAAATCATTTTCAGGTATTTCATAAAGGAGGTCGCGGTGCCAAGGGTAAATGTCTTCCGAAAGATTTATCAGCTTTTGCTGCAAGCACAGGAAGTAGATTTTTCAATACAGTCAAGGAAATTAATGATGGATTCTCCGATGGAAAGATCTGAATTATTTTTTGAACAACCAGTTGCCCAAACAGTTACTCACGTCGAAGGGCATGAGGAACCGGGTCAGGCTCATGAAATTATTCCCGGTCTTACCTCGATAATCATTGCAGCTCATAATACTCATTGGCCCCTACTTCATTACACCGGCCACGCTATCGGTTCGGTCCATGAACATACCAAGCTGCCCTACGAAATTATCTTGGTAGATAATGGCTCTCCAGCCAGGCTTAGTGATCCCAAAGAATATAACGTCGATAAAGTGATCTACCTTTCTGAGAATAAGGGAGTGGCAGCGGCATGGAACGCTGGAATACGAGTTAGTCAGGGAGAGTACATCTGTCTTCTCAATAATGACGCTCTAGTCTTCGACAACTGGCTAGAAGATATGCAAGAAGCGCTGCAATATACCGATCTGGTCATGGCCAATCCGATGTATGGTGAGCCCTTCTCTAGGGCTCGAGAGGCAGCTCAAAAAAGAGCGGCCCAGCTGGAGAAACCTTTCGAAGAATCTCTAACTTTCACTAGAGACTTTAGTTGTGTCTTAGCACCACGGGAGTTATTCAACCTGGTTGGGGTATTTGATGAGCAATTCTTTATGTATTGTGAGGATTCAGACTTCCTAAAGCGGATGGAAGCAGCTGGGTATACAGCACGGACTTGTACTAGGGTGAATATCTTTCACATAATTTCTGCCACCGCATCTACTAATCCGGATACAGCAGAAATAATGAATAAATCTAAGCAGTTTTATAAAGAAAAGTGGGGAGAGTGAAAAAAGTTTTATTAACTCGGGGAAGATATGCTTCGGTGGATGAGGAAGATTATAGATTAGTTTCTCATTACAATTGGTATCTCAAAATTTATAAGAATCGAGAATATGCTGAAACCACTACAGGCGGTCGTAAAAACAGAAAACATATCAAAATGCATCAATTAATACTTTCTGAAAAGGGAATTGATCACATAAATGGCAATGGTTTGGATAATCGTCGTAGTAATTTAAGAAAAGTGACTCAACAGCAAAATCTATTTAATGCTGGTTTGAGGAAGGATAACAAAAGTGGTTATAGAGGTGTAAATTGGCATGCTTCTGCGCAAAAATGGCGATCTTATATTTCTCTAAACGGTAAACAAAATCATTTAGGATTGTTTAAAAATTTAGAAAGTGCCATTGAAGCTCGCAAAAAAGCTGCGTATTTCTTTTATGGAGAGTTCGCAATGGAGCACCGTTTATGAGTAAAAAAATCGTCGTTAGTGGGGGAACTGGCTTCATTGGCAGTCATTTTGTAGAACACATTCAGAAAAATACTGATTGGGAGATTCATGTTCTAGCGTCTTTTCGTCATCGGGGAGACTCTGAGCGAGTAGCAGAAGCCTTCGATCCTAACAGGACAACTATTCATTTCGTAGACCTCAATGGACCAATCTCTAAGAGACTGGCGATAAAGATCGGACGCCCTGACTACATCGTCAATATGGCCTCTGAATCTCATGTCGATCGTTCGATTGCAGATCCAGTTCCCTTTGTCCAAAATAATGTGAATACTGCTCTCTATATGCTGGAATATGCTAGAGAAGTACGTCCAGATAAATTCATTCAATGTTCTACTGATGAAGTTTTTGGTCCGGTTCATGATCACCTTTTTAAAGAGTGGGATCGGCACGTTCCTAGCAATCCCTACTCCGCTTCTAAATCAGCCCAGGAAGCTATCGCCATCTCCTACTGGCGAACCTTCGACCTCCCAATAATCATCACGAATACTATGAATAATTTTGGGGAGATGCAAGACAGCGAGAAGTTTATTCCTATGACAATCAAGAAAATTTTGAAAGGAGAGGAGGTTATTGTCCATGCGGATAAAGACGGAGTCCCCGGATCTAGATTTTATCTTCATGCTAGAAATCATGCAGACGCGCTGCTTTTCATCCTTAATAATATTGCTCCGCTACATTACAGAAATGGCTTTGTTAAACCTGAAAGGTTCAATATATCTGGCGACGTCGAAGTTAACAATCTGGAAATGGTAAAGCTACTCGCTAAAATTCTAGGGAAGCCCGCTCAATATGTGTTGGCTCTTAATCCCGACCGACCGGGACATGATTTGAGATATGGACTGGATGGGGCGAAGCTTAGAAAAGCTGGCTGGAAACCTCCGGTTGATTTTGAATCTTCTATGAAAAAATATATCGAGTGGACACTCGCTCATAAGGAGTGGCTGTAATACATGAAGTTTTCCATGTATAATATTATGCATGGAAACAAGAAGATGCAGACTATGTCAACAGATAAAAACCATAGATAATTTTAGAAGTTTGGGAAGGTATGGAAAAACAAGGCGATATTGGAATAGCTACTGTAATCCTTGCGAACTTAAAAGGAATGTTGAGTATAGGAAGAAACATCCTGAATGGTTTGCTAGACAACAAAGAACTATGCGTCAAAGATGGATTATAAAAGCTACGGGAGGGAAGTGCGCAATTTGTGAAGAAACTCGTGTTATAGACATCGCCCATATTATTCCTAGGAAAGGTCGGAAAATGAGTCGTAGTGATTCCTTAGATAACTTATTAGGATTATGTCCTACCCACCACCGTTTATTTGATGAAGATAGTCTTTCTGAAGAGGAGTATTCAAAAATTGAATCTCAAGTAGAAAAAGCTCGGGAGTTATATGGATAACAAACCTTTCGCGTCAATTATTACTCCCTTTCATTGCTGGAATTCCTACCGTCAGAAGTCGATAGTTAGAGCAATATCTTCTTTGGAGAGGCAGAGTTATCCTAACTTTGAGCACATCATCATCAACGACGGAAGTGTTGAACCTTTTGATTATCCTGCTCATCCTTGGATTAAGTTAATTAAGCAAGATCACCTAGAGAGAGTGAACGCTCTACGTACTGGAATGGAAGCTGCTACCGGGGATGTCTTCTGTTTCCTAGACAGCGACGATGAATACAAACCGACCTATCTTCAAGAAGTTCGAGATATGTTTTTGCGCTTTCCCAATTACAAAATGTTTAATTTTGGGTGTGAGTATCTGCATAAAGATGGAGGTATAACGTTTCGTGCTCCGTTTCATCCGAAAAAGCTTAAGGTCGGCCATGAGAAGTTTGGCGGCGGGAATATTGTTAATGGGACTTTTGTGTTTCATCGCAGCGTGTATAACGACCTTGGTGGTTATCCTCCAGAGCATACTCCAGTATCTGCGGAGCAACTAGCCGAACTCAATTACACCCTGGCTCCGCAGTTGTCTGTCTCCAGTCCTTACGACTTCTCGGCTCTTGCTCAGATTCAGTTTCCGGAAATACGTCCGTATTTTCAGACGGATGAGCCAGACAAAGTGATCAAGGAGCTTGGTAACCCTTGGGGAAATGATTTTTATCTCTGGTACAAATACACCAGGAAGTATCACAGTAAACCGATGAAGACTTATCTCTATCAGGTACACCCTAAGGGAGGGAATGAATGACTCCAGTAGATATTTTTATTGCGTCTTATTTACGCGACCAATATACCGAGGCAACACTAGGATTTTTGAAGCGACGAACCAAGTATCCTCACCGTACCTTTTTATTAGACAATGGCGGCAATGAACGACTTAAAGACCAGGTGGATATTTACGTCGGAATGGGTACCAATCTTGGGATTCACGCTCTCTGGAATATTGCTGCTGCTTTGGCTGAGTCTCCATACATGGTTACCTCTGACAATGATATCTTTGTGCCGAATCTAGATCCAGATTGGCTAACCCAACTAGTGAAATTTATGGACGAGCGTCCAGAGTATGGAGCTATCTCCCTGCATCCCCATGTCTTTATTGGGGCGGCGGGAATAGATCCGGAGGATCCTGAAGATGTCAAAGAAAGAAATATGGCGGGGGCGGTTATGCGTATCATGCGCACACAAGCTGTCCGCGATGTGGGAGGGTGGGAACATGTTATCAGCGCTGGGAGAAATCATGAGGAGCGGACGATATGTAGCCGGTTGCAATCACACGGGCTTAAAGTCGGAATATGTTCTCGAATTCGAGCCTACCACCCATTTGGAAAAGATGTCGGCGGGAACTGGGGCTACCCAGCATGGTTTACTCCCGAGATGCAAAAACATAATCCACAATTGGCTGAGGAAGTTTTGAGATTTGATAACCCAGATTCATATGATGTGAATAGTTGGATGCCAAAATGAGAGATTACGTTATTGGAACACTGATAATCATAGTAATTATTCTTTTCTTAGGAGGCCTTCTAGGTGGAGTGGTATATATAACAAATCGCCAAGATCAGGGTTGTCGTGATAAATACGGCGGCGAGTGGTATCACGATTGGGTTTCTAGTAAAGACTACTGTGTGAAGAAAACCTTGGAGATCCGCCCAGAATGAAAATTCTTATCACTGGGGCATCGGGCTTTGTGGCTCCCCACCTAGTGCAATATATTCAAACCTTAAAAGAGAAGCACGAAATAAGCTTGATGGCCAGGCCGCATTCTGATGGAAGACGTAACTTACGATTAAAAGATATAGATACCAGCAATATTGATTTTTACCTACTGGATTTAAATTTTACCCATCACCTTTTTCAAGCGCTGGATCGCATTAAACCTGATGTTATCTTTCATTTAGCGGCGCAGTCTTTTGTGGGACAGAGCTTTCAGATTCCTACTTACACGTTTGAAACTAATACTTTGATGGCTTCTAATCTCTTGGAATGGTTGCGAGTGACTAAAAATACTACGACTAAGATTCTTTTGGCGGGAAGTTCGGAAGAGTATGGTTTGGTTGCTAGAAAAGATCTTCCTATCGCAGAAGTTACTCCACTTCGTCCGCTCTCTCCTTACGCCGTCTCTAAAATAGCGGTGGAGATGATGGGCTATCAGTATCACCAGTCTTATGGTACGCATACGATTTTGACCAGGGCTTTTAATCATGAGGGTCCTGGGCGAGGTGAGCAATTTTTCACTTCTAGTGTCTGTAAACAAATAGTGGCGCACGAGCGAGGAGAGACTCCAGCAGAAATCCAGGTCGGCAATCTTACAGCTATTCGGGACATTACTCATGTCTACGATATGGTTCGAGCGTATTGGTTAGCAGTTGAGAAGTGTGACCCAGGTAAACCATACAATATTTGTTCTGGACTAAAGTATTCTATGCAAAGACTGTTAGATGAAGCTTTGCGACATACTACTCTCAAATTTAAGATAATTCAGGATCCAGAGAGGATGAGACCTTCTGATGTACCTATTTTGCAGGGCGACTATCATAAATTTTATGAAGTGACCCGCTGGCATCCAAGATATCGGATGGAAGATGTAATGAGAGATACTTTGGAATACTGGAGGGCGCAATGATTAAAGAATCTGATGTCACGATTATTATCCCGCATCTAACTTCTTCGGAATCCTCGGCTCCCGCACTTAAGATCTCTTTGACTTCTTTGCAAAAGACTACTGACTCCCAGATCCTAATAGTCGCTAACGGTCCTTGGCGAGAACAGGAGTTTCCTCCTGATATGTGGATTGGTAAGCAAGGTCAGTGTCGGGCTGTCAACGCTGCGGTAGCGACCGTTGATACTCCTTGGGTCCTAGTCACCAATGATGACATGGTTTACCCGACGGCATGGTTTGAGCGGCTTACAGCGCGGGTTACGGATGATGTTGCTTGTGTATCTCCCCAGCTGGTCGAGCCGAAGGAGGGCGCTCCGACATTTTTGCAGCTGGCGGCTGGTGGAGCGGGTGGGGACTTCGACATGGAGAAGTTTCAAAAGTTTGCAAGTTCGCACGAAGGTCGCGGATTACGCACTGGATTTAATCTTCCATATCTCATCCGTAAAGAACTCTTCGATATGATCGGTGGGTATGACATTAACTACGATCCATGGGGATCTAACGGGGATTCAGATCTGCAATATAAGATTCTCCTGGCCGGTGCTCAGCCTTACCAAAATACAGATTGTGTGGTCTATCACTTTAGCCAAACTTCGGGAACTTTTCATCCGGACAACAGAGCTTGGTGGGAAAAGAACTGGCATTACTTCATCAGTAAGTGGGGCTTTGAGCGGGCCAGCTCGCCGGAGATCTGGCAAAGCGCCCGCAACCTGTTAGATGATCATATGGCGGAGCTGAAATATCAGCCTGATTGGGCTGGGAAGTGGTGGGGGAAGAGATCATGAGAATGAACTTTATAGGCAATTCTGGGGTAGGGTACTCCGGCGAGGTTGCGGATGAGTTGCATATCGTAAGGGAGCTGAAATCTATCGGTGTTTTGGTAAATTTCATCCCTCGGGACACTTGGAAAGTCGCTGTAGATAGTGATAACTTCTCGAAGCTACCTGGGGAATCTTTGGAAGCTGATATAAATATCATCTGTAAGTGGTCACATTTCAATGACAGCAAATATGTAAATATTCTTCGGGAAGTCTCGGGAGCACCAGTCTTCTATTGGGTGTGGGATTTTCTCTTCGATCCAACAGAAGTTACCAATTTTAATCTTGAGATGGCCAAAGCAGCGGATCTTTATCTGACTGGTGAGGGCGGACTTATCCCGGAATACAAAAAGTTAGGAATCGATGCTTATTATTTCCAGTTCGATGCTCATGACTTCCAACTCGCTCCTCGCTCGCGGGGTAATTTCAAACACGATTTGGTTTTCACCGGCTCGTTGGTCCGTAGTGGCAACCGACTTCCTTACCTCAAAGAGATCAACCATCACCGCCCCGTCAAAATTTACGCTCCTGATTACTCTGCTTGGCGTGCCGAGGGTTTTGATGCTGACCCTGCTGTCTACGAAGATGCTTTTCAGCGAATAGTGGCTGAAAGTAAGATCTGTCTTGGTTTTTCAGTTACTACCACACCTTGCTGGGGATACTGGTCCAATCGTATTGGTAAGGTAATCGGCGCTGGGGGGTTTCTCCTTTATGAATACCAAGAGGGAATGGAACTTCTCTTACCGCCCTCGATAGAATACTTCTCATCTCCAAAAGAAGCGATTAATAAAATCGATTATTATCTGGATAACGAGAGTATTCGTGAAACGGCGGCCGCCTACAATCTCAGCAAGAAAGAAGAATTCTCTTCTCTTCGTCGAGCTTCCCAGCTCTATATTTTGATCGATAGATTCTTGGAGGATCATGGACGTTCCCGTTAAATATCCACTCTTACGGCCGTATATGAACTCACACATCCGGCGGGCAGTAATGGATGTTTTGAGTCATAACCAGATATCTGAAGGTCCTAATGTGGCAGCATTCGAGAAAGCTTTTAGAGAGAAATTTGGAGGTTTTCCTGTTGCAGTTAACTCAGGTACTTCTGCATTAGAGCTGGCTTATGATCTTATGGGTTGGGGTAAGGGAAACGAGGTCTGGGTTCCAGTTCTTACTTGTGTGGCGACTAATATTCCGCTAGCTCGTCGAGGAGTCAAGCTTAAATTTATGGATGTAGACCCGGATACTCTTAATCCGATCGTTCCTAAAAATGCTGGTTGGGTAGTGAGTGTTGATCTTAATGGAATTAAAAATGAGGTAGCCGCGGATGTTCATGACTGTGCTCAATCTCCAGGAGCTATTCATTATGGAAAATTTAGTTGCTATAGCTTCCAGGCCATAAAGCAATTTACTACTGGAGATGGGGGCCTCTTAGATTGTGCTCGAAAGAATGATTATGAAGTAGCCCGGAAACTGCGCTGGTTTGGAATCGATCGTGACGAGCCTAGAAGAAAAGAAGATTACGAACCCCACGAGATAAGAGAAATCTTTGCTGATATCGAAGATCCGGGATATAAATTCCAGATGAATGATATCGCTGGAGCAATGGGGCTGGCGGGACTTCAATCTTATGACGCGTTAATGTCTCATCGCCAAGAACTCTTCCAAGAATACAAAAGAGGACTCAAAAATATATCAGGTATAAAGATCCTTCAAGGTAAGGAAATGTATCATTACTCGCTCGGGATTTTGGTAGAGCGTCGGGAAGACTTCGCTAGGATGCTTAGAGAGCACGGCGTGGAGAGTAACTTGATCCAAATTCGTAATGATCTCTATAAAGTCTTTGGCGGTAAGCGTCAAGATCTTCCGAACATGAATGCTCTTGAAGGAAAGTATCTATTCTTACCACTTAATCATGAAATCTCTACCTCTGACGTTGGTCAGATTTGCGACTGGATCAAAGGAGGGTGGTGAAAACAGCTGAAGAAATAATCAAAGAAGTTCAGTTTCTTCCGACCTTCCTGACCGACGATGATATCAAGGGCATGGTTAAGTATGCCAAGCGTTTGAAGAGTGGAGCAATCTTGGATGTCGGTACGGGATGGGGTAAATCAATGCTTACTTGGGCTCTCGCCAATCCAGCTAACACCGTCTATACTTGCGACCCTGGAAGTTATCCGATTTATCAGCGTTGGGCTTCCTCGACTGATGATTACCAGGATAAGATCGAAGATCTGATAGACAAATTTGATCTCCATAATCAGGTGAGGTTTTACTTGGGAAGGCTTGATCAATTTTTTGATGTCTATCTTGGCTACAAATTCGACATTATCTTTTTCGACAACTGGCCGGAGCTTAACGAAATGAACAGTACGATTTTCTTTCGTAAAGTGATCAACAAACTCAAGCCAGACGGATATATTTTCTTCCGAAACTATGGAAGAGCTGATCGGAAAGAATATACCCAGTCAATAGATGAGGCGATTGTCGATCTGATCTTTGAAGAAAAAATAGGGGAATCAAGAATTTATAAAAAGCACAAAAGTTTGTATAAGGAGTAAATTTATAAATCTAATAATCACACCATCCGGAAAAGCTTTTACCCGTCTGGCGGAAATGTGCGAGGCGCTAGATCGGTACTCTAAACTTCCTTTCTACCATGTTATCGCTGTGGATAACTGTGGAGATCCTCCTATAAAACAATCAGAGCATCGAGCGATCATCACCTTTCGGGATGATTACCACGCGGACGAACATAAGAACAAGCAAGGTCAGGGACTCCAGCTGGCCTACACTTTCGGCACCGGTAAAGAGACACCTTATGGTCCTCGTGCACCAATTGATCACATTTTTCTAATCGAATCGGACGTTATCGTCCAGGAAGGCTGGGATGAAAGACAAATTGAACTCAGCACAGTCTTACCCGACTGGGCAACTCTTGACGTTACTTCAATTGATGCGGAAGGGAGTGTTACTTATCCTGCTACTATTTCTCCTCGTCATAGCACTGTTGATTTTCACGGACATTCTTTTGATCATCAGCATTATGCGGATTTCCAGTGTACTTTATTTAATCCTCTCATCTGGACTCTTACACCTCCAATAAGATTTGATGACTTCCCCAGTCATTTCGATATTCTGTTTTCTAGGAAGGTAGAGGAACGGACGGGACTCAAGCATTATCGATCTAATGAACTAAAGGCTATCCATTATCCTAGTAGCAGCCGCAACTTCAATGATCCGAATCATGAACTTTATATGAAGGAGCCGGTCTGATGCGTATCGCAGTCCACAGTAACGCCGGCACTAAATTTTTAGAAGACTTGATTGAGCATTGGAAGTCTCGCGGACACACCGTCGAGTTTGAACCAGGAGCTAATCCTGCTTTAGATGCTGAAGCGGATCTAGTATTCATAGATTTCCTGGATAATAACTTTTATCGTCTCTTCAATGGGGAAATGGGAAGTGACGCTCCTAACTGGAAGTCCGAGCCAAAGAAGAAACTCTTTGTTAGAGCAGTCGATATAGATGTATGGATGGGTAGGCATCGAGATCCTAGGATCTGGGAATACCTCGATGGGATGTTCGTCATCAACGATTTCTTCAAAAAGAAGATTATTGAGGAGAGTAACAACATCCCGCTAGCTCAAGAGAAAGTTCACATGGTTCGGATGGGAGTGAACCTTGATAAGTTTACTCTGAAGAAAGAATCAGATAATAACCATCGGATCGCCATGGTTGCCGATACCATGTGGTATGCCAAGGCACCTTTTGAGGCTGTACGTCTCCTAGAGATGCTACGAAGTAGGACTGGGGTTGATTACACTCTTCACATCCGTGGCCAGTGGGATCCACCCGAGTGGCATAACGTAGCTTGGAATCACTTGCTTAAGAGTCTTGATATAGAAGATAAGGTTATTCTCTATAATCGTCAGGATGACATGAATGAATGGTATGAGGATAAAGATTACATCCTCTGTACTTCCTATAAAGAAGCGTTTAGTTTCGCCCTTGCTGAGGGGATGGCAAAAGGCCTTAAACCAGTCAGTGCTGATTTCTTTGCGGCTCGTGAGACTTGGCCTGAGTGGGCTATATACACAAACTGGCAGAATGCCCTTGGAATGCTGTTGGAGAATACTCATCCTGAGAAATACCGAAAATTTATAGAAGAAAATTATTCATCTGAAAAGATGGTGAGGGAATACGATGCAATCCTCGGGACCTAGAAAAATAAAACTTACAAGAGGAAAATATGCACTTGTGGATTTAGTAGATTATGAGTGGTTAAGTCAGTGGAAGTGGTATTGCTCTGCCAGAGGCTATGCAGCTAGAAGACTTTATCCTGAAAATAAAGTTGTGTACATGCATCGAGTGATTATTCCTGAAGGAGAAGAAGTAGATCATATTAATCATGACAAATTGGACAATAGGAAATCTAATCTAAGGCCTTGTACACATAAACAAAATCTTAGAAGTAGAGGACTGAATAAAAACAATAAAAGCGGGTACAAGGGTGTTTGGTGGAATAAACGAAGCTCTAAATGGCAAGCAACTATTATGGTGGATTACATAAACATTCATCTGGGGTTTTATTCCGATAAAGGAAAGGCTGCTAACGCATACATGGTTGCAGCCCAGAAATATTTTAAGGAGTTTGCATGAAGTCTCTCTGTATCGACATGGACGACTTTTCTCTAGAAGGTCCGGCAGCCAATATGATGAATTGGATGTTCTACCTCAAGGGAAAGTATCCTGAGTTTAAAATTACCCTCTTCGCCATTCCAGGCAGATCTAACTTTCCATGGCTCTGGGAAGTAGCCAGACTCCCCTGGATTGAGCTAGCCTTGCATGGTTGGGACCATGATGAGGAGCAGGAGATTAACTTTACTCAACTCCGGGAGTGGCCCTTTGCCAAGATATATAAAGGCCCAAATTGGAAAGTTACTGAGAGGGAAAAGGTAGCCTTGGCCGAGAGTGGATATATTCTTGCAACAAAAGAGCGGGAATCTTACGGGAATAAACAATGGGCTCTAACAGACGGGGGTGCTCTTCATGGACATATCTGGGTAGAAAGCGACTGGGTAAGAATCAAGAACAGGATTGATGGGTTAGGATGCAGAAAGTTTAATTTCATCTCGGAGGTAGCTTATGACTGAACTCTGTATAGTAATTCCCATAATCCATACTGCCTACATCAGAAGGTGTTTAGAAACTCTCTATAAATATACAGACCCTGCTCTTTTTCAGGTAATCGTAGTCGATCAGTCAGTCGACGGCATGGATCCTGAGCTTATCAAGAAATATGTTCATCTTTACCTGAAACCCTACCGTAATCTAGGATTTGCTAAGGCTGCCAATGAGGGTTTCATTCATGCTGTCAGATGGGGAGTTCCCTACATTGGAGTGTTAAATGATGACACTGAATTTATGAATGCCGAGTGGTGGTCAGGAGTAAAGGAGGAGTTTAAAAGCGACCCTCGAATTTTGGCCGTTAGCCCTGAAAGTCCTCGAGTCCCCCTTTGGGGATATGGCCGGGACCACGGCGAATACTTAGATATTATTCCTTATAAAGAGGAGTTTTCAGAGGAAGATTATCAGTATTTGTTAGCAGGACATTTTGAAGATTTGGATGAAAGAATTCCTAATATTCCTGCCTCTTTCCCACGCCATAAAGAAGGTGTTATCGATGGGATCGCGATGTGGTTCCCGATTTTTAAGAGAGAATCTTTTGAAAAAGTTGGCTACTTCGATGAGAAATTTTTTCCTGGTGGTGGGGAAGATTACTCACTAAATGCTCGAGCTTATTCATGCGCATGGCCGATTGAACGGGACGAATGTGACGAGACGTATCACTATAGAATGGTTAGTTCTATGCGTAGTTGGGTGTTCCACTTTTGGGGCAAAAGTAAAGATGTAGATCCGTATACTCAACCAGCTAAATTGGATCTTCTTTCTGAACGCCGCTGGAATAATCTTGATCAGCTTTGGCCAGCAGAATTAAATCAGGGACACAAATTTGATTTGTGGGGTCATTATAAAGATAGCCAAGATGTCAGACGACCCCTAAAACGTGTTAAAGAAGTGCATATAGAGCCACTATGAAAAGTATTTATTTAACTCGAGGTAAGTTTGCAATAGTGGACGATGGAGATTTTATGTGGATAAGACAGTGGAAATGGTATGCAACGGCTAACGGATATGCGAGAAGAGATCTAAACAAAAAACATATATGGATGCATCGGTTGATTATGAACGCTCCTAAACATGTGAAGGTTGATCATCGTAATGGGGATGGCTTTGATAACAGAAGGTCTAACTTGAGAAATTGTTCAAATAAGGATAATTGTAGAAATTCAAAAATTCCTAAAAATAATACTAGTGGTTATAAAGGAGTTTATCTAAATAAAAAGCTTAATAAGTGGGCTTCAGGGATTAAGGTAGATCGGAAAGCTATATATTTAGGCTTATTTAACTCTAAAGAAGAAGCTGCCAAAGCTTACGACTACGCAGCTAAAGAATATTTCGGCAACTTCGCAAAGCTTAATTTTAAAGACATTCTGCCACTCTAGGAGGGCTCTAGAGACGGGGGACGTCTGGCCACCTTCCACACGTTCCCCATCTTTATTTCTTCTATACTTACCTCGTGGCATTCTCTTCCAAAGTTGGTTCCTACGTTTCCAATACTTCCACCGGAAATCAGGCTATCACCGGTGTAGGATTTCAACCCAAAGTCATAATCTTGTGGGTTATTCCAGAGACTGGTGATACAGATGATTTCGGATCTTCCGGAACAATGGGCATCGGTATCGGTGTCTCTACTACTAGCCGGGCGGCCGTCTCCAAAGCTCAAGGCGCTGCCAGTAATACCCATACCACCGATACAAAATGTATAACCATGGTCAGCACCGGGGGTACGACACTCCTTGAAGCT
>Ga0209350_1000368_pt1 | contig 27432 bp, 35 predicted proteins | sample GraSoi013_2_20cm_2_FD_185822 | JGI IMG/M metagenome (GOLD analysis project Ga0209350, IMG submission 185822) | Grasslands soil microbial communities from the Angelo Coastal Reserve, California, USA - Sample 09_27_2013_2_20cm (SPAdes) (version 2) | ecosystem: Environmental > Terrestrial > Soil >...
CCTTCTCGACCAGTCTGACCCTGAAGAAGGCGCGCCCAGGCCCGAGGAGCGGCATCAGGAACCTGTCGATCGAGCCCGTCTCCTTCCTCGAAGTCAGCGAGCGCTCGGCTCCTTCGACGATGTCATCGTCGAGAACGTTCACCACCGGCCTCCTCCACATGTTCCCCGACAGAGACCCTCCGTTCCTCAGATAGACCTCGTCAGCCCAGAAGGATGCCAGGCGCACCACGAAGTCCAAGGCTTCAGGAGCCAGGGGAGGGATCGTGACCGTCGCCTCCCCCTTCGAGAGCTTCATCAACCGCCCTGCCCTCTGGCCCATCTCGTCCCAAAACCAGTTGGCGAAAGGGAGCAAAGGTTCACCGTGTCCCTTCGGCATCTCCGTCTTCGACCTGAAGAACAGCTCCCACGCCAGGTCTGCGCGCACCGAACGTTCCGTAACCTGGTCGTCGAGCACGATCTTCATGTTCATCAACATTTCAAGCCAAGAGTCTTTAAAATTGCATGGAAGCAATCTCGCTCTCCACTCGGGGAAGAGGTCCAGAGCCACTCTTGGTGTTACGAAGGCTGGGATTGTTGGACCAGACTTTGCCGACGTCGTAGTGGACTCGGAGCTCGGTCCCTAGCTGACCGCTTTCTCCACGAGTGCGGCGATCCTTACCTCTTCGGCGGCAGTCAACCCCTTCAGCGCGAAGCCGGTCGGCCACATATTGCCCTCGTCGAGGTTCGCCTTGTCGCTGAAGCCGAACGTCGCGTACCTCGTCTTGAACTTCGCCGCTGCCTGGAAGAAGCAGACGACCTTATCGTCCTTGGCATACGCAGGCATCCCATACCAGAGCCTCGGCGAGAGAGCTGGTGAGCTTTCTCTGATAATTGTATGAATCCGCTTGGCCATGGTGCGATCCGGTTCTCGCATCTCAGCGATCTTCGCAAGCACGGCGCTCTCCCCCTCGACCTTGCCAGCCTTCATCTCTTGGACGCGGTCCCTTATCGCGCCTCGTTCCTCCTCCGTGAATCCCTTGCGGGTCGCGGTGGTGCTCTTGGCGGACCTCTGCGAGCCCTTCTGTGCAGGTTTCATGGAATTCGATTCGTCTTTTCAGCGCTTAAGTATTTTTTCACGAGATCATTCCTTGCGTTTCAATCAAAAGCTTCTTCCTCGTTTAGCAAACTACGCGTGACCCTTGATAATGCACTCGGTCCGAACACGGAAACGTTATGTCTGTACCTAGTTGCAACCCAACGTGGAGAGGAAGACAGCATGATAGCGACAATGGAACTCGAGTCTGAACTAAAGAAGCGCTTGAAGGGCATACAGTGGCAGAACGGAAACTGTCTGTCCTGCATCTGGTTTGCCTCAAAAGATCCGCTCAACGCTGATCTGTTGGACAGGGCAAAGTGCATTCATCCGAAGCTCAAGATCTACCAGCTCGTCGTCTCTGGCCGTGACTGGTGCAACCTCTTCGAGGAGATCAAACTGAAGCAGATCGAGCACAAGCAAGATATGGCCTTGAAGGCAGAAGAAAAATCCGGATAAAAACGACCCTATCGAAATATTCTGATGTCTGAGAGTGAGTGTCTGTTGAGTGTCTGTAACTCTCTGACTTGGAAGCCGGAGTTGTCGAAGGGTCGATCACGCTACCAGAGAAGCCTATGCTCTGAGCCGAGTACGCCAGGTTCTCGGTGCGCTCTCAAGTCTAGGATGACGCAAAGAAAAGAGGGAAAAAAAGAGAGACGATTTACTGGGGGTCTAGTGCGTAACTGTTACAGTTACTGTGACCGAGTGGACTATGTTGCCACTGGTCCCGGTGACCGTTACCGTGTAGGTTCCGAAGCCGGTGTTCTTGACGGTTGTGACAGTAAGTGTCACTGAGCCTGTTCCTCCTGAGGTGAGAGTTACAGCGTTCATGCTGAGCGAATGTGACGGTGCTTTGTTCGCGGGGGATATTGTCGTGGTGAGGCTTACAGTTCCAGCGAAGCTGGCAATGCTGTTCAGAGTTATTGTCGAAGTTGCTTGGGAGCTGCGCCGCAGGGACAGACTCGCTGGATTCGCGGATACTGTGAAGTCTCCAGTTGTGAAGACTGCGGTCTGTGCATTTTCTGGATCTGGGTTGGGGGTGCCATTTGTGATGGTGATACAGGTGTTACTGACGCTGGTGGGTGGCGGGCAGCCAGTTTGGTATCCGATCGGGGTTCCACTAGTGGCGGCAGTAACGTTGTATATCGCGGTGAAGAGCAGACCGGTTGTTGGGGCAGTAGTGATTTGTTGTGGTCCAGCTAGAACCGCAACGTCTATCGTATCGGCGTTGTCGTGGGAGTCACAGACGTTGCCTTGGACGAGTACTCCTCCAATACATTCTAGGACGATAAATCCGCCCGGCACTACAGTTCCTGTAATGTCTGCTCCGGCAGGCTTGATTATCGTGTGATCCGCCAGGAGTATGACCTGCGCACCGTTCAGTGCATCAGAGCCTTGGATGAAAACGGATACGCGTAGTTGGGTCCCGACTGCGCCACCAATTGTCGCGGGACTAGAAGGACACGAGCTGGAGCTGGTTGGAATGATACAGACGGTGCCAGTAAACTGTCCATGGACGGGGGCGGTCGTAGGGATGAGGAATATGATGCCAAGTAGCAGTAGAACTGAAGAGTATAGTATTTTGTTGGCCATGTTTTTCGCCTATTTTCAAAGCGCTGCTGATAGTTGGAGATAACTTAAGCATTCCGGATGCATATCGATCTTCCTCAGGCCACGGCCTACCCTGAATTGCTTCGGTTTGCTATGGGTTGCCGTAGTCTACTCTCCGAGTCGCACAGTGCAAGAAGTCCGTGTGCGTGATGCGAAGATCAGATGGCACGCTTGTCTCCACTCTAGGGTTAGCCCATTGGTTTATCGGGCGGGAACTAGAAGCCCATTGCTGAAGATCACTTGGCCAACCAAGAAGCCAGCCCAGTCCCGCCAACGGCCACCATGCTCATTCTATCATTTGTTCCAATCTTCCTCGGACTTGGTTTCCTCCAGATCGTCCTCGGAGCTTGGCTAGTCACTGTCGGGTTCACAGCTGTACAAGCAGGACTACTGATCTCAGCGCAAGGCATCGCTGTCGTTATCACATCCATCCCTCTCGGAGTCATCTCCGATGTCTACGGTCGAAAACAGCTGCTGATCCTTGGAAATCTAGCCGGTGCCATCGCGCTGCTAATCTTCGCGCTAACAACGAATTTCCTGTATCTCATCTCCGCAAGCGTCGCTTTGGGATTCGCCGAAGGAGCCAGCGTGACCACCTGGAACGCGCTTCTAGCCGATCTTACTAGCAATTCTAACAGGAACAGAGTTTTCTCGTTATCCTTCATCATGATCAATGTCACAACCGGAATAGGCCTCGTCCTCCCTGGAGCATTTCCAGCCCTGCAATCTCTAACTGGCCTCACAAACTATACGCTTCACAGGGAGACACTCCTGATACTCGGCCTGGCGAGCTTCATCAGTCCCCTGATGTTCTACATTCTACTCCGAAACCACCGCGAGACCCACAACCCTGAACGCAGATGGTCTGGACTGGAAAACAAGGGAACACTCGCAAAGCTCGGCTTCGTCGCGAGCACGATAGGATTCGGAGCAGGTTTCATCATCCCGCTCGTAGGCGCCTGGTTCTACTACCGCTTCAACGTCTCCGACAGCTACAGCGGGCCTATCCTCGCCTTCTCCAACATACTAATCGGATTTTCCGCATATGCCAGCCCCCGACTCGCCACCAGATTCGGACAGATGCGCGCCATCATCCTCACCACAGGCTCGTCCATGCTCTTCATGCTAAGCATGGCTTTCATCCCGATCTTCGCGGTAGCAGCAGGAGTCTACGTAGTAAGAGCAGCACTCATGAACATGGCAGGCCCGCTCATCGACTCATTCTCCATGAGCATATTCCCCGCGGAACAGAGAGGCCTGGTGAGCGCTTTGAGCAATATTACGTTTCGACTGCCCAACAGTCTCAGCACCTACTTCGGCGGATTCATACTTGGACTGGGACTACTCCAGCTGCCCTTCTTCATCGCCAGCACATTCTACATAATCGGACTCACAGCCTTCTACATCTTCTTCGTGGCGACCAAACGATACGCGGCGCAAATAGCCTCTCTAAGATAGGGACAGACTCATCGCGACCAGCCAGGGCTTCGGCTGTGATTCTTCCCTCTTGTGAATCCATGGGTCTAGTTTCAGAACGTGACGCGCGTCCAACCGGTAAATGAAGGGTGAAAGTAATCAGGGCACTGCATAGTCGGCCGATAGCCAGACCGATATGCAGATGTGCAGGGCGGGACGTCGTCTCATGAGTCTACCAAGAGCCGGATTGGATGGCAACAGTATCCGACAAGGCGCGACGCAAGAAATGTCCTATTTGCGGAGAAGTCTTCATCGCAGAGCCGGGTTCTCGCAGACTGGTTCTGAATACTCGCGTTTCGCGCCACATTGGGAGTATTCACCCGGAATACCATCAACAAACGAAACGCTGGAGCAGAAGGTTCGGGATTTACTTCTTCGTTGGACTTTTGGTCGTGTCCGAAGGGTTCATTGGAACCTCAACTCGATATGGAGGATCCGGGCGACCTATCATCAGGTCCGGGACTGCCTCGCCCTACTTCTTACCATCCGTGACACTCTACTGCATCCCGATCGCCCTGTATCTTGTTTACAGTTGGAGACTGAAACGGCATTTCATTATTGAGTGGCAACAACGCCCTCACCGTCAAGTCATACTCAGCGGCGAGCCTGTCGGGCCTGAACACTCGACGTCTTCTGCTGAAGTCGTCCTTCACGCAGAACAAGAAGGGAGAACCGTAGGTTTAGCAGACCGGGAGATTATCCAGGATACGCGTGAGCTTTGCAACCAGCTCGGAATCAAGCACTTTACTCCTAATCTTGTTCGATGGTTACCGATACGCCCCGCGCAAAATTGTGACTTCGGAGTATTCGATCCGGACGAAATCGACATACCACTAAGTCTGAAGAACAAGCTGGACCGGGGCGAGCTAAGACCCCTAGTCGCTTCATCATTAATCTACAGTTTTACCTACAAAAGACGTCGAGCATCTGGGCTCCTAGTTCGATTATTGGGATCTCTGACACTTCTGATTCCTATGGTTATCTTTCTCGCGGCAGCTTTCATTGGTACCTTCGGCGAAATTGGCAGTGTCATTGCTGGCATACTTGCCATAATGTTCATGATTCTGCCTGTTGTTTTATCCAGATGGCTGCGCGGAAGACTTCTCAGAGACGAAAGACTAGAGGCTGACCGTGAAGCAGCACGGATTGTAGGAAACGGTCCCTTACTACAGACTCTTCAGAGAATCGACATGCTCGGCATCAAAAACGTCGACCGGCTCAAAGAACACACATGGAAATCATGGATTTCCGAAAATCCCAGCATTTCTGTCAGAATTCAACGGCATCGCAAGGTCCTACGCCCCCAACGATAAATGAAATGGTCGCTTGGCAGGGAAGGTCATCATATCACCTACGATATCCAATCCTCTCCATCATCTTCTTTCTAAGCCTCGCCGCCATTGACCCCGGACCGATCAAAGGTCAGACCGCTGCCGTGATAGGACCCACATTTTTCCTCCTCTGGATCGCGTTCATGTGCGCGACACTTGTCAGCGTGTACCTTGACCGAAAAACCAAGTATTACATTACGAATACACAAATCATCACGCCCAAAGCAAACCTATTGGCACAGGATCTGGTACATGTCAGAATCCAGAGTTCCATCCTCGGCAGACTACGCCGTGTTGGAAACGTCACCTTCGATTCAAGGGACGGTCGTTCCATCACCTTCCGACACATAAGAAATCCCGAACTAGTCAAGGAGGCTATGAGTAATGGGGGAATCGACAAGTCACCGAGCTTTGACCCAGAATGAGCTTCGAATTGGAGCAGCTGCGAGAGGCAGCCGAAAAGTACAGCCATCATGACGCCGGCCCACACGCCCTCTGGCCAAGCCTCGTACGGGGCCGAAGAAGCAAATCTCTCGTAGCTAGGCTCGAGGATGCGGTAGAATTCTTGGGTAAATGGAAGGCCCTCCGCTTCAAAGGCGGGGGCCGAGTCTTCAGACGGATCTGCACCAATTGGCTAAGAAAGAATCTGACCGACCTACGACGTCTTCAAGGCAGGGTCCTCTACAGCCTTGCCCCTGTGGACTTTCAGAGTGTCTTTGAAATCAGTTCGAGCTTCCGAGACTGCGGGGCGCCTCCAACCACATTTGGTAAAGCACTCCATTTCTTCCTCTCTGAAACTGTCATGCTCTGGGACCAGGCAATAGTCAGGAACAGGTACAAACTACGCTCGGACCCAGAAAGTTTCGTATCATACCAGCGCTTCGGATGGAAACTACTCCACCACGTCACCCGGGGCAAAACCGTCAACGTGCTACGGCAACTTGAGAGACCACGCAAGACCCATCGGCTACATCGAACCGATGACTATGATCCTTGATCATCTCGCATTTTCTCCCAAGCTGTCAGCAAGAGCCGTTGAAGCGCTGGGAGGATCTTCACAGGCGTTTTCAGATGATCTTTCATGATGACCGTTGTCGGCTCGTTGACTGTGGTTCTGCATGCTCGCTGGCCTGAAGGGGGGCTTTACGATTCCTGACCTTGTTCTTGGAGGTTCCTTAGAAAGAAAGTCCAGCCTTCGATGTGTTCGTCCCTTGTCTTCTTCGCTTCCGAGTTCTTCGCGTACCCTTCGTGCAGAAGGGTGAGTTTTGTCCCCCCGTTTGGCATTGAGTGGAAGAGCAGTGTGACCCTGGTTACGTCGATGGATTCATGGTCCCACTTCCAGGTGAAGCCGAGCGTCTTCCCTCTGTCGAACATGGTGAACTTGCCCCGAAGATGCCAGTCTTGTTTGGGCCAGGAAAAATGATATGTCCCACCTACCTCGGGCTGCAACTCCGCCGCTGGAGGCCACCATTTCTTCAGCAGATCAATACTTGTCCAGTAGTCGAAGAGTATGACCGGGCTGAGATGGGGAAAATCTGCCACAATAGTGATTCTGTCTCTCGCTGTTTCGACCAGTTCCAACTTGGGCCTGCTCATTTCCATGTCGAGAAACCGCCTAGGCCCTCGATTGGCGTTGGGAGTATTTCTTCGCATGGAGTACAATCGGAATAGGCGGTTCAACTTCGTAGGCAAGGGGGTACCACTGGTCGGAGTAGGCATAGGCACGCTGACTGTTATTCGGATAGCCCTGCTGGTACCTTCCACGGCTGACCCAAGGCTTTGGTTTCCGGCATGTCCATCACCCGACATCGTCTTGGAACCGTGTTCGAGAAGGGTCCTCGGTGGAGGAATACAATGCCCAGTTTTCCAGACAGCCTTAGGGAGTAGGCTTCACCCTCCTTTTTTCTCACTACTATTAGCATCGCTTAAATCTCAGAGCCACACCATCTTTATTCGAAAATGGCAGAAGAGATTTCCGCCGTGTCTTGCGTGCCATGCGGCATCGACCTAGGCTTGGCTCCGCCCGGTACACTTGTCCGGTGCTGGAAATGTAGCCAGTGGATTCAGGTGCGGCCACGAACTATCGAGCTTGGTGAAGCGTTGTGGCGGCAGTAGGCATCAGCATATTGACCGGCGTTGCAAGTAGACCGTGCACGCAAAACCCTACGTGACTTTATGAACTCTCAATAGCCTCCTGGGCAAGGATTTCCTGGAGTGTGACCGGGTCTACTTCCTGAGTAATCATCAAACTACTGACTAGAATCTTGCCTATCCAGATATCCTTTCGGATCCCGAAAAAAGGGGGGAAGGTCGACGGAGCTATATTGGATTTTTACGCTTTGAAGATCGGTGCATAAGCGAGAAGTGTCTCGCTGCTGAAGATACCTTCGAGATGATTAACTTTCTCAAAAGAAGCCTTCACGATGTCTTCAGAGGTTCTTGCTTGCCAGAGTGCGACAATGTCGAACTGTCCGGGTACGGTGCATGCTTCCACGAAGCCCGATATGTTACTGAGCTGCTTAATGGTATTCTCGACTGAGGTGTGCTGTACGTTCAATAGAGAAAACCCAAGGGCCATTTGGCTCTCGAGCTTCTTGCTCGGCTGCATACCGTCGAAGCCGCTGTGAGTGTCGGTTGTGCGTATGTCGCTGATCTCGCGAATTTCTTTGACTGTCTGGTAGATGTTGTGTGGAGTGTTTGGCTTCAGGCGCAGGACTAGGTCCCAACGGCCTGTTACTGGTGCGATGATGTCGATCTGGCTGTTGTGCTTTAGCTCGTCGACCACTTTCGTACTGCGGCCCGGATTAACGGTCGCGAATACGTAGGTCGGGAAATTCATATTGGTTTGCATTGTTGTTTTTTTCTACTGCATTTTATTGCAGTATAGTAACACTTGTTACTTGCATTTAAGGCTTTTATTCCAGATCCCACTATCTATTACATGACAGTAAGGGGACCAAGTCCTTTCACAATCCACCGAAACAGCCTCACCGTCCCAGAAGCCGTACGCGAGACTCTGACCAGAAACTATCCCATATACCAATGCTTGAAGATGAAGCTCATGAACTTCCACTCCCTCGCAGAATTCATCCAGCCCCAAGTCCAACAACTGAGCGGAAAAGAGGCCAGCATCAACACTCTGGTAGTAGCGATCAAGAGATTCTCAGACACCCTATCCAACAGCAAGAGCCCCGACGCATCGAAAGTTCTCAAAGACGCAAGAATCTCCCTCTCAAGCGGCATAGTAGACGTGACGATAAGAGCACCGAAGACCCAGTTCTCTGCCATAGTCAAAGAATTGTCAGACACGGCAGCCGAGTTCTCAGAGTTTCCCCACATCTTCCCTCTCTCAAACTCGATCAAACTGATTCTGCCCGAGGAGGATTACACCCTCGTCCGGAGGAGAACGGAGCATCTTAAAGAGGGGGCGACACAGGTGAACGTGTCCAAGCTGATTCTCAACCTATCGCCCCGCGCCGAGATGACTCCAGGAATAGCATCCTACATCACTGAACTGCTATTCAGAAACGGAGTCAATATTCTTGACGCGTTTCTAGGCTACGGGGACATCATAATGGTCGTCGACGACAAAGACGGACCCCTCGCCTACGATCTTCTGCAAAGAGAAATCCATGGCCCCAACCAACTCGAAGAGTGGAAGTCCTGACCCTTGAAACGCATGCTCACGTCAGATTACTCGTTTTTCTCGTTGATTTCTTCAATGACACGTGCGAACAAAACGATTGCCAGGTCAAACTTGTATTCATGGGATCCCTAACCCGATGTATCTTGGACACGGGCCGGATCGACGGGGAAACTGACGCCTACAAGATTGCCGGCAAGAGGGAATTACGGGTGAAGAAACTTTTGCAAACACGCGGCATTCCGACTTACTCGTCGATCGTGTCGATAGTGAAGGGCATGAAATCATATAAGAAACTCTAGCGCCCGGAATCTTGAAGTTATAGCAATGGTCAAAAAGAAAGCTCGGGCGCGATCCATCAAGATGACAAGGAAGAAACCAGCTCATGCCGTTACAAAAAAGAAGCCTGCTCTTGCCGTTAGAGAGCCTCAACCTAGTTGGATTGAAGAGTTCAACAAACTGTCAGAACCATTTCGCCTAATCCCCTGGGATCCCTTCAGAGGATTCGAGTGGCCTGTTGAATATGAGCTGCCGACGCGAGTTCCCTACGTTGATGTTATCGACTCTGGCAACGAGTATGTGGTAAAGGCAGAGGTTCCGGGGTTAAAGAAGGAAACTTTGAAAATTGATGTAGGCCCGAACGAGTTGTCACTGAGTGCTGAATCTGACGTGGAGAAGGAGGAGAAGGGGAAAACCTACTTGCACCGGGAAAGAGCTTTCTCCACATTCCGTAGAAACATAGGCTTTGCCGAAAGCGTAGACGCTGAAAAAGTGTCAGCAAGCATGTCTGAAGGCATACTTGCAATAAGGCTTCCCAAGCTAGAGCCCAGGGCTGAAAGGAAGACCAGAACATTAACGTTGTAAAGAATTTACTCTGCCCTATGGAATGGGACGTACGCCAAGGAGCTGAGGTTCTCGACGAATGCATCCAGCAGTATTCGAGGACTCTGGTTAGTAGAGTTCTAGAGCGGCAATAATCAGAGGACTGAAAAGAATCAGTTTCGGGGATCGAGCATATAGTCGCAGTATCGCAACATCGGCGAGCGAAGACCTGTTTCAGGAGACCCTTTGACACGGCGCGGGTCGGGTCCAAAGCCGAGCAGACTCGTGGACTCTCTCTCCGTAACCTATGACGCGTCGCACTGGCGCCTCCTAAAGTCAATTAGAGAAAGAACCATTTCCATCTTCGGAGTCCTCGCAACTTGGGGGAATAGTGCGTTAGTCCATGGTAGCGTTGCTAGAGGAGATGTGGACGAAGAGAGCGACATAGACATTCTGATCCCTACCAGCGTCAGCACTCAACTTGTTGAGGCCCAACTTGCCTCTTCAGGGAATATTCCTTACTCTCGAGAGATAACACAAGCAACTCCCAAGCACTCGCCGAAGGCGCACATATACCTGGACCTTGAACGAACTGCGTCCATCACCATTCCGCTGTCAGAGTTCCGTAGACTAGAATTCGAATTCTACAAGTTCGGAGGGACAGCCAGCATGGAGGACCTAAACCGCGGCATCAGAAGGCCAGGGTGCACGAAGAGGCTAAGCCTCATTCAGCCCACCGACGATGGGCACATCGAATCTCCGATTGTTGGTAGAGAGTCGGAGGTTGCGCGGTTGCTCGGCGTGAGCTCTGACATAGTGAGGGAGCGGATCAGGGTCTTGACCAGAAGAGACACTATTGGCAGAACCGGAGTATTTCTAAAACTGGTCGTTCCCGAAGGTGCGTCTTTTGAAGAGGTGCTCAAGAGCGAGGCGGAATCCAATCCCGCCCTCAGGAGAACTCTGAGAGGGAGACGATGATGATTGAAAAGGTAAACGACGTGGTCATCATTCTTGACATAGTCTAGGATGACTTTGTTTTGCTACTCCTGCGACGGACGGACTAACCATGAGACGCGATAGATGCCTGGGACGACTCATCGGAAAATTCTTGAGATCCGGCAACCGCTCGGTGGCCCAATCTCCCGGATGTTGAGGTTAGCCATTCCCAAGTCGTGGATGGAACGGACCCCAAGGCCAAGGCTTGAGATTAGTTTCACATCAGTCCAGCGTACCTATAAGAGACGATCAGCCTTCTAACTGTCATGATAGACTCAGAAAAGCTCCTGAAAGACCTGAACCTTAGACTAGCGCACTTCGGGGATTCCGACATTGCAAGCGCAAGATCACTCTTGCCTTACTCGATCCCTTCAATGAACGCGCACCAGCGTTGCCTTGAGATTGCCGCTAAACTAGTTTTCAAGATAGAATAGTGCAGTGGGCGAGATTAGGCTCGCCCTTTCCCTACTCTTTCGGTAGACAGGTCAACGCCAATTCGAACGCCCTTGCCCCCGTAGCCTTGGCATTCACAGTCGGATTGACCGGTACAAACTTCCCATTGCCCACGGTCGTGAAGAAGAACATGAATTGGATAGTCTCTTCTTTCCGATTGAGGGGATTCGTTACCGCACGCGTCGCAACGGATTTCTAAGGTATCAATGAGAAGCTTGCCGTGATGTTGTCCTGGCGAGATTTCCTTGGAACCAAAGGAACCATAGGTTCTTCCCAAATTGTGGCCTGTGGCGTTGTAATGCTGTTTCCGCACCCATTCGACGAAAGTTGTCAATCCTTTGAATTTACCAAAGTCTTCATCGAACTGTTTGGGGAGTTTCTCTAGGATTGACTGGTTGGTAGTAGACTGGCTCCTAGCGTCTTGGAGTCGAATTTGCTTGGCTCGTTCGGCCAGAATGTAGACTTTCTCGGTCAGCTCCTTAGTTCTCTGGGATGGACCGTTCGTTGCTGCTTCTCTGAGAAGAATATCGACCTGCCTTTCAAGGTCTCTTATCGTCTGCTGGAAATCAAGGAACTCCTTAGTTCCCATCGCTGATGACATAGGCTCGGCAGTAATGACCCAGACAGTTAGAAATATTGTAACCAAGAAGAGATTACGCAAGAACTCCTAGGCACAACGGGTACGACACTGACCAACACCACGGGCACGAGATCTATACGAAGAAATCCGAGAAATCCTTGCCAAGCTGGCTTACTAGACTTGCCGTTGGATGCTACAACGCTATGGCTGTCAAGAACAGAACAAACGCAGCCGTCGCCGCCCAAGGACGCACAGAGGCGAATCGCTCCCACCGGTCGACCACTGCTCGCCAGTTCTCGGGCAGCGAGCTCGGATCCCAGCCGAGGACGGCCGCATTGATCGACGCGGTTCCGGGTAGCGTGACCGAAGTCCAGGTGAGCAAGGCGAGCACTCCGGCGACATGAAAGCCAAAGCCAGGGCCGAAGCCACCAAGGACTGTCACTGCAACCCCTAATAGAATAGAGGGCACAAAGATGGCGGGGACCAAGATACGCAAGCGGCGGATCAGTGCTTGACGCAACAGAGTCTGCGGGCGTTCATCTAAGCTGGCGAGCGGCGTCCGCACCCCGTAGTAGATCACCAACTCCTCGCCCGCCAAGATGCCAGTGCAGAACAAGTTAACGAGCCCTAGAACCACCGTAGCAATCATGAACCTGCCCTCGCTCTATGATCAGATAAAAAACGTCGGCAGGACCATCAGTCAAATCTTCATTGTCTGGTCACTCGATCCTTCCCGTGCGATATCGGTATTCTTTTGCAGAGAGGGGTGAATGTAATCATGGCGTCTCTGGTATGAAACGGACTCTCGCAGGAATCGAAACGACTCTGATCCCGAGGAAAACCATACTCTAGTTCATTCATGTGGGTTGGAACCGCCTCAATGTTCATGGAGCTAGGATTCCCTAAGCTCGGCGCCCTAGGCTCAAATAAATGTCTGGTGCGAAAAGTGGTCCGTAGTCGATGATAATGTTCCCTGTAGACTTATGGAACGCAGTGAATCTCTCAGGCTAAGCTAAATAGGTAGAATAGTGTAAAGGTATACTGGTATACATCGTGGCCGCAGATACTACGGTGAAGATTTCACGGGATACTCTATCGAATCTAGAGCGTCTGAGGGAGGAGATGAAGGCTAGGAGTATTGACGAGACGGTAATGGCTCTGATCAAGAGTCACCGGAGGAAGATTCTGGCAGGTGTCTTCGGCGTGGACAAAGGCAGGGTTAAACCGTTCACGGATGAGGATAGGGGAGAAGACCGGTGAGAGTTCTTGTCGATTCTTACGCCTGGGTCGAACTGTTTCTCGGGAGTGGTAAAGGTGGTCGGGTGAGGGAGCTCATCGAGTCGGCTGACGAGGCCTTAACTCCTGACACGGTTCTCGCGGAGCTTGCTAGAAAATATCTCCGTGAGAAGGTTCCTGAGAGGCTGATTAGGGAGATGCTGTCGGCAGTGCAAGGAGCGTCCCATGTGCTGCCTATAACTCCGGAACTTGCCATGTCCGCGTCAAAGGCCTACCTCGAGCTTGTCAAGACGGCTCGGAAGAGAAGGCTTCGTACTCCCAGTCTTTTCGACGGTCTCGTCCTCGGAGCGGCCAGACTGCATGAAGCTAAAGTAGTTACTGGAGACCCGCACTTCCAAAGCCTACCCGAGACCATCTGGCTATAACCACCGGGTACGCTGTGGCGATGCCAAGAATTCCCAGCAATACCGAGTGGGAAAATTTCCGTTCTATCCATTCGTGGGAGCCGAGTATGATCACTTCTCGCGTGTTCGTTTGTAGAATGCGAGTGAAATGATGCCAGCGGCGAACATGGGCACGGCGAGAACCTCGCTCGGTATAAAGAGTGGTCTACCAAACCACCTCGAGTTCCTGTGCCCGCATCACGATTTCTGAATTAGCTCGGCGGACAAAGCATGCCTAAGGCGGGGGAGAATGAAGGTCGTCTTGCAGTGCAACTTGCATGCCCCGCTCTCTTAACTTCTCAATCAAGACCACCGCCTGGCCGCGCGTTGTCTCAACCATTACTAGACGAGCGTGAAGCATCGGACTACTCTGTTTCGTTCTGAATCCAAGTCGACGAACCACCGGGTAGACCCTTTTTGCATCTGACACGGAATTCATCTTCAAGAAAATCCTCTGAATTCGATCAGGGTAACTAGCTTCGACTTGACGAGTAAATTCAGCGTAGTATTCCGGAGTCCTCCTGCCAATCGTCTTATCAGTGCGTAGCCGCAAGTTGCACTCCGCGCAGAATCCCGCCACATCCCTTTCATGGAATAACACTTGAAAACTCATTGCGGAGCAGCGTGGACAACGAAAAAGTTGAGGCGGTGGGATACGGACCACCTTGGGGGCAGGTCTCCTGGGCGTCTTGGGCTCTGTTCCCCGCCCGTGAGCGTATGAGTCGCGAGGACTACGAGGCATGTTCGACACCAAAACCGCTTATTGGACGGGTGATCAAGCCTGTCTGACGGAGTCTTGTTAACGTTTCTGAAGAAAATGTATGGCACAAAGACCAGTGATGTGCAATAGATCGTCCGAGCGCATAGCAGGGTTCGCCGGATTCCGCCTCGAAGCCACATCACGCGTTCGGCCAAGACATGGTGTACGAAACTTGGGACCTGAGGCTTCCAGATGCTTCATCGCTTCGAACTGAAGCTACTAAGGGAGGCAGCCGAGAAGTAAGCCTATCATCATGCTGGCACTCACGGGGTCTGGCCGAGGCTCGTGTGGGAACGAAGAAACGAATCTCCCGCAGCGAGACTCAATAACGCTGTAGAATTCGCCCAACCTTCACTGAGCCCTCACGAACCTTAACTTCCAATATTGGCTATGTCTCACGGCGAGGAGTGAAAGTAATGAAGCTCCTGTCCTCTAAGACGAGCTAAGCCGGGTGTCGAATTGGAATCTATCTATTTCACCGTCGATGGCTGGCAATGGGACGAGCTATATGAGAACACCGAGGACAGAACCAGTCCGCATCCGATCCACGAAGGAACCAATATCAAAGTTCAGCTTCAGATTTGGCCGAGAATTACCTTATCGCTATGGACAGACCGCAATCTCGATGAGCTGCAAGAGCTCGACCGCTTAGGACTAACGACGACTCCTCCTCAACACTCCGTGTCATCTCTAAGACGAGACTCGAGTTTATGTCTACTCTCTGGTGTCGTTCGCGAAACTAGAAAGTTCAGTTGGAGCAATGATCCGAACAAGCAGACAATAGACACGTTGCTCGACTGCGGCATTCCAGTAGTCCTGAGCGAGGAGACCAAGAAAGGCGAAACCGGGTCCTACCCCAATCAGACAGGCGATTTCATAGCCGCAATATGTTTCCTCTACGGAGCACTCACACACTCACCTAGCCTCTTCGAAAGCCCCATCATTTGCAAAGTCCAAACGATCAAAGAACTTCCCAACGTAACCGCAGATCGCATCCTACTCGGTGCTGAACCCCAGACCCTGAACACGAAATCCGAAATCGAGCACGAACTATACTATGACAGAATTGACGCTCCGAGACGAGGCTTCAACAAGAAATGAGCGTTCTAGAACTAAGCTAACCTCACTCGGCGTGGATTAGGATGAGCTTCGAACTGGAACAACTGCGAGGGTTAGCTGAGAAATACGCTTACCATGACGCAAGCACCAATGGAGTCTATCCGAGACTCATCTGGGAACGGAGGAACAGATCTCCCGTATCGAGAATCGATGACGCTGTCGAATTCTTGGGCAAGTGGAAAGCCCTGCGCTTCAAAGGCGGGGGCTCGGCCTTCAGAAGGATCTGTACCAACTGGCTAAGAAAGAATCTGACCGACCTACAACATCTTCGGGGCAGGGTCCTCTTCAGCCTTGCCCCTGAGGACTTTCAGCGTATTCTTGACATCACTACGAGCTTCCGAGACTGTAGCGCTCCACCAACTACGTTCGGCAAAGCACTCCATTTCTTCCTCCCTGAAACTATCATGCTCTGGGACCAAGCAATAGTCAGGAACACATACAAACTCCGCCCGTACCCGGAGAGTTTCGTGTCATACCAGCGCTTCGGATGGAAACTACTACACCACGTTACGCGTAACAAAAGCGTGAGGGTGATACGACAACTCGAGAGAGACCATGCAAAATCTATCGGTTACTTCGAACCAATGACCATGATCCTAGATCATCTCGCATTTTACCCCAAGCTGTCAGCAAGAGCCGTTGCCGCGCTAGGAGGATCTTCGCAGGCGTTTTCAAACGATCTTTCATCATGAAGGTTAGAAATGATAGTCTTCTAACTCTGGCGTCGTGCGGAAACCCTACCGAACCAAACTCGCGATATTTCTTACAATAGATAGAATCACAAAAGCCGCAAATGGTATTGCAGATAAAATTAGGACCGTCTCAGACGCGGCTTGCAAGTTCTGATTTCCGGATGAAATACCGTAGTAGTAAGCCACAAGCGATACGGCGATGATGAACGCAAGAGTACTTTTCGGACGGAAAGCTATCAAGGACGCTCAGAATGCCTACCTTATGAATTCTTATCATTATATTTCTCGTCGAGAGCTGACCGAAAGTAATCTCGAAAAGATAGAAACGGTCCAGGTGGGGACTGGCGAGAGATACCTAGTGGAGTGTAGCGCGAGGAATGTTGTGTGGGTTCCGTTGATGTTGATCCATGTGTACCAAGCTTGACTGTAGGGAAAGACTTAGACTTCCCGCTGGGATATTCCGTAGAAAGGTCAATTGACGACGACTGCGCCGAGAATGGAGCATGAACAAGCATGGGTAGAACTACGGTTGAGAGGGTTGAATGTTGCGACTACGACCGCTAGGACAGACTTGGAGATATGTCTCCCAGTATGGACCCTTGAGCTCTAAATTCCTCTATCTTCAGACTCGGGCCCCGCATATTCCGTTCGCGTATTCTCACGGTAAGCCTATGATGATTTTTCCTGAGGCTAGTGTAGTAATGTATTGCCACTCGCGCGAATGCTCGTTTGACTCCATCTCCTCCCCGACGCGCTGGGGCTGCAGCGCACCCGGTTGCCTCAATATTATCGGGCACTTGAACGAGAAGCAAGCGTTACGAGAGACATTCAAGCACCTCTTCAGGGGGTTCACTGTCTGTGAGGCGAGAAGGCGGCGCCCAGGGGAGGCTTAAGCTGTTCAGGGACTCGGCAGTGAATAATTAGGATGAAGGGCAAGGCCTTGGTCCATTACGGCGGTACCGCTCGGGTTGAGCCAGCGAAAGTCGCCGGTCTCATTCCACTGTAGATTAACGGAGAACTCAGCGGTCTGGGTCATGCCTTGCGATAAAACCCTCCCAATTGGAATCTCGTCGGATTTCGAATCAAAGAGTAGCTCGGAAGACGAGAGATGCCCATAGCTTTCTGTCAAGAATTCAACCGATGCTCCACCCGACGGCGACAATGATGCAGGTCCTGAAATGACCATTTCTGGGTCCTCGTGGAATGAGTGGAGTCTCGGAACAGGGTATCCGACGATAAAGGAGCCTTCAGGCACGGTCAGAACGGCAGTCGCCGGCAAGAATTGTGACGCATCATTGATCATCACCAGTTTATCGGCGACTATGCTTGAAGTGAAGCCGACAGCGAATGGCATTTTGACGAGTTTAGGCACGAAGAATTGCTTTGTGCAACTGCTTACCTGGACCGCCAGTTGGACCAAATCGGATGCGGATACGCAGGAGAGAACCGTCCTTGTGATATTCCTGTCCCACACTTGGAACATTGAACGTAAGGCCCACCCGCTGAAGTTTACTCCTACCAAACAGCGCGAAAAGGCACTTACGAGACATCGCGCTTCCACAGGGACAAAGATCGCTACATTTTGGGCCCAGTATATACGCGTGCCATTTGGAGCTTCTATCCAAAAATTCTGTTGAGCAGTAAAGCAGGATGTGGTGGCTGGACAATCCCCAAGGGCTGTTTGCGATATCCGACCTATCTTTTCAAACTGAAGAATATTTGTTAATGCTCTTATGGTAGCCCGGATGTCCACGTTGAAAGAAGCTTGACGCGATAAGCCGTCGCCCTGTGCCTTGAGAATTGTGGGATATTTGCCAAGTGCCGGCCATTCTCCCCGGCCACAGAAGTAACATTCGTATTCGGGAACGATTGAAACATTCATTCTCACCAGTAACTGCGAGCCCGGGGAAAGGTGGACAGAGTTTCGTTCGAAGTATACAACAATCGCTGGGTCCGCTGTATAGTTCAAATCCACCATTCCTTGAAATCCGTTGACAGATTGAAGCAGGACGCTGATAGAGGTATTCCAACCTCCAGACCGGACAACTAGTGAGGTCGTAGGGGACACTGAGATAGTAAAATCGGGTTGTTGAGCTGTTGTTGAAACTGTGATGTTTCTTATTTGAGCAATCATGGAATTTCCGTCATCAGTAGATCGAGCATAGAAGACCATTTGGTTAGGCAGAAACGCAAAGCCGGAGCAGGACGCGCTCGCCGTTCCTCCATCGGCGGCCCACATTGTCGTCTGAGAACCGAAATCCACGTCAATCGTGTACGAGTGGAAGGTATTGTCATCTGCATATCCCGGAAACTGCTGCTGGCAAATCTTCGCTGTTCTGTCACCTGAAAGTGGGGCGTCTGGGTTAATCCACAGGTCAGATTCGAATGCCAAGAAGGCTGGTAGGAAACAACAGTCCACAGTGGTTGTGGTCGTCTTTGTGTCATTAGAGAAGATGGTACTCAGGTCCGAGTCTATTCGAACCGGCGCAGAGGTTGTAAGTCCGAGAAAAGCAGTCACCCTTGGTCCAAATGGTCCAGGAACGGGTACGCTACTATTCATCTCGAACGATAGGCTGACGTGTTCCGCACCGGACAGGTTGGACAGAGACCATGAACATACTGCTGCACCTCTACCATCCGCAGCGATCTGGCCAATTCCCGATTGGGGATTCGTATAGGATCCTGCAAGCAAACCCTGGCAAGAAGTTGGCGCGGTTACATCTATGGATGTAGTGCTTGCTTCTGCCTTGACGGATGGAGCGACTATCGAAAAGGACGAAATGATCAAAATACTTGCGAGAATTTCTACAAGGAAGTCTGGTTTCTGGACTCCGCGGCGAAGGTTTCGCAGAACCATAGTCTCGGCGTCTAATCCAAGACGAGCTATATCAGATTTCTAGCCCAGAGCGTTCCCGCTCCGAACGAGAACTTAGAACAAGAGGTCGGATTTGTTAGAACTTGGAAGTAACGATTTGAATTTGTTGTCTATTCCGGTGGAATCCAGCAGACGTAGTAGTTCCCTGGGGACGGCGCCTGTAACGAAGCATTCAGAGTTTTCTCGTCATGCTGCAGACCGGATAGGACCTCTCCCGGAGAGGCGGGGCCGCTGGCCGAAGGGGAGGTTCCTTTTTCCAAACGACAATCCTGGTATCTGTATTCTTCAGGTAATTGAACCGTAATGTTCACGTCAAACGCAGGTCCATTCACACCGAGTCCTTCTCTAATCCATTCGTCCTTGTAGAGCCTTAGTGCCTCCTTCCTAGACCGCGAGTAATAATTTCTATTCCAGACATAAAACCCGTATTCAACAATCTCCCCGGCGGACAGTGGCGGGTCGAAGTCGAGCTTGAATTGCACATGAGTAGGTTTAGACGTGTCGACTCTGAAATGTTGCAGCATCTGCTTCCTATGCAAGAGGTCTAACACGCGAACAGGCCGGAGCCTGTATTTGGGCATTGGAACCTTTTCCTTCCAGATCATTGACCCGCAGGCTCTGCCTATTACTCCATCGTGTAGCGCCATGACCTGGGCGGCAACACGCACGCTTCTATGTCCTGCCGCAGAGACCCTCGCCTTCTTCCGCATCCAGATCACCAAGAAATCTGGGACTGTCCCTTCTTTGAGTCCAACAAGACCATAATCATGACCGTTAGTCCCGAGAGTTTCCAGTATGTCACGTCCGAGAAGGAGATCCCAGGCCTTGGTCACGATGTCTCTTCTTATGCCGCGACGATGCAAGAGGAGCTGGTTAAGGGATATTGTGCCATCGTTTCTGCCAACCATCTGTAGGATGTATGCCAGTGCCCGGAGGGTCGGTAAGTTCAACGCCCCTAGATGCACTAGATTATTCGATTGCTATTAATCAGATAAAAGGCTTCGACTATCATAGGTGGACCGGAGAAGACTATTTGCTAGAGGAGAGAACTGGAGCAAGGAATCTGCGAAAAACCCTCCAAACCAAGGTCCACCAACAAAAGAGCGTCGTGAACTGAAGAGCCAACGAGCCTCGATCCGCTCGGTTTCCGGCATCAGAGAATCGCGCCTAGCAGTTTCGTTCTCGTGTCTGAGCAATAGCCGAACATTAGCTCAACCCTACAGATGTCGAGTCAGCGGAGCGACTGGCGCGAACGACTATGTGTTAACCCGTCCCGCATGGAACAGGAACTTGCGTTCAAACTCCAAGTTGATGGAATCCACTATCAGACGCAGGTCGAGATACCAGTAACCACAGCCGATTTCTACTTCCCGCTGGAGACTAGACCATTGCTTGTGTTTGTTGACGGCCGGGTCCATCTTGGATTGGCTCAAACAGCGAAGGACGAGGAGATACGATCACTCTTACGTAAGAGAGGATATCGAATCCTGGCACTGAATTACGACAGCTACTCGGACACGAGAAGAGACCAGCTGTACGAACAACTTCTCGAAGATTTGGGGAGGAAATAATCGATGCTGAGGACCCTTCGGCAGCCGTCCAACTATTTAGTATAGCTGAGTCTACGCGTATCCGTGGTCTATGTCACGGAATCTGAACCTTGATGAGGTCAGGAGAATACTTGCAGTAGCCAGGAAGCATAGTCTGCGCGATGCCCTTGTCTTCAAACTGATGGCTGGATATGGTCTGAGTGTAGGCGAAGTAGTAGGGACCCCCAACCGTCGGTGGGACAAACAGAACAAGAAATGGCTCCCTAGAGAACCAGTTGTGAAGGGTCTGCAAGTCCAAGACCTTAGCAAAGATGGAATCTTAGTCCATCGAAAAATGGGCAGACCTACTGAAACAATCGCGATCAAGCCTGAGTTCTTTCAAGAACTAGGCGAATTTGTTGGCAAGCGAACCAAAGGACGAATCTTCGAGTTATCCGAAAGTCGAGTCCTGCAACTCACGCGCCAATATGCGAAAGAGGCAGCGATCCTTGACTGGGAACTTCCCCCACAGACATTCATTCGTTTTTATGAAAGGCACCAGGGGATTTTGCCTGACGCACTGAGTCAGGTTTCCGAGCCTAAGATAGAAGAGACGAAGACGGCCCCGGTGAGGATTACCGCACACGAAATGGCGCAGGCTGCACTACTTGAATTGGGCAATATTCTCGGATATGATACTTACACAGCCGACCCGAGCAAAGATCCGGGTAATCAGTTCGATGAAGTCGTAGACATGGAAGGATACAAGACTGTGATTCGGAGACCTCTTGGTCAAATAGCCACGCTCGATAAGATTCCAGACTTCGCTCCTAAGCGTATTTTGGAATCGGCGAAGGACATAGATGTTATCTGGTTCAAAGATGATCTTCCCGTCGTCTGCTTCGAGGTCGAACACACGACAAATGTGAAGCAAGGTCTACTGAGACAATTTCAGGTTAGTCGACTGATGCAGAACGCAAGATTCTACGTCATAGCTCCGGAGGAGCAGAGAGCTAAATTCGAGAAGGAAGCTGATACCTACCCTTTCAAACAAATACGAGACCGCTACGCGTTCAGGTCTTACGAAGAACTTGTCGAGTTCTATAGTGAGGCCTGGAAGTTCCACGACGCAAAGTCCAAGTTCGAGCGCAGATTTTGACTTAAGAGAAACCTTTCGGCAACCCTCTGCAACCAATTCGCTCTGAACTGTTACTCTTTCGTCTGGTCCCGAGTGGTTGAGAGACCTGGGGACCCCTTTGCTAGCTTGGACTTCGCAATGCTAGGTTCGGCCCATGTTGTGTCTGGGCTCAGCTGTTGAGGTCGTGTAACGTCCAATGTTGTTGGTTCCTGTTGGACCCGTCAAACATAAGTCGGGACTCCAGTTCGTGGGGGTCTCGAGCGGGATTTTTTCGATGCATCCGATCTAAGCTCTGGCTCTAAATGTCGGATGAGTGTATGCTTAGGTTGTGAGGAATCTCTTACCGTTCAGCCGCCACAGACTCTGGATTATCACAATGCTGGTGATTGCGGTTCTAGTCGTTTCAGTCTATGCCTACGCTTTCACTTCGTTCGGTCGACCCCCGGGGACTTGTCCTCCCATTCACTTGACGATAGGAACTCAGAGTGTTGGCAACGTTCCCTTCAGCATCGTGCCTGCGGGAGACGCCTACCGGCCGTCTCTTGGCACTGGAACAGTAGCATGGTGCATCTACAGCAGCTCAGGCGTCCTGGAGAGGAGCTACCTTACGAACCGAATCCTTGGTAGCACGGCGTCGTCATCTGACGGCCAGTACTTGGCCGCCGCGGGGTACAGGGTGTCGTCTGGACCTGCCGGTTTCTATGGCTACGGGGCGGTCTATCTGTTCGACCATGATGGATTTGTGAAATGGAATGTCTCGACGACACGTGAGATCTTTTCTGTGCATACCAACAGCAACGGCTCCGTGATCGTGGCAAATGATCCCGAGCTGCTCTACATCAATAACCAAGGAAACGTGTTGTGGAACTACTCGAACCACCCAGTGACCGCTGCAGCATTGGCTAATGACGGTGCGAACGTAGTGGCCGGAATCTCAGACGTACTATTTTCGGGCTACACGAATCATGGGGGTGAACTCGTAATGTTCTCCGCTAAGGAGAACGTGTTGTGGAACTTTAGCATCCCGGACCAGCAGTTCGACAGTACGACCGACGTCGCTGTCTCTAGCGGCCACGTTGCGGCTGGCGTCTCTGCGTCAGGCTTCAGTGGCACCCTGTACTACTTCGACCTGCAAGGCAATGAGATCTGGTCAAGACACTTGGACAGCGCGATCTTGAGCGTCAACTTCGACAGTGGAGGCTCGACAATTTCCACACTGACAAACTGGGACCTAGTCAAATTCGACTTGCAAGGAAACGTAGTCAGCAACCAGACACGGACCAGCTTCTAGAAAGAACCCAAACGAGTAGAGCCGGGCTTTTCTCGGGCTTTTTCGTTCTGCTCTCTTGGACATATCGAACTAGCCTGGTAGACATATGCAGGTTACAATGGGCGAGGATGAGGTTCGTGATGAGGTTGAGGTTAAGAAGAGTATCAATGCTTGGCGGCAGTCTGAGCGGAAGATCATGATCGAGACGGTTCAGGATCTAATCCAGACTTCTCACAAGTATGCAAAGTCACAGTATACTCCTAATGCGCAGCGGGTCCGGTGGACCAAGCTGGCTGGTCAGTTGATCTGGTATAAGGATCAGATTTTGAAGAATTTCAGTTTTGAGGCCATGACGATTCAGCTTGAGGCTCTGCAGAAGAGGATGGAAGAATCAGAAGAGGAGAGACAGCGTCAGAGCGTTTCCAGGAATTATCAGACAATAGTCTTTCGCAAGCCAGAGGAGAGGAAGGCGGAGGAGGCGCAGAATGCAGAGACCTCTGAGGCTTCCAACGCTGATGACCCTGAAGGTGCCAAAGAAGCGGTGTCCGGTGGGGTTGGTTAGCTGAACAAGATTCTCTTGGACAGGGGTGGGGTCGTCTGGACGTTTCCCAGTAATTCGAGACTGCGAAAGCTTCTCGGGACCAGTGCTCGTCTAAGATAGTCGTCCATGCGTAAATAGTCGTGTCGATCAGATATTGGTCTCGTCATGAATTCTCGACTTTGGAGGACACACGTCCTCTTCTGACCGGGGTCTTCCAGTCTCTTAGGAGGATCGCATCCTTTCGGCCCTTCAGTCTTCCAAGAAGTTTCTTGTCAGCCGTCACGAGGACGGCTTTTGATTCCTCGGTGGCTGTTAGATAGCTTGCGTCATAGAACGTGATCTCCAAGCTTCGAGCCGTCTCGAAGACTCGTGTTAGAACCTTGGGATCATCAATGTCGAGCGTTGGAATAGCCATCTCTGAGAGTGATTCGAAGTCTTCCCTGACACTTTCAACCCTCTTAGCTGGATGTTTCCAGAGAACATTTCCCAACTCGTAACGGAGGAGGGAGATGGTTGAGACTCTGTGCTTCTTCTGGATAAAGAGGTCTCGAATCTCCAGGGCCTTGTCAGAGTCCTCCTCTTGAACAAACCATTTGGCGATAACGCTCGAGTCTAGGAGATAAAGACGGCTACCGGGCATCCCTCATCTTCCTAATCTCCCTAGTACTATTGAACCGTACCCCAACCGTCTTCTTTCTCGATGCGTCCATCCTAACCGCGGCCCGTCTACGCTTCTCAAGGAGAATTCTCTCTTCTACTATCCTCCGCAGCACATCAGGCCAGTCAATACTCACCCGTTCCATCTCCTCGCGGAGACTGTCCGGGACCCGAAACGAAACGACCGCCAAATCAGGCTCCCCAAATGTTTACATGAATCGTCTACACTTAAAGCTAGCGAAACAGGCAGACACTGCGCCAAGATTGACAAGCTGAATCCTGGGATGGTGCTAATAACGAGGGTCGAGAGGCCTACGCTCCAAGTATATTCCTGAGTCCACCATCTTCCTATCTGGTTGCATGGACCTAGCTGCCGCGATAAGAAAGACTTAATCGTGGGAGAAACGTTGGTAGTGTGGGATGAGTAATGGCGGTGTTGAGGGTCGATAATCGGTACCGAGTTGTCCTAGACAAGGAGGTTCGAGCATTCTTGAAGGTTGAGCCCGGAGACGAGGTGTTGGCGATTCCGTCCTCGGAAGGGGTCTTGATAGTCTCGCTTAAGGGGAAGAGCTTCAACACTTCTCTCCCTGGGTTTCGCTACAAGGAGCGGGATCATGAGGCTTCTCGCTTCTTGTTTAAGAAGAACTAAGGTCTCTTGCCTATTCTTGATACCGTTGTGCTCTTTGGGGCCGCGGACCCCAAGGATGCTGTTCACGACAAGTCCAAGCGGTTTCTAGCCCGTCTCGCCGAGCCCGATTATTATCTGGCGGGTTTTGCAATGCTCGAATTCGACATCGTCATAAAGAGTCGGGGTTTCAGCCATGGGCAGAGGATGCTGCAGCACGCACTGCTCGCGAAAGACTATCCTGACTCCACGGTAAAGGTAAGGCCCGTCTCGCCAACAGTCCTCTATCTTTCAGCCAAGATCGAAGGCGAGGAGGGAACAGACTATTTTGACGCTGGAGTTGCGGCCGAGGCGGAGAGCTTTGATGGGATAGTCTTTTCGAGTGACAGGGTCTTCGACAAGCTCAAGGGATTGAAGAGAATCTGGTGAGCGGTAGGGTCCTGAAGGTGCCAAGGAAATCGCCTAGAAAACGCCTGAGGGTCCGGGTCGATGATAAGATCGGCTTGACGGTAGAGAAGATGCGAACGGGGTTGTTGATGGGACCCTGTTAAGATCCGGCTAGCAATAGAGCATCTAGGAAAACAAGGTATGCAGGCCAGTCTCGCGACGCAGAACTGCCTGTGATTCTACAGTTCCCTGATTGCTAATAGAACGTTTCAGAAACGGGTTTGTTATGCGGCCTTCTCTATAACAATCTCGATCGTTGAGACGTTTCTTGTGTCTCCTTCTTCTCCCAATACTTCCGAGGCGATTCGTACTTCTTTGATGGTGAGTTTTCCCTGGAAGAACCGGCGCCGGACAACCTCGACAACATCCACCGCGTGACTAATCGACTGGCCCCGAGCCTTGACGGTTAGAGTGTTCTGGCCGCTGTTGAAATGCATCATAACAGCAGTCGCATACGCCATCAACGGCTTCTTCCCGATAAACACGGTATCAGGCGGAATCTGGCCACGAGGTCTCTCCACGCGTGGTCTCTCTTCCCTTCTTTCTGGAGTTTGTTCCGTTCTCTCTTGTGGGTGTTCTGTTCTCTCTGTCCGCGGCTCGTGACGTTCACGTGCGGGCTTGTGCTCTACTTTCTCACTCATTGTTGTGGTCTCAGTTGTCAATCGATTATGCTCGAATAACGAGCACGGAGCTAGGCGTCGCGTCTTAAGGGTTTGCTACCATCGCGACGAAAACAAGGTAATAGAAGGGAGAAAAAAAGAGGATAAGAGGAGAGGGGTTTAGCGGTAGGTCGTGTTTAGAGTATCTCTCTTGTGAGAGCTTCTCTGAACTTGACCCTGCAGTCCTGGCACTGGAAGAGCCCGATTAGCACGTTCTTCTTCGACTTGCCACCCTTGAGCTCCCAGACCTTCGCCGGCTTTGGAACATCAGCACCGCACTTTGGACAGACAACCTTGTAGAACTGGCTCGGAGGCGCGAGGCCGACCGAGGACAGGTCCGGTGAGCCTTGAATGCCGGGAACTGCTTCTGTGCCTGCTATCACTGGTTGGACTTGTGATGTCTCTGTTGTTGCTACTTGAGCGGATGCGTCGAGTGTGGGAATATCGTCCACGACTTTGACGACAAGCGCGTCAGCAACATCCTCCGCAACGTCTTGTGATGGAGCCAAGTTGAATGACTCGTCGAGAGTGCTTGAGGATGCGATGTCTGATGATGCTACTGGAGCGCTGACTGGAGCTGTGCTGGCTGCGAGAGCGTTCAGCGGAGTAGTGGATGGTGCGTTGGTTGTTTCTGGAGTCAGAGAGTCGGTCCCATTGCTCTGTGGCAGAGCAGGGACTGGAGCTGGTTCAGCATGCTCCTCACCAACATTGCTTGGAGCTAGAGTAGCCTGTGCTGGAGTCGCGAGAGGCTGTGGCTGGCCAGGAGTCCATGACTTTGAGGATCCGAGAGCGCCTATTCCGACCCAGCTTACGGTCGCGGGCTTGTTCTCTGCATATGTCTGCTTGAACTCGCCTGGGGCGAGTGGTTTGGTTTCGATGTGGCCGAGTGTGTCGATCATCTGTTTGATTTCTTCGATGCTCTTGAGATTGTTCTCGAGCAGGCCCTTGAACTCTGCGCGCTGAGCACGATACTCAGACTCGTTGACATCACCAGTCACGAATTTCATTTCTAGATTCAGAAGTCGCTGTGGGGTTGTGGCCATTGCGTCCTTTGTCGATTTCAGGTGCTCGTTGAGTGTGTATCCGAGTACGTTGATCCGGTCTTGCAGATCCTGCGAGGCTCGTCCGTATTCTTCGTGTATTGTCCGCATCTTTTCTTTGTAGCCGTTGATCTCAGTGATCAGTTTCTCTATGGTCAGATCGTTTAGACCCATTTTTTCTACCTAGGAGTTCGACATCTATGAGGTAAAATGGTAAAAGCGTTCCAACGCAAAAACAGCCGATAAGACAGCGTCAAGAGTCCGATTTTCGATACATGATAACAAAAACAGTGTCAATGATCGAACGGATCGATGATGATTCTAAGCTAGCAAAGATAAATCAAAATTGTGCAAAACACAAAATCGATCGACGTTTTCAGGATCGCATATAAACCAAAACCGATCTGTGGACCCCAC
>Ga0209350_1000370_pt1 | contig 27364 bp, 26 predicted proteins | sample GraSoi013_2_20cm_2_FD_185822 | JGI IMG/M metagenome (GOLD analysis project Ga0209350, IMG submission 185822) | Grasslands soil microbial communities from the Angelo Coastal Reserve, California, USA - Sample 09_27_2013_2_20cm (SPAdes) (version 2) | ecosystem: Environmental > Terrestrial > Soil >...
TGGTCTCGATCTCGACCAGGTCGGGAGGCAGCTCGAAGTGCTCGAGCGCCAGCAGGTCGCGCCTGAAGTCCCTGGCGTTCTCCGCCACTGACGCCGCAACGCCCGAGCGCTCATCCGCCGAGAGCGTGCCGCTTGCGAGAGCCGCGTTGACGTCGGCGCGCAGATTGGCGTGGACCGTGTCCGCATCCTGGTGATAGCGCGCCGCGTTGCTGATCAATGCCAACTCAGTCATGGCCCGGCTCTGGTCATCCAGTGCGCGCCAGGCGATGACCGTGACCACCACGAGGGCTGCCATCAGCAGCCCGTTGATCAGCAGCAGACGGGCGCCCACGGACCACCGTGGCAGCCGCAGGGCATTGAGAACTGTGCTCATCCGGTCACCGGGACAAGGACGCTCGCCATCTTACGGTCGGACGGAGGCCGGACCGGACCTGGCGCACAGGGGCGGGAACTGCCCAGGCCGTGCGCCTGCGTTATGTTCGTTTTGTGACCGCGATCCCCATCACCTGGGAGCGCCTGCAGGGATTTTCCATAACGCCCAAACGCGCTGCCGGGGCCCGAGCGAAGTGCCCAGCGCGCGGGCGTGCCCTCAGGCCTTGGCGCGGCGTGCCGCCGCGAGATCGAAGGGCAGCGTGTGCAGGCGCGTGCCGGTCGCCGCGCGCACCGCGTTCGCGACCGCCGGTGCGATCGGCGGGACCCCCGGCTCCCCGACGCCCGAGGGGGGATTCCTCGAGGGCACGATGTGCACCTCGACCGCGCGCGGCATGTCGTTGATGCGCAGCACTTGATATTGGTGGAAGTTGGTCTGATCGACGTGACCGTCGGTGAGGGTGATCTTGCCGTAGAGTGCCGCCGACAGCCCATAGCCGATGCCGCTCTGCATCTGCGCCTTCACCACGTCGGGCGTTACAGCTATGCCGCAATCCACCGCGCACACCACCCGATCCACCGTGATCTTGTTGCCGCTCACGGTCACTTCCGCCACCTGAGCGACCACCGAGCCGAAGGACTCGTGCACGGCAACGCCCCGCCCGCGTCCCTTCTCCTTCGGGAACGGGTTGTCCCAGCCTGCCTTCTCCGCCGCGAGCTTCAGGGCGCCGGCGTGACGCGGGTGTTTGCCGAGGAGCTTCAGGCGGAAGGCAACCGGATCCTCGCCCGCGGCTTGTGCGAGCTCGTCGATCATCACTTCCTTGGAGTACGCCATGTGCGTGTGCTCGACGGAGCGCCACCACAGCACCGGCACACCGACCTTGGGCGGCGTCCAGCTGACGCGAGCATGATCGAGGTCGTACTGCTCGGCGGCGCTGCCGCCGGTCGCCGTCGGGTCGATGCCGTTCTTGACCAGCACGGACTCGAACGGTGTGCCGATGAGAATGGATTGCCCCACGATCCGCTGACCGTAGGCGACCTTGCCGTCCTTGCCGAGGCCGGCGGTGATCCGGTGGTAGTTGAGCGGCCGGTAGCGGCCGCCGGTGATGTCGTCCTCGCGCGTCCAGATGAGCCGCACCGGGTACTTCCCGCCGGTCGCCTTGGCGATGGAGGCGACTTCCGAAATGTAGTCCGAGTCGGGCGTCGCGCGCCGGCCGAAGGTGCCGCCGGCGGCGAGGGTATTGATCGTCACCTGCTCGGGCTTCAGTCCCACCGCCGCGGCGGCGGCGGCCTGGTCCCCCGTCTGGAACTGGCAGCCCGCCCAGATCTCGCACTTGTCCGGGCTCAATCGACACACCGCCGTCAAGGGCTCCATCGTCGCGTGCGCGAGGTACGGGAACTCGAACTCCCCTTCCACGCGCTTCACCGCGTGCGCGAGCGCGGCGTCCGCTTCGCCCACCTCCTTCACCGTGAGCGCCTCCTTCCCACGCCCGAGGGCCCGGTATTCCTTCATGAGCTCGGTCGTGCCGCGTTTCTCCGCGTCCGATTCATCCCAGGTCACACTCAACGCCTCGCGGCCCTTCTTCGCCGACCACATGTCGCGCCCGACGACCGCGACGCCGCGCGGGATCTGCACCACGTCGACCACTCCGGCGACGGCCTTCGCCTTGCTGGCATCGAACGAGCTCGCCCGTGCCCCGAAGCGCGGCGGCCGCATGACCACCGCGGTCATCATCTCCGGCAACATCACGTCGATCGCGAACTGCTGCTTGCCCGTCGACTTCGCCCGCGCATCGAGCCGCGGCAGCTGCTCGTTGCCAACGATCTTGAAGTCGGTGGGATTCTTGAGGGGGACGTTCGCCGGAACGGGCAGCTTTGCCGCGGCGCCGGCGAGCTCGCCGAGGGTCGCCTTGCGGCCCGTGCCGGCGTGCGATACCACGCCTTCGCTCACCGTGATGTCCGTCGCGGGCACGCCCCAGCGCGCGGCGGCCGCAGCGACCAGCATCGCGCGCGCGGTGGCGCCCGCCTCGCGCAGCTGCTGCCAGGAGTTGGCCACGGCCGTGGACCCACCGGTGAGCTGCGCGTGGACCCCCATCGGCACGAAGGCCATGTTCTGATACGTGGGAACCTCGGCCGGTGCGCTCTCGACACGTATCTGGGCCCAGGAGGCATCGAGCTCTTCGGCGACGATAGCCGGAAGCCCGGTCCACACGCCCTGCCCCGCCTCGAGGTGCTTGGAGATCACGGTGACGGTGTTATCGGGCGCGACGCGCAGGAACGGCATCGTGAGCGGGCCGGCGACGCTGCCGGCACCGGGCTGCGAGCCGCAGCCGGGCAGCAGTATGCCGAGCGTGAGCCCGGAACCGGCGAGCGAAGTCAGTTGCAGGAACTGCCGCCGCGTCAGCTCCGGGGGTGAAGGCGAGGTGGCGGGCGATGCTGCACTCTCATCTTCTATGTGACGGAAGTACATGCTGCAGTCCTCGAGTTAGGCGGTGGCGCCCGCGGACAGAGTCTCGGCGGCCTGATGGATGGCGCCGCGGATACGCACGTAGGTCGCGCAGCGGCAGATGTTGCCGGCCATGGCGGAGTCGATATCCGCGTCGCTCGGATGCGGATTCGACGCCAGCAGCGCCGCCGCCGACATGAGCTGACCGCTCTGGCAGTAACCGCACTGCGGCACGTTCAGGGCAATCCACGCTTGCTGCACGGCGTGTCCTGCGGGCGTGGACAGACCCTCGATAGTCGTGATCTGTCTGCCTTGCGCCGTGGCTACCGGCGTCACGCACGAGCGTGTCGCCTGACCGTCGATGTGTACGGTGCAGGCGCCACAGAGCGCCATGCCGCAGCCGAACTTCGTGCCCGTGAGTTGCAGATGGTCCCGGATAGCCCAGAGCAGCGGCATGTCGGGATCGACGTCGAGCTCGCGGGCCTGGCCGTTCACGATGAGTTTGATAGGCATGCCAACGCCTCCGGATCAGGACCGCACAGCGGGTGTTTTTCGCACCTCGGCGGAGACTCTACTATCCCTCGTTCGGGAGACAACAAGCCCGTGCAACACCATCGGGGCGAGAATCCGGCCCGTCGATGGTGCGCCACAATCGTCCCGCCGACATCGCGCCCTGTCGGCGTAACGCGACGAGTAGGCGACCCTGCCCCTGCGCACTTGCCCTTCGGCCATCGGCAGAAGCGGGAGCCTTAGCGAGGCCGGCTGGCCTGCGGCAAAGGTCCAGCTTGCCGGAAAATCCTGACGCCAGCGGCAGGTCTCCGACCGATCCGCAAATAGGGTCCTTCCTGCTCCGACGCAAGCGTGGCGCCGCTAAGCTTCTGCAATCAAAGGCTGCTAGGTTTTTTGCAATGGAAGCAACTACAACCATCTGGCTTACCAAGCCAATGGCACCGCAGGACGCGGAAAGCGTGGCCGTGATGCGCTGGGCGATCGAGGAGGATGCTGCCCGGGAAGGGAGTCTCGCCGGTGAGTGCCTCGCAGCCGCTCAAGCTGCCGGGCTCAGCGCGGAGGATACCTACGTGTTTCTCGCTTACGAGCTGCTTCTGCGCCTCGAGGAACAGCAGCAACGGCACAAGTACCTGAGCGACATCGCGCCGTTCATCGAGTCAACGCCATCTTCCCCCGCTGTCGACCCGGCGCCATCTCCCCCCGGTGTGCCCTCGGCGCCATCTTCCCCCGGTGTCGCGGCGCGCCTCGTGGAGCACGTGGGGCGGCTCGCGCGTAATACGGTCGGTCGGGTGCTGCATCTCGAGCGGGCTGCGACCGGGCCCGCCGGTGCCGATGCAGCCGTTGGCCACGGCCACTGAAGTCCGTGCTCAGCAGCTTCGCCGCGGGTGCCCTCCTCGCGATCGCGCCTGTCGTTTTCGCCGCCGGGGCCGCTCCGGATCCGGTAATCGGAACCTGGAAGCTCAACACCGGCAAGTCGACGGGTGCTGCGGTGCCGAGGAGCGAGACGCGCACCTACGCTGCCTCCGCCGATGGCTTGACGCTCAGCTACAAACGCGTGGGCGCGGACGGCAAGGAAATCTCCGTCAAGGCGACGTATAAGTACGATGGCAAAGACTATCCGGTCACCGGATCGCCCGACTTCGATGCATTGAGCGCCAGGCGCGTCGGCCCCAACATCGTCGAAGGGACCCAGAAGCACAAGGGCAAGATCGTCTCCACCACGACGCGCACTCTCTCCAAGGACAGAAAGACGTTGACGCTCATGACGCGGAGAGCCGACGCCAAGGGGCAGATGACAACCGCGACGCTGGTCTACGATCGCCAGTGACGCGTCCGCACCCCCGCGACGCGTCCACATCCGTAGCGCGCATCCGCATCCCCGTGACGCGTCCGCATCGCGGGCGTTTACGCGCGGCTCCGGATCTCCTTTGCGTGCGCGGCTGCGAGCGCCGCCATGCTCTCGAAGCGAAAGTCGTACCTCGGCGTACCGGGCGGGGCCATGGTGCTGCCCCAGCCTCGCGCGGCGTGGCGACGGTCGATCCACGCCGACGCCAGTCCGGCCCGATTCGCCGGCGCGTGGTCATGGAAGAGGCTCTGCGCCACGTGGAGGATGTCCGCTTTCCCAAAACCAAAGTCAGTCTGCAGGTGCGTGAGAAGGTAGGCGAAATTTCGATCGTTCGGCTTGTACGATCCGATGTCCTGAGCCGTATAGATCGCATCGAAAGTCACTTTGAGCCGGGTGTTACTGGCCCGGAAGGACACACGATCGACGTTGGAAAGAATCACGAGCTTGTAGTGACTGTGAAGATACTGCAGCGCCTCGGCCGAATCGGGAAATTCGGGCCAGTCCGGGACCGACGCGCCGAACGTGTTCGCTCCGTCGTCGCTCGGTGCGACGCCCCACGACCTGGCCAGGCGTTTGTAGACCGCTCCCAGGAGCTGCGAATACAACATCGCGGGCGTCTCCTCCTCCTGAGCTGACTCCTCGCGCGCGAAGCTCTCGAGGATCTGATCGCGCGACATCGGGCTGCGCGACTTCGCGACGAGCGGTGCCAGGCCGGCCAGGATGCCCCTCTCCCAGTCGATGAGCGTCCCGTAGCAGTCGAACGTCAACACCTTGAAGTCGGTCAGCTTCATCACACAGCTTGCGCGGCGTCGCCCTCGGATTGCATGACCACCTTGCCGCGGAGCACTGTAATCGATTCGGGCGCCAGGGCGAAGGAGGTGCCGGGCCCCGCGCCGCGGTTCGCCGCGTCGGCGACCCCGAGCGCCTCGGCGATTGCCACCGTATACGACTCGTCCACGGAGAGTCCGAGCAGCCCCGCGAGCGCCAGACGCGCCAGCGCGGTGACCGCGATGAGATGCACCACCGTGCGTGTCGTCGGGCTCATGGTCCGCTAGTAGAACGGAATGCCTCGCCTCAGCACGAGATGAAACACGAGCAGCAGCGCCACGACGGCGGCGAGCGGGTAGCGGATCGATTCGACCCTCGTGCGCGAGTACCCATCGACCGGGGCGATGCACCAGGCGCCGGCCTGCGCCCAGACGATCCCGATGATCATCGCCACCGCGGGCGGCTGGAGGACCTCGATCAGGTTACGGGGGACCCGGAACAGGATAATCAGCGGCATGGCCAGGAGAGCCGGGAGCGTGGCGACCTGGAAGATGGCGCGCGTCCGTGCGCCGGGGGTCGTGAGCTCCGACGCATCGCCCGCGACACCGAGGAGATGACGCGCCAGCCACAACGCGGCGGGTGGGATGAGGGCCATGGAGGCGAGCGCACATGCCACCTTGGCGGTCGGGCCGAGACCGAGGTAGTCCATGGCGACGCCGACGTCGCCGCCAGTATTGAGAGCTCCCCAAGGGACCTGGGGAAGCGACTGGAAGAGACTGTGGTACGCCATCCAGATGATGAACAGTCGCAGCGTGGACGAGCGTACCGCGCGGCGGTGCAGGAGGAACCCAAAGGCGATGCCGCTCACGAAGATCGCGAGCGCCCCGGTGCCCTGAAACAGGCTCGTCAGCGGGTTCTCGCCCACCCAATCGTGGTTGTTGTGAAAGAGCGTCGGACGCACGCCCGGAAGGAATGCCTTGGGCAGGACCAGGAAGAGCTCCTGGATGAAGAACGTGAGGTTGAAAGCGAGCGTGTACAGCAGCGCCGAGCCGAGGGTCAGCGTCCAGCTCCACGGGATGGCCGCCCGGGTGTCGGGTCCGCCCGCGCGCCGCGCCCGCAGCGCTCCCGCGAGGCCGAGCAGCAGGGGACCCAAACCCACGGTGAGCGCGATCGCAACCGGGATCATCGCCACGCTTCCTCCGTGCCAGGGACTTTCAATAGAGTAGCCCGTGAGACTCGCGGGAGCTTTTGCACAGAGGTTCTATGAGACTGGCCGTCGAGGTGATCGGGTGGACCGGTGCGCTGCTCATTCTGGGGGCCTATGCGCTGCTCTCGGCGGGAAAGCTCAAGGCGCGCTCCCTCACCTATCACCTCATGAACATCGTGGGAGCGGCCGGGTTCGTGGTGAACAGCGGTTGGAATGGCGCCCTGCCCTCTGCGGCGCTGAACGTGATCTGGATCGGAATCGGAGTCTATGCGCTGTGGCGGCGCCGCCGGCTGCCGGACGAGGCAGGACTCGAAGCCCAATGATACGCGCAGCGGCGCTCAGCTCCCGAGTCCGGTGAGCGCCGCGAGCAACGCCTGACCGTCGGGGCTCCCGAGCCCGGTGCACGGATCCCAGCCGGCCGCCGCCTGGTAGGCGCCGTTGTTGCCTTCGGTGATGTCGCGGAAGGCCCGCGGGCCGATGCGGTAGAGCGCGGCGTGAACGTCGCCGAGCGGCCGGCCGAGCTTCTGGTTGCAGCGCGCGATCAGCGCGGCCCAGAGCGGCGCGACCGCGCTCGTGCCCCCGATCACATCCGCCTTGCCGTCGACCCGCACCTGGTAGCCGGTGAGCGGGTCCGCGTTGCCCGCAACATCCGGAACACCGCGCCCGGCGATGCCGTTGGGTGCCTTGGGCACCGCAATGCTCTGCTGCCAGGAAGGCAACGGAAACACCTGGCTCACGCCGCCGCCGGTGGCGCCCTCGTTGACGCTCGTCTCGTTCCACACGACCTCGCTCACGATCGAGCCGCCGCGCGCGGTGAGCTTGGTGCCCCCGCACGCCAGCACAGACGGACTCGAGGCGGGAAAATCGACATGAGGCTGGCCGTCGGTCTCGCCGTCACTCGAGCCGCTGTCGCCGGCGGCCGCGGTCACGGTAACCCCAAGGGCGGCCGCATCCTCGAGCGCGGTCTGCATCGCATCGCGCGAAGGTGCGTTCCAGCCGTCCTCCGGACCGCCCCAGCTGATCGACATCACCGCGGGATGGTTGACGCCATCGTGCGCGGCCTGGGAGATCGCCTCATAGAACCCCTGGTCGGTGTTCGGCGCGAAGTACACGACGATCTTCGCGCCCGGCGCCAGAGCGCCGATCACCTCGATGTCGAGCATCACCTCACCATCGGCATCGCCGCCGGGCTGATTGGTGCCTCCGGCGACGGAGACCGCGGTAACGCTCGGCGGCCGGGTGATCCCGAGACCGTTGAAGTACTGCGCGAGATCGCTCGCAGTGAAGCCCCCGCCGAGCTCGATGAGGGCGACGGTCTGCCCGCTGCCGTCTGTCGATGGGGGGAAGTTGTAGAGTCGCCCGAGCTCGGGAGGCGCATACGTCACGGCGGGCGCAGCCCGCGGTCTGCGCGAGTGCACCCGGGCCACCGGCCGCCGGTCGAGCCCCAGCACGGCAATCGCCTCCGGCGGCAGGGTCGGCGCCTGCCCAAGGCCGACGAATGGCCCGCGGCCGTCGCTGAGCTGATATCTGCCGAGGGTGACGCCGAACGCGCGCTCGAGCGCCTGTGGCGCACCGCGCAGGTGCAGAACGCGACGGTGCTCATCGGCGCCGGCCTCGGTGAGCCCGTGCGTGAGCGCGAAGCGGCGGAGACTCGCGAGGTCCGCGGGCTCCGCGCCGCAGTGACGCCCGTACTCACCCCGTTGCCAGCGCGGCGGCCGTGGCCACGAGGCGGCGCTGGGCGAGCCGCCCTGGCGACGGCGCAACACCAGGGTGATCTCGAGAGGCGAGCTGTCCTGGTGCGGGCCCAGGTATTTCATGCCCGCCGGTGTCGTCCAGTGAGTCACGTCCGTCCTCCGCAAGAACCGTGGGCTTCGGCGCTTCGAGCGCCATGATCCTGATGCAGGGGCGCGCGGCGCGCAATCGACGCGCGCTCATCGTGCGATCGGCAACGCGACCGGTCGAACGAAGCGCGGGTCAACCGCGGCCTGAGCGAAGCGTTAGCGTACTTAGGTGGCGGGGTCCGGCCGGAGGTGGCCCGAAGCGAGCCCGCTCGAGGTTACGCTCATGCTGAAGCATCTGCTCCGCCCCTGCCTCATCGTACCCGTCCTCTGCCTCACGGCAGCGTGCACGTCGCTCTACGTGCGATCGGACGTCAATCGCACCCTGGTCAGCAGCGTGCAGTGCCACACGTTCGCGTGGGCGGGCTCGTTCCACGGGAAGAGTCCGCTGCGCGACACGGTCGCGAATCCCGTGAACGAAGATCGGCTCCGCGCCGCGATTGCGGCGCACCTGTCGGGCGGCGTTCAACCGGTCGCGAGCAACGCGGACTGTCTGGTGGGCTACGGCATCGGCTCGCACGCGATGGCCGACTACCCCTACGGTTGGGGTTATCCATACGGTTGGGGTTACCCGTACGGTTGGGGTTACCCGTATGGCTGGTGGGGCCCGGGGCCCTACGTGTACCGCGAAGGCATCATCGCGGTGGATCTCTACGACGCGAAGAGCCGGCAGCCGCTGTGGCACGCCTCGGTCGAGCAGAGTCTGTACGGCGTGAGTGGCACGGAGGCGGAGAAGAGAATCGACGCGGCGGTGGCGGCGATCTTCAACAAGTATCCGTACCGGGCTGAGCCGCGAGCCGCCGGTTAGTCGAACCGCTCTTGGTGAGCGGACGGTGAGTGGTGGGTTACTTGCCTCGCATCAGGCGGTTGCGCACGAGCACCCCCAGGTGGCCCAGGAGGAGGAGAGTGGCCGCGATCATCGACCCTACGATCAGTTCCATGAATGCCAGATCCTTCGTCGTCTTATCGGGCGCGCACTATACGCACCCGTCATTGCGTGTCAGTGAAGCAACGCGCGACATGGCGGCGGGTTGAGCAGATTTCAAGCGCCGCAGCCCTTTGTGGGCATGCACGGCTCCCTCGTTCGGGAGAGCGCTGCCGCGGCGTCAGCCGCTTCGGCTGATCAGGTGATGGAGCCTGGCTTGCGCAGCATCTTGCCGATGTCGGCGACGTGCGCCTCCTCGGCGGCGATCTGCTCGCGCGCGTACTCCTCGAGCATTATGTTGCGAGCGGCAACCGCCGCGAGGAGCTTGCGGTACTCCTCCAGTCCCTCCTGCTCGTGGGTGAGCGCCTCGCGCAGGATCTCGTCGACGTTGTGCTTGTGCGTTTCCAGCAGCGGTCCGATCTTGAGCGACGGGTGACCGCCGAGATTGGTGATGTGCTCGCCGGCCTGCACCGAGTGCGCCTGAGCCTCGTCCGCCTGGGCACGGAGCCACGCCACGATCGGGATGCGGTTGTGGCCGAAGATCATGAAACTGTAGTGAAGGTAGCGCACCAGTCCGGCAAGCTCGAGCTCGAGAATGCGGTTGAGGATAGCGACCACCTTGGGCGTTTCTGCCGTGCCGAGTTCCGAGGCCATGAGAGTCTCCGCTAACGCGCGCCGGACGAACGTGGCGATGTTAAGCCTTCCGCTGGTATATGGTACATGTACGCAGCGGTCTCCCGGGAGCGCACTGCCATGAGCAGCTTCTACGACCTTGCCGTCTCGAGGATCGACGGCGCCGATGACTTGTTGGGAGCGCTGCGCGGCAAGGTGACGCTGGCGGTGAACGTGGCCAGCCGCTGCGACCTGACTCCGCAGTATGCGGGCCTCGAGCAGCTGCAGAGGGAGCTGCGGGACGAGAACTTCACCGTGGTCGGCTTCCCCTGCAATCAGTTCGCCGCGCAGGAGCCGGGGAGCGAAGCGGAAATCGCCGCCTTCTGCCGCAGCACCTACGACGTGAGCTTCCCCTTGAGCAGCAAGCTCGAGGTAAACGGGCCCGGCCGCCACGCGGTCTACCGCTTCCTCACCGGGGCGGGCACCGGCATTGCGGGCGACATCAGCTGGAACTTCGAGAAGTTCCTCATCGCCCGTGATGGGCGGGTATTGAAGCGTTACCCGCCGCAGACCATCCCTCAGGACCGCGGCCTCATGCAGGACATCGCCGAGGCGCTGTAGCGCGCACACCGCCATGGCCGATTTCGAGTTCGCAATTCTCGGCGCCGGCGCGATGGGGTCGATCATCGGGGCCCATCTGGCGCGCGCCGGGCATACGGTTGCGATGTTGGCGCGCGGCGAGCGCGCGCGTCAGCTCGAGGAGCGCGGACTCGCGATCAGGGGGCTCGCCGAGTTCAGCACGCCGGTGCGCACGCTCCGCGATCCGGCGGCCCTCGAGAGCGCCGGCACGCTCATCGTCGCGACCAAGACGCCGGGCACCGCCCAGGCGCTCGAGCCGCTGCGCAGGGCCGAGCTCGGCGTCGCCCTGTCGGTCCAGAATGGGCCGCTGAAGAACGAGATCCTCGTGCAGGCCTTCGGCCGCGAGCGCGTGCTCGGCGCGCTCGCGGACACCAGCGGCGAGCTGCTCGCCGACGGCACGGTGCTCTTCACACGCAACGTGAACATCATGATCGGCGAGCTCGGCGGCGGGGACAGCGAGCGCGCGGAGGCGCTGGCGCGCACCATCGATCAATCGGGCGTCCGCGCCGCCGCCACTCCGGAGATCGTCTCGCTCGAGTGGTCGAAGTTCTGCGGCTGGGTGGGCCTCACGTCGCTCTCCGTGACGACGCGCGCGCTCACCTGGAAGCTCCTGACCGATCCCGACTCGGCGCTGATCCTCGCCCGGCTCGTGCGGGAGATGGGCGTGCTCGCGCTCGCCCAGGGTATCCCTCTCAGCGACCGCTCGATCCTGCCGACCGCGACCCTGTGCTCGGGCTCCGAGAGCGAGGCGGTGGCGATCCTCCTCGAGGCGGGGAGCGAGTACCGCACCAGGGCGCCGGGGCACCGCCTGTCGGCGCTGCAGGATCTCGAAGCCGGCCGCCCGCTCGAGGTCAACGAGACTCTCGGCTACGCGCACGACAAGGCGCGCGAGCTCGCCCTCGAGCTGCCGCTGCTCGAGTGCTTCCGGCGGCTCGTCGCGGCCATCGATCGCGCGCAGCGTGCCGGCGCGCCGGGCGCGGAGTCCCGCGCCTCGCCCGAGCGGGCCTAGCTCCCGCCCGAGAGGCCGCGATATTCGAGCAGCGGGCCGATCTCGGGCGCGCGGCCGTAGAAGTTGCGAAACAGCAGCTGCGGATCCTCGGTGCGCCCGCGCGACAGCACCTGCGTGCGCAGGTACTCCCCGTTGGCGCGCGTCAGGCCGCCGTGGGTGTGAAACCACTGCCCGGTGTCGCGCGCCAGCACCTCGCTCCACAGGTACGCGTAATAGCCGGCCGAATAGCCGCTCTCGAAGATGTGCGAGAAGTAGGCCGAGTGATAGCGCGGCGGCACCGGAGCGTAGTCGAGCCCGCTTTCCTTGAGTGCGGCGGCCTCGAACGCCGGCACGTCCGCCGCCGCGGGCGCCTGCGCGGCGCTGATCTGGTACCAGGCCTGGTCGAGGAGCGCCGCGGCCAGGTATTCGGTGGTGGCATAGCCCTGGTTGAACTTCTGCGCCGCCAGCACTTTCTCGAGCAGCTCCGGCGGCATCGGCTCGCCCGTCTGATAGTGGCGGGCGTAGTGCGCCACCACCTCCGGCTCGCGCGCCCACATCTCGTTGTACTGGGAGGGATACTCGACGAAGTCGCGCGGCACCGCGGTGCCGGAGAGCTTCGGGTAGCGCACGCTCGAGAGCATGCCGTGCAGCGCGTGCCCGAACTCGTGGAACATGGTCGTGACCTCGTCGAAGGTGAGCAGCACCGGCTGCCCCGGCTGCGGCTTGGGGATGTTCAGATGGTTCGCCACCACCGGCTTGTGGTGCAGCAGCTGCGACTGGTTCACGTAAGAAGCCATCCACGCGCCACCCTGCTTGTTGTCGCGTGCGAAGTAGTCGGCCAGGAACAGCGCGAGCGGCGCGCCGGCGGCGTCGAAGACCTCGAACACCCTGACGTCCGCCTGGTAGACGGGCAGGTCGCGGCGCTCCTTGAAGGAGAGTCCGTACAGCTGGTGCGCCGCGTAGAACACCCCGTCCTCGAGCACGCGATCGAGCTCGAAGTAAGGCGCGACGCGCGCCTGGTCGAAGTCGTAGCGCGCCTTGCGCACCTGTTGAGAGTAGAACGACCAGTCCCACGGCTCGAGCGCGAAGGACGGCGTGCCGGAGGCGGCGGCCTGCGCGTCGATCAGCTTCTGGATCTCGGCCGCTTCCGCGCGCGCGCGGGCGAGCGCCGACGGCGCCACCTGGCTGATCATGTCGCGCACCGCGGCGGGGTTCCCGGCGGACTCGTCCTCGAGCTGGTAGGCCGCGTGGTTCGGATAGCCGAGGAGCGCGGCGCGCTCGGCGCGCAGCTTCACCAGCTGTGCGATCACGGCGGTGTTGTCGCTCGACCCGCCCCGCGCGCGGCCGATCGACGCCTCGTAGATACGCTGCCGCAGGGCGCGATTCTTCAGCTGCGCGAGCAGCGGCTGATTGGTCGTGTTCTGCAGCGCAATGACCCACTTGCCGCCGAGGCCGCGCGCGGCCGCCGCCTGCGCCGCGGCGCCGATCTGCCCTTCCGACAGTCCGTCGAGGTCCCGGACGTCATCGACCACCACCGCGCCGTCGGCGGTTGCCTTGAGCACGTTGTGCTTGAAGCGCGTAGTGAGCGTGGAGATCTCGGTATTCAGGGCGCGCAGGCGCGTCTGGTCGGCGGGCTCGAGACGTGCGCCGGCGCGCACGAATTCGGTGTGGTAGCGCGTGAGCAGCTGCTGCGACTCGGAATCGAGGTGCGCTCTCGCGCGCTTGTTGTAGAGCGCTTCGACGCGCGTCCACAGCGCCGGATTGAGATGAATGGCGTCCTCCTGCGCGGTGAGCTTGGGCGCCATCTCGGTATCGATGTCCTGCAACTTCGGGTTCGTGTTGCAGGCATTGAGCCGCCCGAACGTGGCGTCCACCCGGCGCAGCAGCTGCCCGGCGCGCTCGAGTGCGATGAGGGTGTTCTCGAAGGTGGGCGGCTCGCGATTGTGCGCGATGCGCTCGACCTCCTTGAGCTGCTCGCGCATGCCGGCGTGGAAGGCCGGCAGGTAATCGCCGTCGTGGATCCGGTCGAAGGGCGGCAGCTCGTAGGGGAGCGTGCTCGGGCGTGCAAACGGGTTGTCGGCCTTCAGAGCGTTGTCGTTCATTGCGGAAGTCCCAGCGGTCGTCGGTGCGGCCCCGTCGCCCGCCGCCGCGGCGGACATCGAGAAGACGGCGGCGAGGACGCCCGAGTACACGACTCTCATCGTGGTGCCCTTGAGGTTTGCGCCGCGGCCCCCAGCTTGGGTCCGGGCCAACGGCAGAGCCGAATGGTATCCTTCCCGCCCCATCAATGCGCAGCCCCGCCTCGCCTGCCTTCGAGGCGCGGTCAGCGGGGTAGTTCGCCCACGCCCGCATGAGCATCAGCCAGGACCAGGTCGTCAGCATCCATTACACGCTGCGGGACGAGGCAGGGGAGATCATCGACAGTTCCCCTGCGGGCGAGCCCCTGGCCTATCTGCACGGCCACGGCAATCTCGTGCCCGGTCTTGAGCGTGAGCTGGCCGGCCGTAGTGTCGGGGACAAGCTCACCGTGACGCTCTCGCCCGCCGACGGTTATGGCGAGCACGACCCGAAGCTGGTTCAGCAGGTGCCGCGCCGTGCGCTGAAGGGAGTCGGGAACGTCCGGGTAGGAATGCGGCTCTCGGCTTCGAGCGGTCGCAGCGACCGTACCGTCACCGTCACCCGCATCGCGGCCGACCTGGTCACCGTCGATGGCAACCATCCGCTCGCCGGCAAGAAGCTGCACTTCGAAGTCGAAGTGGCCGGGGTGCGGGCCGCGACCGAGACCGAGCTCTCACACGGACACGTGCACGGGCCCGACGGCCACGATCACTGAGCGAGAGCCGCGCTCGGCTGCTGCGCGGCTGCCCGCTGCGCGAACACCTCTTCCATCGCATCGACGCGCCGGAGATAGGCGCGCGGATCGTGATCGCCGCAGCGCTGTCCCTCGCCGAAGTGCAAGCCCTGGCGCGCATAGGCGGCTCCGGCGCCCGCGCCGCACAGATGCACGACCGCGGCCAGATGCCGCTGCTGCACGGCGCTGATGCGGCTGATCCCGGAGCGCGCCAGGATCCCGGTGACCTTCAGGTCAAGATACGCCGCGGTCAGCTCGACGGCATCGGCCGGCAGTACGCGCGAGTAGAGCGCGTTGAACCAACAGGCGTGCCAGTCGTTCCACGCACCCTCGCGCACCACCTCGTGAGCGTGGATGCAATAGTGGCGCGCCTCGGCAAAGGTGGCGTCGGTGATCTGGTACATGCCGACCGCGCTCGAAGCCGGCCGGTAAACCTCCAAGGGCCTGAGCACCCACGTCCAGCGCCAGTAGGTGCGCACCAGCGGATTGCCCGAGCCCTCGACCTGCGCCAGCGCCGCGAGCAGCTGCGGCCGGATGCTGCGCGTGGCGTAGCGCCGGAAGAGCGGGCCGTACTCCCGCCAGGTCTCCTGCGGAGTCTTATAGAGCGTGCCGCTCACCGGAAACAACAGCTCCGTTGGCTTGCGGACGACCTGGTAGAGAGCGTTCAGCGACAGCGCCAGGATCGCAGCGAGCGCGGCGCCGAGACCGACGCGCAGCGCGAGCGGCGCGCGCTTGAGCCGGCGCAACCAGCGCCGCCGGAGCGCCCGGGCCGGCCACAGGCGCAGCCGCCGCGCCCGCCGCTTGAAGCGCCTGGCGCCTCCGCCGCAGGAGGCTCGTGAGGCCACCCGCGGCATCATCCGCTCCGCCGTGCAAGCGCAGGCAGCCGTGCACTAACATGCAGCGCACGGACGGGTGAACAGCGGGGGTTGCACGTGGCGCGCGATGCGGTGGAAGTCGAAACAGGCCGCGCTCCGACGGGAGCGGTGATCTGGCTCCATGGCCTCGGCGCTGACGGCCACGACTTCGAGCCGCTGGTGCCGGAGCTCGTGCGGGCGGGCGAGCGCCCGCTCCGCTTCGTGTTCCCGCACGCGCCGATCCGGCCCGTGACGCTCAACGGGGGATTCGCGATGCGCGCCTGGTACGACATCGTCTCGCTCGATCGCCGCGGACCGGAGGACGAGGCCGGGATTCGCGCCTCACAGGCGACGGTCGAGGCGCTGATCCGTCGTGAGAACGAGCGCGGCATCGCAAGCGAGCGCATCGTGCTGGCGGGATTCTCCCAGGGCGGCGCTATGGCTGTGTCCGTGGGGGTCCGCTACCCGGAGAAGCTTGCCGGTATCCTGGGCCTGTCGTGTTACATGCTGCGGGCGACGCAGCTCGCGGCCGAGCGCCACGCGGCCAATCGGTCGACCCCCGTGTTCCTCGCGCACGGCAGGGAGGATCCGGTGGTCCCGCCGACTCTCGGCGAGGAGGCTCGTCGTCTGCTGGAAGGCGCGGGCTACGCAGTCGAATGGCATACCTACAACATGCCACACTCGGTGTGCCCTCAGGAGGTCGCCGACGTCGCCGTCTGGCTGCGCCGCGTCGTCTAGGGAGGAGTCGCGCCGCGGCGGCCTCCCCTTCAGGCCGCCGGAGCGCATCCATCAGTGGTCGGCGCTACTGGCCTTCGTGCTTTTGCTTGCCGTCCTCGTGGCCCTTCGCGTCTTTCCTGTTGTCGGGCTTCCCGGGCTTGGCACTCTCGGTGTGCGCCGGGGCGCCCTTCGGGGCTGCCGCGTTCTTCGGCGGCACCGCGGTTCCGGCGGCCGCGGGCGTCTTCTGCGCCGCGGGTTTCATCGCCTTGGACTGAGCCTGCATCGGTTGCGCGCTGCCGGCCGGGGTGCCGCCCCGCACGACCCGCGCGTCAGGTCCCTGCATCGGTGCAGCCACGGGGCGCGCCGCCAGGGGTTGAGGCCGCGCGTCGGGAGCCGGGGTGCCGCCCCGCACGACCCGCGCGTCAGGTCCCTGCATCGGTGCAGCCACGGGGCGCGCCGCCAGGGGTTGAGGCCGCGCGCCGGGAGCCGGGGTGCCCTCGTGCCCGGGCGGCGGTCCCTCGCGCGTCAGCATCGGGCGCCCCTCGGGCCCGTTGGCGGGATGACCCTGAGCGGGTGTCATGGGCGCGTGCCCCGTCACGTACGGCATGACGTGCCGGACGTTCACGGGCTCCGGCGCCCGTGCCTGGACCACCGCCGGACGCGCCGCGGCCAGATGCGGCGCCGCGGGCACCGTGGAGTTGAAGGCGCGGCCGCTCGCCGTGGCGGCAGGCGGCGCCACGATGGTCACGTTCGTGACGTTGGTCACGTTGGTGACATTCGTGACGTTGCTGATGTTGGTGTTGGTGTTGCGAATGTTGGTGACGTTGGTCGTCACGCGCATGCCCACGGCCACTACCGGCGGCGCGCTCGTCACGACCGCGGGGGCGGTGCCGACGGGAGCCGGGACGATGATGCCGACGCGTGATCCGGGCGGGGCCGGCACGAAGCAGCCCTCGGGACCGATCGGGCGAGGTCCGGCGATCACGCCGACGGCGGGGGTCTCGACGACCAGCCGCAGGCCGGGCGCAGGCGCCACGAAGGCCACACCGGGCGCCGACCAGTATCCGCTGATGAAGATCACCTGACCGCTGCGGTGCTCGTAGTAGGGGTGGACCCAGACGTAGCTCGGGCGCGGCGGCTCCATCCAGTGCCCGTGCGCCCACGCCCAGTTCCCCTGCCACACCCAGTAGCCGCCCACCCACACCGAGTACGGGAAGGGCGCGGGCGGGGGGACCTCGACGAGCATCGGGGGCGGCGCCCAGCCGATCGCGATCGGCGCGGGCTCGGCCAGCGGGGGCTCCTCGTAGACGCTCACGACCGCGGGCGCGGGCGCCGGCGCCGGCTCGACTACCGCCGGCTGCATCACCTCACGCGGTGGGGCCTCGATGACGCAGCCCGCGACGAGCAGCGCCAGACAAAACAGGCTGATACGCATGGACCGACTCCTCCCACAAGGCGATCCAACAAGCGATCGGACCGCGTCTTTACATATCCCTGACCCTAGCGATCAAGAATGACAGGAATCGGCGGGCGATTCCGTGGACTGACTCAGGAAAATGCGAGCCGTATGCGCGCTTGGCCCATTAATGTCCGCGTTCGCGCTGCTCGCGCTCGGCGGCCGTGTGTTGGGCTCCCGGGTGCTGGGCTCCCGGGTGCTGGGCTGCCGGGTGCTGGGCTGCCGGTGGCGGAGCGGCCTGGGGCGCGCGCCCACCGCCGGCATGCATCGCGGGTCCGCCCCCGCCCGGCGCAGCGGCGTTGCCGCGGTACTGGCCGTTGTCGCGGTGCTGCGGATTCATCGTGGGCCGGGCAGCCTGGTGGACAGGCGGCCTGGGGTCGGCGGGCCGCAGTGCCTGAGGAGGCCGATCGCTGCGCGGGCCGCCACTGCGCTCGGCGAGCGCCGGCCGCTGCGTCTGCCGCGGCCGATCCGTCCTCTGGCCCGCCGGACTCGCGCCGCGCGCCGCGATCACGCCGTGTCCGGAAAACACCGCCGGCCGTGGAGTAGCGGCGATGGCGGGCCGCCCGCCGTTCACCGAGGCGCGGAGCGAGCTGTCGGAGCGCGCCATCTGCTCGTGCTGCCGCTGCAGCGCAGTGACGCCGATATGACGCTCGTGCTCGACCGCCATCTCCGCCGCGGTCGGACGCACCGCCACGCCGCCCGCGCCGCCGTGGAAGCTGACGCGACTCACCCCCGGCTCGTTGACGACCGTGTGGTTGTAGACGTTCGTAATGTTGGTAACGTTGACGTTGGTGACGGAGCGGTTGTAGTAGAACTCGTTTCCGCGCCAGTAGCCGCCCTCAAAGCCGCGGCCGAAATAGCCGAAGCCGTAGTTGATGCCGCCGTAGAAACCGACGTGCGGACCCCAATAGCCCGCGTGCCAGAGATAGAAACCGTCGCCCCAGCCCCAGTATCCCGGCGTCCAGAGGAACCCCACCGCCGGCGCCAACTCCCAGGTTCCGGGCACCCAGTAGTACTGGTCGTCGTCCCACGCCCAGTACCCGGGGACCCAGATGTAGCCGGGCGCCGGACAGGGCGGCTGCACGTACACCGGGAGCGCGGGAGGTGGGATGCCGACCGATACGCCGACGAAGACGGCGGCGTTGGACGCCACCGGGAGCGCTGCGAGCGAGAGCGCTGCGATGAGACCGCGGACAGGAAAGCGCATTGGGGGGTCTCCTTGCTCCGAAAACCTTGGCCGACGAATACTGAACCGCGGCTGAATCGAGGGCACCGGCGGGCCGGAATCGGTCCGCCGCGCCGCGTCCTATTTTGTGCAACGCGCCCACGCCGCGAGCGTTGACGCCAAGCGGTCAGTGAGCCAGCACGCCGGAGAACCTCTTCCCCTGGGTTACTATCGCGGCGGGGAACTTCGCGTGGATCAGCTGTGCGAGCTGCCTTCCGAGCTCTTTCGTCTGCCGTGACGGTTGCGTCGGTCCGCCCGGGCCGAACTCTCGCAGATCCACGAACAGCATGCTCCGCGCCGCATCCGTCGTGATCCAGATTTCGCGCGTCGGACCGCCGGCTGCGTCGTTGAGAACCGCGGCGCATTGATCCGGGCGTTGCAGCGGGCCGTGCCACCTCGGCTCGAGATGGCTCAGCGCGGCGACTTCACCCGCGAATTCGACACACAGCGTGTCGGGCGGCGGCGCACCGAGCTGCACGTCGTAGAACACCCCGGGAGCCTCGCGCTCGACGAACGCCGAGCACGCCGCCGCCAGGCACCCGATGAGCCACGCGAACCGGACCCGACGACTCCCGATGCCGGACACTCTCCTCGCTCCAGATCAAAACCAACTGTAGTTGAAGCTGATGCTGACCCGCTCGGCGGCGAGCGGGTGGGGCGCAACCTCGTGGCGCAGCCAGCTCTCGAACAGCACCAGCTCCCCGGCGCGCGCCCGCAGCGTCACCCACGGCCGCTGCCCGCGCCCCGCCGCGCCGCCGCGCGGCGGCGAGGCCATGAAGCGCTCGAGCCGCGGATCCTCGAATTTCAGTCCCGGCGCTCCCTGCGGCACCGCGACGTAGTAAGTCCCGCTGATCGTCGACAGCGGATGCAGGTGCAGCCCGTGCACGGCGCCGCGTCCCATGACGTTCACCCAGCAGTCGGTCATGCCGAGGGGGCGCGCGGTGAGATCGAGCTGCAGCGCCCGCGCGAACTTCGCGACGTGCCGCTCGAGCTCGCGCGCAAGCGTCGCGAAGGTCGGCGACCGGCGGTGCATGCGATGGGCCGAGTTGTAGGAGGTGTAGCCACCCGGGTAGTTGCGCTGCGACCAGCGCCGCCCGGCGGCATCGTCGGCGCGCAGCTGGCGGCATTCGCGCAGCAGCGGTGCATTCAGCCGTCGCCACCCGGGCAGGCGCGCCTGGTAGACCAGTGTCGGAAACAGAAGCTGCACCGCCATGCGTGCGGTGAGTATGCGGGCGGGCGCTCAAGTGGTCTATGATCGAGAACCGCATTCCTCCTCATCGCACGGGTGCGTCCATGGCAGTCTCCACGCTTCCTCCGCGCGGCACCTCCGCAGCCCCGGTCGCCGCGCCCTCCGAGCTCGTGCAACACTGGATCGGCGGCCGGATCGCCGGCGGCGCCGGCACGCGGGCGCTGCCGGTATTCAATCCGGCCACGGGCGCCGTGACGCGCCAGGTCGCCCTCGCCGGCGCCGAGGACGTGCGCGCCGCGGTCGCGAGCGCGCAGGCCGCCTGGCCCGCGTGGGCGGATACCCCGCCGGTGCGACGGGCGCGGATCCTGGCGCGCTTCCTCGAGCTGCTGAACGAGGAGCGCGACGCCCTCGCCGCGCTCATCACGAGCGAGCACGGCAAGGTGTTCTCGGACGCGCAGGGCGAGGTGGCGCGCGGCATCGAGATCCTGGAGTTCGCCTGCGGCATCCCGCAGCTGCTGAAAGGTGATTTCACCGAGCAGGTCTCGGGCGGCATCGACAACTGGACGCTGCGCCAGCCGCTCGGTGTGGTCGCGGGCATCACGCCGTTCAACTTCCCGTGCATGGTGCCCTGCTGGATGTTTCCGCTCGCCATCGCCTGCGGCAACGCCTTCGTGCTCAAGCCGAGCGAGCGCGATCCGTCGGCGTCTCTCGTCATGGCGCGGTTGCTGGCCGAGGCCGGCCTGCCGCCGGGCGTGTTCAGCGTGGTGCAGGGCGACAAGGTGGCGGTGGACGCTTTGCTCAGCGCACCCGAGGTGCGCGCCGTGAGCTTCGTCGGCTCGAGCCCCGTCGCGCACTACATCTACCAGCGCGGCGCGGAAGCCGGCAAGCGTGTGCAGGCGCTCGGCGGCGCCAAGAACCACATGGTGGTCATGCCGGACGCCGATCTCGAACAGGCGCTCGATGCGCTGATCGGAGCCGCCTATGGCTCCGCGGGCGAGCGCTGCATGGCGATCTCGGTGGCGGTGCTGGTGGGCGATACCGCCGATCGCATCATGCCGAAGCTCGCCGAGCGGGCGCGGCGGCTGCGGATCGGCAACGGCATGCAGCCGGAGGTCGAGATGGGGCCGGTGATCACGCGGGCGGCGCTCGAGCGCATTCGCGGCTACATCGAGGACGGCGTCGAGAGCGGTGCGCAGCTCCTGGTCGACGGCCGCCGCCAGCCCCACGGCGATACGCCCTTCAGCGTCTCAGGTCACGAGAACGGCTTCTGGCTCGGAGCGACGCTCTTCGATCACGTCACCGCGGGGATGCGCATCTACCGCGAGGAGATCTTTGGCCCGGTGCTCTCGTGCGTGCGCGTGCCCGACTTCGCCTCGGCGGTCGAGCTCGTGAATGCGCACCCGCTCGGCAACGGCGTCGCCTGCTATACGCGCGACGGCAACGTGGCGCGCGAGTTCGGGCGGCGCATCCAGATCGGGATGGTCGGCATCAACGTCCCGATCCCGGTGCCGATGGCATGGCACGGCTTCGGCGGCTGGAAAGGCAGCCTCTTCGGCGACACGCACGCCTACGGTGAGGAGGGCGTGCGCTTCTACACCAGGCAGAAATCCATCATGCAGCGCTGGCCGGAGAGCACGCCCAAGGGGGCGGAGTTCGCCATGCCGACGGCGAAGTAGCCGGGAGCGCCTTGCCGCGACGGTGCCGGCGCGCGAGTCGCTACGACACCCTCTTCCCGAGCCGCTGCCCGGCGGGCTCCGGCGCCGCTGCGAACTGCTGCTCCTCGGTGCTGCCGGTGAGCGCCGTGATCGAGGAGTTGCCCCCCGTCACCACACTAGTGACCGCGTCGAAATAGCCGGCGCCCACCTCGCGCTGATGCCGCGTGGCGGTGTAGCCGGAGGACTCGGCCGCGAACTCCGCCTGCTGGAGCTTCACGTAGGCGCTCATGTGCTGAGCCTTGTAGCCGCGCGCCAGCTCGAACATCGAGAAGTTGAGCGCGTGGAAGCCGGCGAGCGTGATGAACTGGAAGCGGTAGCCCATGGCGGCGAGCTCGCGCTGGAACTTCGCGATCACTCCATCATCGAGATGGCGCTTCCAGTTGAACGACGGCGAGCAGTTGTAGGCGAGGAACTTGTCGGGGAACTGCGCGTGGATCGCTTGCGCGAATTCCCGCGCCTCCGCGAGATCGGGCTTGGCGGTCTCGCACCAGAGCAGATCCACGTACGGCGCGTAGGCCAGGCCGCGCGCGATCGCCGCCCCGAGCCCTGACCTCACCGTGAAGAAGCCCTCCGCGGTGCGCCCCCGGGAGGCGTCGATGAAGGGCCGATCGCGCTCGTCGACATCCGAGGTGAGGAGCGTCGCTCCTTCGGCGTCGGTGCGCGCGATCAGCACGGTGGGCACGTTGCACACATCCGCCGCGAGGCGCGCGGCGCTGAGCTTGTTGATCGCCTCCTGGGTGGGCACGAGAACCTTCCCGCCCATGTGCCCGCACTTCTTCGCCGAGGAGAGCTGATCCTCGAAGTGAACCCCCGCAGCGCCCGCATCGATCATCTGCTTCATGAGCTCGAAGGCGTTCAGCACGCCGCCGAAGCCCGCCTCCGCATCGGCCACGATCGGCTTCAGCCAGTCGATGGAGTCGTCGCCTTCAGCGTGGTGGATCTCGTCGGCGCGGCGCAGGGTGTTGTTGATGCGCCGCACGACCGCCGGCACCGAGTCCGCCGGGTAAAGCGACTGGTCCGGGTACATCTCGCCCGCGAGATTCGCGTCTCCCGCCACCTGCCAGCCGGAGAGGTAGATGGCGTCGAGCCCGGCCTTTATCTGCTGCATGGCCTGGTTGCCGGTGAGCGCCCCGAGAGCGCTCACGAGCGGCCGCTCGTTGAGGTAGCGCCACAGCTTCTCCGCGGTGAGCCGCGCGATCGAGTGCTCGACGGGGATCGTGCCGCGCAGGCGCACCACGTCGCCCGCGTCGTAGGCGCGGCGCACGCCGTGCCATCGCGGGCTGTCGCGCCATGCGCGCCGCAGGTCCTCCGCCGTGGGCAGCGATCTCTGGGCGCTCGTCACGGTCGTGGCGGTCATCGAAGTCATGGCTCCTCCAGCTCGTTCGGGTGCGCGCCCTTGAGGCGCGCGGGGTCGGCTCCTCAGCTCAGCAGCTCGTACGCCGGGAGCGTCAGGAATTCGTCGAAGCTCTCGCTCTTGGTCATCTGCTCGATGAGGCGCGCCGCGGTCGGGAACACGCCGTGGGTGAGGCGCGCCGCGCCGACCTCATGGTGAATGCGGTCGAGCTCGGCGGCGAGCAGCCGGTCGAAGCGCTCGACCGTCACCGGCTGCCGGTCGCTGGTGCGCGCGCCATGATGCAGGCACTGCCACAGCTGCGCCCGGCAGATCTCCGCGGTGGCCGCATCCTCCATCAGGTGATAGAGCGGCACGCAGCCGTTGCCGCGCAGCCAGGCCTCGAGGTACTGCACGCCCACGCGGATGCAGTTTCGCAGGCCTGCTTCCGTGATCTCGCCCTCGGGCACGCTGAGCAGATCCTTCGCCGTGACGTTGACCTCCGCGCGCAGCACCGGGAGCTGATTCGGCCCGGTCATCACGGCATCGAAGGGCTCGCGGGCGATCCCCGCAAGCCCCGGATGCGCGATCCAGGTGCCGTCGTGCCCGGCGCGCGCCTCGCGCAGCTTGTCGGCCCGCACGCGCGCCATGGCCGCCTCGTTCGCCGCGGGGTCGTCGCGGATCGGGATCTGGGCGGCCATGCCGCCGATCGCGTGCGCCCCGCGCCGGTGACAGGTCTTGATGAGCAGCTCCACGTAGGACTTGAGGAAGTGGCGCTCCATGGTCACGGTGGCGCGGTCGGGCAGCAGGAACTCGCGCCGGTTCCGGAACTTCTTGATGAAGCTGAAGATGTAGTCCCAGCGGCCGCAGTTGAGCCCGGCCGAATGCTCGCGCAGCTCGTAGAGAATCTCGTCCATCTCGAACGCCGCGGGCAGCGTCTCGATGAGCACCGTGGCCTTGATCGTCCCGCGCGCGATCCCGAGCGCCTCCTCGGCCGCGACGAACACGTCGTTCCACAGGCGCGCCTCGAGATGACTCTCGATCTTCGGTAAATAGAAGTACGGCCCCGTGCCGCGCGCGGCGAGCGCCTCGTAGTTGTTCGCGATGAAGAGCGCGAAGTCGCACAGCGCCCCCGACAGGGTATCGCCGTTGACCGCCAGGTGCTTCTCGGGCAGGTGCCAGCCCCGCGGCCGCACGATGAGGGTCGCGGTGCGCTCGGCGAGGCGGTAGACGCGCCCGGTGGCCTCGTCCTCGTAAGTGATGGTGCGGCGCACCGCGTCCTTCAGGTTCGCCTGCCCGCGGATCACGTTCCCCCAGGTCGGCGAGCAGGCATCCTCGAAGTCCGCCATGAACGCCTGCACCGGCGCGTTCAGCGCGTTGATGATCATCTTGCGGTCGACGGGGCCGGTGATCTCGACGCGCCGGTCCTCGAGATCCTTCGGCACCGGCGAGATGCGCCAGTTGCCGGCGCGCACCGCCTCGGTCGCGCGCAGGAAGTCCGGCAACGCCCCGTCGTCAAACTCGGCCTGGCGCTTGGCGCGCGCGGCGAGGAGCTCCAGCCGCCGCGGGTTGAAGCGGCGGTGCAGGCTCGCGAGCAGCTGCAGCGCGAGGGGCGTCAGCACTTCCTCCGAGCGCTCGAGCTTCGGTCCCAGGACCTCGAGCTTCGGTCCGCTCGGCTCGCGCGAGTAGAGGCGCGCCTGGCTCTCGGCGTTCATGGGCTCGAAGGATATACGCAGTTTGGGCGAGAATTTGACTGTGAAAACTTCACACTGTTAATTTCACACAGCCAGTCATCCACCGCCGAGGCCAAGCCAAGCCGTGCCGCAGCTGTTACGCAAGGGTCATTTTCTCGGCACGAAGCTGCGCTCGGTGCGCAAGCGCAACGGACTGACGCTGGAGGAGCTCTCCGCGCGCTGCATCCAGCGCAGTCCGCGCCTGGCTCCCTCGGTCTCGTACTTGAGCATGATCGAGAGCGGCAAGCGCATCCCGTCCGCGGAGCTGCTCGAGCTCCTCGCCGCGGTGTTCCAGCGCCCGCCCGCCTGGTTCATGGACGAGAGCGCGGACCCGGAGCTCCCGCCGCCCGGTCCCGGGGGCGCCGCCGCTCCCGTTCCGCTCGAGCCCGCGTTCCTGTTCTCCCGGAGCCTGCTCCAGGTGGCGATCCCGGAGCTCCTCGCCCAGACCGGGACCAGCGGGCGGCAGTTCGCGAATCTCCTCATCCGCTCTCACCAGGAGATCTCGCGCAACGATTTCCCGGATCTCGAGCGCGCCGCCGACGAGGTCAGCGAGCGGCGCTTCCCGCTTTCGGCCGAAGACCTGGTGCGCCTCTGCCGGCGCCATGGGCTCGAGATCCGCTGGTTCGACCGCAAGCCGGTGCTGGCGCGCGACAAGGATCGGGAGCTGCGCAGCATGGTGCGCTCGTTCTTCGAGGCGCCGCACGTGGTGTATGCGAACCGCGCGCTGCAAGCGGATCCGGCGCGGCTCAAGTTCGACCTCGCCGCGCATATCGCCCACAAGGTGCTGCACGGCGGCGACGGGCTGAAGTCCGCGCACGCCACGGGCGGGGAGATGGGCGGCAGCCCCGAGAGCGGCTCGAGCGGCGCGGGCCTCAACGCCCAGGACGTGCTGCATGCGTGGCGCGACTTCGAGTGCAGCTTCTTCGCCGGCGCGCTGCTCGCCCCGCGCGTGCCCTTCCGCCGCTTTCTCGCTCGCGAGCGCTACCGGGTCGAGGCCGGCGAGAAGCTCGAGCTCACCCCGGCGGTCGTCATGCGCCGCATGACCAAGGTGTCGCCCTACCCCTACTGGCACTTCTTCGACGCCTACCCTCCCGGCTACCTGCGCGCGGTGTACCGCGGCAACGGCATTCCGCTGCCGTGGGGGAACCTGGCTCAGGTGAGCGACCCCTGCCCGCACTGGGCGGTGTTCCGCATGATCGACGACGAACATGGAGTGAGCGGCTCGCAGATCTCGGTGCTGCGCGACGGCGAGCGGTCGCTCCTCTATTGCTGTCACTCGAGGCGGGTCCGCGACATGGCGGGCAACCCGCACGTGCTCTCGGTGGGCGTCGACCTGGCGCCGGCGCTCGCCTCGAACGGGGTGCCGAGCGAGGCGCTGATCGATTCGATCTTCCGCGAGTGCCTGCAGCGGCGCGGCGAGGCGCGCGTTCCCAAGGCCGCGGCCCAGGGGCTCGAGCGGGTCGCCAACGTGCTCAACATCGCCTGGATCGCGGACGCGTTGGCCGGACCTGCGCGCATCATCTGCCCGCGCAGCAACCGCTGCCCGCGCCCCGAACGGTGCGAGGGAGCCCGGCCCTCGCGCGCGCGGGAGATCGCCGACGTGCGCGAGGAGATTCTCGGGCGCGAGGGTTGACATAGAATGCGCGGGCGGACGGCCTTGCGCACGGGGAAGCATCATGAGCGATACGGAGAGAGGATCCGGCGCCACCGCGGCGCGCAGGGCGAGGCCGTTCGCCGCCTCGACGCTCGCGCTCGCGTTCGCCGTGGCACTCGCCCCTGCGCCGGCGGAACGCGCCGCCACTGGCACGCAGCCGGCCGTGGACGGGGAAGCCGAGCGAGCGAGCATCGAGACGTGGCGGGCCGAGCGCATCCGCCGCCTCACCAGCGACACCGGCTGGCTCACCCTCACCGGACTCTTCTGGCTCAAGGAGGGCGAGAACAGCTTCGGCCGCAGCTCATCGAACGCGGTGGTCCTCGACAACCCGTCGCTCGCCGACACCGCGGGTTCCTTCGTGCTGCACGATCATCGGGTCCGTCTCGTCGCCCGCCCGGGCGGCGGCGTGACGCACGACGGCCATGCGGTGGGCTCGCTCGATCTGGTCGCCGACACCCAGGGCGAGCCCACGGTGCTCGCGAGCGGGTCGCTGCGCTTCTTCGTCATCGAGCGCGCCGGCAATCTCGGCGTGCGGGTGCGCGATCTCGACAATCCGCACCGTCGCAACTTCCGCGGCTTCAGCTACTTCCCGGTGAGCACCGACTGGGTGTTCGACGCGCGCTTCGAGCCCTACGAGCCGGCGCATCGCCTCAAGATCGTGAACATCCTCGGCATGGAGGAGGACGCCGTCTCGCCGGGCGCGGTGCTGTTCACGAGGGATGGCCGCGAGTGGCGGCTCGACACGGTGCTCGAGTCCCCCGGCGACCAGGAGCTCTTCATCATGTTCGCGGACGAGACGAGCGGACGCGAGACCTACGGGGCCGGGCGCTTCCTTTACATTCCGCTGCCGAAGGGCGGTCGCGCGCCGCTCGATTTCAACAAGGCCTACAACCCGCCGTGCGCGCTCAACGACTTCGCGACCTGCCCGCTGCCGCCGCCGCAGAACCGCCTCAAGCTCCGGGTCGAAGCCGGAGAGAAGAAGTACGCCGGCGG
>Ga0209350_1000371_pt1 | contig 27331 bp, 26 predicted proteins | sample GraSoi013_2_20cm_2_FD_185822 | JGI IMG/M metagenome (GOLD analysis project Ga0209350, IMG submission 185822) | Grasslands soil microbial communities from the Angelo Coastal Reserve, California, USA - Sample 09_27_2013_2_20cm (SPAdes) (version 2) | ecosystem: Environmental > Terrestrial > Soil >...
TCGAGCCCCTGCCGGACAATCCACGGCGCGCGTCCGTCATGTGGGGACCGCTCGTGCTGGCGGGGGACCTGGGGCCCGAGGGGGCGAGGGGCGCGGTGGAAGGAGAGGCTCTCGACGCGCCGGCTGTGACGCCGGTGTTCGTGACCGACAGCGAATCGGTGGCCGAGTGGCTCAAGCCGAGCGGAGCCGAGCCAGGGCGATTTCGCTCGGACGGCATGGGACGCGAGCCCGATGCGGCCGGCCGCCCTCGCGACGTGGACTTCGTGCCGTTCTACAAACTGCACCGGAGGACGTACTCGACCTACTGGGACCACTTCACCAGTCGCGAGTGGGAGACGCAGAAGACCGCATATGCTGCGGAAGCGGAGCGGCAGCGGAAGCTCGAGGCCGCTACGGTCGCCTTGCTCCAGCCGGGTGACACGACGTCGGAGCGCCAGTTCAACTACCAAGCGGGCGACCGCAGTTTTTCGCAACGGATCCTCGGGCGCTCGGGGAGGTTGGGCGCGACCTGGCTCAGCTACAACCTGCCGGTCGATCCGGCGCATCCTGCGAGCCTTGTCGTCACCTACTACTCGGGCGACCGCCGGGGGACGCCCGCGAGCTTCGCGATTCTCGTGGACGGCGAGCGGGTGGCCGATCAGGAGCTGCGCTTCGCCGACCCGCTGCGCTTTTTCGACGTGGAGTATCCCGTGCCCGCGCGCCTGGTCCAGGGCAAGCGCGCGGTGACCGTGCGGTTCCAGGCGGCCGACGGTGGCCGCATCGCTACGCTGTTCGGCCTCCGGATGATCCGCGCGGACGCGCCGCGCTGAGCGGCACGCGTCTCTTTCGACGTGGCAGACAGGCTGCGCGCCCGTCTACCACCCTGGTCTATGCCGCCGTAGTCCGGTGCGACGATCAGAACACCCGCCAGGCCTCGAACACATATCGGTGATGCGATGCGGTCACTGTCACCGTGTCGCGCGCGAGGGACGTGGTGAACCGGCCCGGATCGCCCGCGTCCACGAGCGTGAGTGTATCCGCCTTCCACGTGAGTGTATCCACTTTCCAGGTGAACAGGCCGTGGGAGAGCGTGTCCTGTTCGGTGCGGGGTGAGCCGTCCGTCATCACGACACGCCGTGTCAGTACGATGGCGAATGTGCCGTGGGAGCATGGCAGGAGCAAGTACGTGCTGCTGTCGGGGAGCGTCACGAGACCGTTGAGCCCGATGTACGCGCCATTCGGCACCCCCTGCACGCACGCGCCCGACCTCAGGCCGGCCGGGGTTTGGACCGTATCGGTGTACGAGGCAGCGGCGTAAAACGTCAGCGTGCCCCCATCGAGCGTGGCTGTCGGCAGCCCCTGCCCATCTAGCGTCCTCAAGGAATCCAGCGCGATCAGATGCCCGACTGCCTGAACCGGGTCCGTGAGTGAGTCGCTCCTACACGCGGACGAGGTGAGCAGTGCAGCCACCGCAACGAGCGGGCGGGTGAGCAGAGTTCGCTTCATTGGAGCTTCCTCCCGTGTGCTCCTATGTGATACCCGGGATGCCCCACGGCCCGTCACCGGCGCAAACGCGCCGACGCGTCCGACGGGAATCAAGCTCGAGCGCGCGCGGCTCGCCATGCAGCGGCGGCGCAACAGCGAGGCGGCAACTTGGCTTCACGTCCCCGCCCAGGCTTTTGCTTGCGCGATCACGGCTGCCATCTGGTCGCGATACTTGCCGAAGGTGTCGTCCACCACATTCAGCGTCGGGATCAGTCCGTCTCGCTTTGCGAGCGACAGCGTCGCTTCGTCCCAGCGGTTGAACCCCGACTCGTGGACGCCGCTCGAGCCCCGTCCCGGCGCGGGGTGCGAGAGGTGTGAGAAAAACCGCGCGAACGGCACCGCGCGCGGTGAGTACACATGGTACAGCGGGATGAACTCGAGCAGCGCGTCGTACAGAAACTCGCCGCAGCACAGCACCTGCGGGTAGCGCCGGCGCAGCTCGGCCACGAGCTGGCGCGTGCCCTCGTGCATATCGGCCTTGGTATTGTTGACCCACCCGCCCACGATGTCCAGGAAGTAGGCGTCCACGCCGTAGCGCTCGATCACGTCCGCGATGCGTGCCGTGAGCAAGCGCCGCCACGACGCCACCCCCAGGTTCATGTAGGCGCCAAAGCCTTCCTGGTGCCGGTCGTTGTCCCAATCCACCCAGTTCAGGTCGAAGTGGTCGCCGTCGACCCTGGAGGTGCGTGCGTCGGCGATCCCGGCGAAGCTCGCCAGCCGACGGTTGGCCGCGTTGGCGCCGAACATCGGCATGATCTTGAATCCGAGCGTGTGCGCTTCCTGCACCAGGCGCCGCAACCCCGGCTCGCCGCCCAGCCGGTCGGCGGCCCGATACGTGGGATAGTCCCAGTAGTAGCGCCCGTCCCAGGCAGGGAGGAACGCCAGCACGCGGTCGGCCGGGATCTGGGTCGCGATCCACTTGAGGATCTCGCGCATCCTGGCGAAGTCGTTGAACACATAGCCGGTGAAATGCATGCCGTGCAGCGTGACGACGAGGGCCGTCCGCTTGAGCCACGCCGGCACGTCGCTGCGCGACTCCCAGCCCGGGAAGCGATAGGCTTGCGCGAGATGCGCGTAGTGGGGCGCCGCCGCGGCCTCGAGGGTGGTGGCCCGGCCCAGCCGCCAGGTGGGGACCTGCACCCGGGATCGATCGAGCCAACCCTCGACCTCGTGCACCAGCTCGACGCGATAGCCCTGCTCGCCCGGCTGAAAATAGAAGCGCTTGGTGCGCACGTGGTCGTCGAGCGAGGAGAGCGCGACAAACTGCCCCTCGCCGCTCTGGACCACGATGAGCGGCGTGCCGATGCCGTCGGCAGTGTTGCCGCCGAACAGGTCGCCGCCACCGAACGGATAGCCGAACAGCACCTCGTCGTCCCGGTGGTCTCGCGGCTCGGCGCCGCCGCTCGACAGCTTGCCGCGCGGCACGCCCCGAATCACGGTCGTCACCGCCTTGATGGGCTGTGCCAGCTCCGCCGTCACGTCCCACTCGATGAACTCGCCGCGCTTGCGGAGCTGCGCGCTCACGCGACCGGGCGCTGCCTGCTGGCCCCCGGCCCACACCAGCCCGACGCAGTGGATATCGACCCCCGCTTCGGTGCGGTCGGCGGCCATGCGACGCGCGTCGAGCCCATAGGCATTCTCGCGTGTGAACAGGAGGAAGCCGAACCGGTAACCCTCGAACTCGACCGACGGCTCCGGGAAATCGAAGCTGAATTTCATGAAGCCCCGGCCATTGCCGGGCGTGAATACCTCGCTCGTGGACGTGAGGGGCAGGATCGGGAGGGACTGGGCGCGGGAACCCGGACGACTCGGGCCGTCGAGACCCGGCCGCAGCACCGCACCGGCCCCGGCGGTGCCCATGACCGTGAGCCAATCGCGACGGGACAGCGGATCGCGTGACAAGATCGCCTCGCGGGAGGGGATGCACCGAGGCTACTGCAGGCACCGTGCCGGGAGTGCAACCGCTGGACCCGCTCACGGCCTCGGGTTATCATCGCATACGATGCTCTTCGTGCTCGACAACTACGACTCGTTCACCTACAACCTCGTCCAGCTGTTCGGCGAGCTGGGCGCCGAACCGGTCGTGTATCGCAACGACGCCCTCACAGTGGATCAGGTGCTTGCCCTCAAGCCGACAGCGGCCGTCCTGTCGCCCGGCCCCTGCACGCCCGCCGACGCCGGCATCCTCGTGCCGCTGGTACGCGCACTCGCGGGCCGCGTGCCGATGCTCGGTGTGTGCCTCGGCCATCAGGCGATCGGCGAGGCGTTCGGCGGCCGGGTGGTGCGGGCCGACCGCGTGATGCACGGCAAGACCTGCGAGGTGATCCACGAAGACGACGAGCTGTTCGAGGCGATCCCGAGCCCAGTGACCGGCATGCGCTACCACTCGCTCGTGCTCGAGCCCGCATCGCTCCCCAAAGATCTGGTCATCACGGCCTGGAGCGCCGATCGCCCCAAGGACGCTGAGATCATGGCGATGAAACACCGCCGCCATCCCATCTACGGCGTCCAGTTCCATCCCGAGTCCATCGGCACCCCCCACGGAAAGCGCCTGCTCGACAACTTTCTGAAGCTGTGCGCCGCGGCCTAAGACGCGTTACACGAGAGGATTAAGCCGGGGCTAGACTCCACGGCACGAATTTTGTATGTTGCCCCGTGCCCGTCCTCGGCGTGATCCCGGCGCGGCTCGGTTCCAGCCGCCTTCCCCGCAAGCCGCTCCTGTCGCTGGCAGGCGAGCCGCTCATCCTCTGGACCGCGCGACGGGCAAACGAAGCTGGCGTGTGTGACCGCTTGGTCGTCGCGACCGACGCGCGCGAAATCGCCGCCGTTGTCGAGCGGGCGGGATACGAGGCGATCCTGACTTCCCCCGACCACGAGTCCGGTACGGAACGCGTCGCAGAAGTCGTTGGCAATAAATCATTTAGTGAGTTCGATGTCGTCCTGAACGTGCAGGGCGACGAGCCGCTCGTGGACCTGGAGGCGCTGCGCGGCGCCGTGGGGCGGGTGCGCGCTGGCGACCCGATCGGTACCGCGGCGGGGACGCTCGACCCGGCGCACGCGGCGGACCCCGCACGCGTGAAAGTCGTGGTCGATGCGCGCGGGCGCGCCGTGTATTTCTCGCGGGCCCCGATCCCGTTCGACCGCGACGGCACGGCGTCGGTCCGGTATCACCAGCACGTGGGCGTGTATGCGTACACGCCTGAGGCGCTCGAGCGGTGGGTGCGGCTGCCGCCGGTGCCCGAGGAGCGGTGGGAGCGGCTGGAGCAGCTGCGGCCCTTGTTGCACGGCCTGCCGATCGGCGTGGCGTTGTGTGCCGGCCCGGCGGCGCCCGGCGTAGACACGGCGGACGATCTGCGATACGCGGAGGCGCGGTTGACCCGGCACTTGAAGGAGGTGAGCCCGTGAGCTCGACGAAGTACATCTTCGTGACCGGTGGCGTCGTTTCGTCGCTCGGCAAGGGGATCGCGGCGGCCTCGCTCGGTCGCGTGCTGGTGGAGCGCGGCCTGCGCGTGACCATCCAGAAGTTCGATCCCTACATCAACGTCGATCCTGGCACCATGTCGCCGTTCCAGCACGGCGAGGTGTACGTCACCGACGACGGCGCGGAGACCGACCTCGACCTCGGGCACTACGAGCGGTTCATCGACCGCTCGCTGTCGCAGGTGAATAATGTCACGACGGGTCGCATCTACCTGTCGGTGATCACCAAGGAGCGGCGCGGCGAATACCTCGGCTCGACCGTGCAGGTGATTCCGCACATCACGGACGAGATCAAGGCGGCGATCCGCCGCCTCGCCCCCGACCACGACGTCGTGATCACGGAAATCGGCGGCACGGTGGGCGACATCGAGTCGCTGCCGTTCCTCGAGGCGATTCGGCAGTTCCGCCAGGAAGTGGGCCGCGATAATACGCTGTTCATCCACCTCACCCTCGTTCCCTTCATCGCCGCCACCGCCGAGCTCAAGACCAAACCCACTCAACATTCCGTCCGAGAGCTGATGCAGATCGGGATCCAGCCCGATATCCTGATCTGTCGCACCGAGCGAGCGCTTTCGGAAGAGTTGAAGCGCAAGATCGCGCAGTTCTGCAACGTCGACTTCGGGTGCGTGGTGGAGAGTCCGGACGTGAGATCCATCTACGAGATCCCGCTCAAGCTGCACGAGCAGGGGCTCGACCGCGAAGTCTGCATGCGGCTGCACCTCGAGACCAAGGACCCCGATCTGCGGGGCTGGGCGCAGATGGTGGACAGGATCCTGAACCCCATCGAGCGGGTCCGCATCGCGGTGGTGGGCAAGTACACCGAGCTCGCCGACAGCTACAAGAGCATCCACGAGGCGCTGGTGCACGGCGGGATCGCGAACGAGTGCGGGGCGCAGGTCGAGTGGATCTCGTCCGACCGCTTCACCGATCAGGCAGCCGCCGGGGAGCTGCTCGGGGGCTACGACGGCCTGCTCGTCCCGGGCGGGTTCGGCGTGCGCGGGGTCGAGGGAATGCTCGAAGCGATCCGCTGGGCGCGGGAGCACAAGCTGCCCTTCTTCGGGATCTGTCTCGGCCTGCAGTCGGCGATCATCGAGTTCGCGCGCGACGTGGTCAAGCTCCCGGACACCAACTCCAGCGAGTTCGCCCCGGAGTGCGAGAACCCGGTGATCGCGCTGCTGCGATCCCAGGAAGGGATCCAGGAGCTGGGGGGGACGATGCGGCTGGGGGCCTACCCCTGCAAGCTGCGGCCCGGCTCGCGTGTCGCCCAGGCCTACGGGGCGCTCGAAGTCAGCGAGCGGCACCGGCACCGCTACGAAGTGTCCAATGCCTACCGCGACGTCCTCGCCGAGTACGGCATGCGCTGCTCCGGTCTCTCGCCCGACGGCTCGCTCGTCGAGATGATCGAGCTGCCCGATCACCCCTGGTTCATCGGCTGCCAGTTCCACCCGGAGCTCAAGTCGCGCCCGACGCGCCCGCACCCGCTGTTCGCCGGGTTCGTGGGCGCGGCGCGCCAGCAGCATCGCGCCCGCAGCATGGCCGTCCCCACCCAGGCCGAGCGGCCGTCTCAGCTCGCCGGCCGACGCGACTGACGTGGCGCAGCACTTCGCGGCGGGAGCCGCCCCGTTCCTCATCGCGGGGCCCTGCGTCGTCGAATCGGACGACCTGAATCGCCGGATCGGCGAAGCGGTCGCCGAGCTGGGAGTGAAGCTCGGGGTCCACGTCATCTACAAGGCGTCGTTCGACAAGGCGAACCGGTCGCGGCTCGGGGGCGCGCGCGGTCCCGGCCTCGAACCCGGTCTCGAGGCGCTCGCGCGGGTGCGCGCGGACACCGGTTTGCCGATCCTCACCGATGTGCACGAGGCCGTCCAGGTGCCCGCGGCCGCTCAGGTGGCGGACGTGCTGCAGATCCCCGCCTTTCTCTGCCGCCAGACCGATCTGCTCCTCGCCGCAGGGCGGGGGGGCCGACCCGTGAACGTGAAGAAAGGGCAGTGGATGTCCCCGGAGGGCATGGCGGGCGCCGTGGAAAAGGTCCGCGCGGGGGGCGTCCCTGAGGTGGCCGTGACCGAGCGCGGTAGCTTCTTCGGCTACGGCGACCTGGTCGTGGACATGCGCAGCTTCGCGCGCCTGCGCGCCGCGTGCGGCACCCCCGTCGTGTATGACGCCACCCATTCGGTCCAGCAGCCGGGGCAGGGCCCCGACGGCTCGAGCGGCGGTCTGCGCGAGTTCATCCCGCCCCTGTTGTACGCGGCTGCGGCAGCCGGCGCCGACGGGTTCTTCCTCGAGACGCACCCCGACCCGGATCGGGCGCCGTCGGACGGGCCGAACATGATCCCGCTGAGCCAGCTCGAGGGAATCCTGCGTGTGGCACTGGACGTGTGGCATTCAGCGCGGGAGGCGGTCCGTGCTTGATGGCGCTCTCGCCCGCCGCCTGAAGCTCGTCGGCTTCGACGTCGACGGCGTGCTCACCGACAACGGCGTCTACCTTGGCGTCGTCGGCGATCACCCCGTCGAGTTCAAGCGCTTTCATATCCAGGACGGGCTCGGCATCCGGATGCTGCGTTCGGCGGGGCTCGTCGTCGTGTGGCTCACGGGCCGGGAATCGACGGCCACGGCGCTGCGGGCGCGTGAGCTGTCGGTGGACGAGCTCATCCAGGACCCGACGGCCCGCAAGCTCCCGGCGTTCGAAGCCCTGCTGGCCCGCCGCGGGCTGGCGTGGGACGAGTGCGCGTTCGTCGGCGACGACCTCGCCGACCTCCCGGTGCTCACGCGCGTGGCGTTGCCGGTCGCGGTCGCGAACGCGGTGCCTGAGGTCCGGGCGGCGGCGCGCCTCGTCACCGATGTCCCGGGCGGCCAGGGTGCCGTCCGCGAGGTGGCGGAGCTGATCCTCAAGGCGCGCGGCGAGTGGCAGAGTCTCCTCACGACGTACTTTCTGGAGCGTGGCGATGTCCCGCACGGAGCCGGGCGATCTCGTTGAGCGCGGGCGCCGCGTGCTCGCCCTCGAAGCCGACGCGATCGGACGCGTGGCCCAACGACTGGGGCCGGCGTTCGCCGCCGCGGTGCGCCTGCTGGCGGCCGGGAGCGGTCGGGTGATCGTCTCGGGGGTCGGCAAGTCCGGCCTCATCGCGCGCAAGATCGCCGCCACGTTCACCTCGACCGGCACGCCCGCGTCGTTCCTCCACCCGATCGACTCGCTGCACGGCGACCTCGGGATCGTCGGCCGGCACGATGTGGCGATCCTCCTGTCCCGAAGCGGCGCGTCGGACGAGTTGTTCGGCCTCGTGAGTCAGCTCAAGCGGCAGGGCGTGCGGCTGGTCGCGATCACCGGCGACCTGGACTCCGTGCTGGCCCGCCAGGCGGACGTGGTGCTCGACGCGAGCGTCGCCGAAGAGGCATGCCCGGAGACACTCGCGCCCACCGCGAGCACCACCGCCGCGCTGGCGCTGGGCGACGCCCTCGCCGTGACGCTGCTCGAAGTGAAAGGATTCCGGCGCGAGGATTTCGCGGCGCTGCACCCGGGGGGCGCGCTGGGGCGGAATCTGCTGCTGCGCGTCGCGGACGTGATGCTCGCGAACGACATCCCCACCCTCGGGCCCGACCGTCCCATGCGCGAGTGCGTCGTGCTGCTCGCCGAGAAGCGGGGCACCGTGGCCGTGGTGGACCGCGCGGGCAGCCTGGTCGGCGTGGTCACCGCGGGGGACCTCACCCGGTTGATGGAAAAGACCGACGCCTTTCTCGATCTGCCCGTGGGCGACGTCATGACGCGGCAGCCCAAGAGCACGACGCGCGATGAGCTGGCCGGGGCGGCGGTGCGCCTCATGGAGCAGCACGGCATCATGGCGCTACCGGTGCTCGACGGGGGGCGCAAACTGGTCGGGATGGTGCACTTGCATGATCTCATGAAAGCGGGAGCCGCATAGATGCGAAAGACGTCGCGCACAGGCGTCACGCAACGGCGTCACGCAACACCGTCACGTTTCCGCGTGACGTCTCCGTGCTACGTCGTTTGGTGCTACGTCTTTCTGGGTGGCGTTGTGGCGGGGGCGTGCGACACCGGCATTAAACCCACGGCCACCATCTCCGCCGCCGACTCGGCCGACCAGGTGCTCGACAGCATGTCCCACTACATGACCAGCGGGGGAGTCCAGCGAGCCCACGTGCTCGCCGATACGGCATATTTCTACTCGCCCTCGCAGACGGCCGAGCTCCGCCAGGTGCACATCACGTTCTACGATACGCGGGGTGCCCAGACGTCCACGCTCACTTCGCGCGAGGGCACCTACCACTGGCGCACGGGCGACATGGAGGCACGGGGCAGCGTGGTGGTGGTGCGGACTGATGGCGCGACGCTCCGCACCGAGGTGATCCGCTACAGCCAGGCCAAGAATCAGGTCAGCTCCGACCGCGCCTTCATATTCGACGAGCCGACCCGGCACATCGAGGGGGAGGGTTTCACCTCCGATCCCGACTTCAAGGTCGTGACCGCGCTCCGCCCCAAGGGAACGGGCGGGAAGTTCACCCTGCCGAACCAATGATGGCCACCATGTTCCTCGTCGTCCTCGCCCAACGACCCACTTCGCCCGCGGACACGACCGCGGGACGGCCCTGCACGGTGGAAATCGACTCGGTCCGTGGCAAGGCGCAGCAGGTAGAGGTGCGCACGGGAGAGACGAACGTCTTCGCGGGGGGCGGTGTGTTCGCGCACTGCCGGGGCACCGGGAGCTCCCTGCAGTCCGACAGCGTCGCCTGGTACGCCGGCGTGGGCCGCTTCGACATGATCGGGCAGAAGAATCTGGTGCACATCCGTGACACCGCCATCACGCTCGACGCCGTGACGGCCGCGTACTTCCTGCGTCAGGAGCGACTCGAAGCCCACAAAAACGTGGTCGCCGTGAACCGCAACAGCGGCTCGGTGTTGCGCGGGCCCAATCTGACCTATTACCGGGCGTTGAAGGGCGTGCGGGACACGCTCGAGATGTACGCCACGGGCCGCCCGACGATCGACTACCGCGGGAGCGCCGATTCCGCCGAGCCGTACGTCATCGTCGCGGATCGGGTACGCTTCAAAGGCAACGATCGCATGTGGGGCGGGGGAGCCGTGACGATCGATCGCAGCGACTTCGCGGCGCGGGGTGACTCGATGCAGCTCGACCAAGTCGTGGGATTCGGGCTGCTCGTAGGGAAGCCCCGGGTCGAGGGCAAGGGGACGGAGTCCTACACGCTGACGGGCACCCGCATCGAGCTCGGCCTCCGGGGTCACGACATCCGCCTTGTGAAGGCGCTGGGCGACGGCGTGGCCACGGGCGCCGACTGGCGCCTCACCGCCGACACGATTCACCTGCACGTCGACCGCAAGAAGCTGCAGCAGGCGTTCGCCTGGGGCCCCAAGGACTCGGTCCGCGCCCGGGCCGTCTCGAGCAATACGACAATCCGGGCCGACTCCCTCGCCCTCGACGTCCCGGATCAGGTGCTCACCGAAGTGCGCGCGTTCGGGCACGCGCTCTCGACCATGAAGCGTGACTCCACGGCCAGGCGGGACTCGACCCCGGACTGGATTACCGGCGATTCGCTCACGGCGCGCTGGGCCCAGCAGGCCGACCCCGCCGGGGGAGGGGCCCGCCAACCGAAGAGCACGCTGCACCGCATGGTCTCGCGGGGATCCGCCCGCGCGTTCACGCATCAGTACAACCAGCGCGACTCCCTGCCGTCGCTCAATTACTCGCGCGGGGCGATGATCGACATATCGCTCGCGGGAGGCAGGATCGAACGGGTGACCGTCACGGGCCGGGCCGACGGCGTACAGCTCGAGCCGCTGCCGCCCGCTCCTCCGGACACGACCAAGAAGAAGACTCCGGCGGACACGACCAAGAAAAAGGCTCCGGACCGATGACGACGCCGGCCGCCCCGCCCCCCAGTCACCTGGCGGACCTCATGTCCGCTCGCGACTCGTCGCTCCCGTTGGCGGCGGCGGCGCTGGCGCGCGTCGGGGACGCCCAGGGCCGCGCGCCGTTCGCCGAGCTCGCGGTGGCCTACCGCGAGGAGTTCCTCAAGCTGCGCGCCCACTCCCGGGACGCCGGGCTGCCCGAGCTCGGAGCCTTGTCGGTCGAGGAGTTCCGCGCCAGCCTCCGGACGTCGGTGCTGCCGCGGCTCGCGCTCCTGAAGATCGTCACCTACGCGCTGGGGGTGCCGGGGGACCCGGCGACGGTGGCGTTCACCGCCGAGGCGTGGGCCGAGCTCGCGGCCGACCGCGCCGGCATGGCGGACCGGCTGCTCGAGGTCGCGGAGCGCGCGCTGGCGCGCGCCGAGTCGCCCAGCGGGGAGCACCCCGTGGTCTCGGGCGGGAGCCGCCTCGAGGCCCACGGGTTGGTCAAGACCTACAAGGGCCGCCGCGTGGTGAACGACGTGAGCGTACGGCTCGAGCAGGGGGAGATCGTGGGCCTGCTCGGCCCCAACGGGGCGGGGAAGACCACGTGCTTCTACATGATCACCGGCTTGATCCGTCCCGACGGCGGTGAGATCGTGCTGGATGGCCGGGACATCACGCCGGAGCCGATGTACCGCCGCGCGCGCATGGGGATCGGCTACCTGGCGCAGGAGCCGTCGGTGTTCCGCAAGCTCACGGTCGAGGAGAACGTGCGGGCGATTCTCGAGACCCTGCCGCTCGGCGCCGCGGAGCAGGCGGATCGCCTCGAGCGCCTGCTCGACGAGCTCGCCATCAAGCACCTGCGGCGCCAGAAGGGGTTCCAGCTGTCGGGCGGCGAGCGGCGTCGGCTGGAGATTACCCGCGCGCTCGTCACCGAGCCCAAATTCATGCTGTTGGACGAGCCGTTCGCCGGCGTCGATCCGATCGCCGTGCACGACATCCAGACCATCGTGGCGGGCCTGCGGCACCGGGGCATCGGCGTGCTCATCACCGATCACAACGTGGAGCAGACGCTCGACATCGTGGACCGCGCGTACATCATGTTCGAAGGCAAAGTGCAGGTCGCCGGCACCGTGCGCGAGCTGGTGTTCGACGACCGCGTAGCGAACCTCTACCTCGGGCCCACCCTCACGGCACGCTTGCGCGCGCGCCTCGGGGGGGGCCAGCTCCAACCCGTATGAAGACCGGCCTGCAGCAGCACATCGGACTCTCGCAGCAGCTCCGCATCAACCCGCGGCTGTACCAGGCCATGGACCTGCTGTACATGCCGCTGCTCGACCTCCAACAGCACCTGAAGCAGGAGCTGCTCGGGAACCCGTTCCTCGAGCTGGTCGAGCCGGAGGAGGAGACCGAGGTGCCGTTGGCGGAGGAGGCCAAGGAGGACAAGAAAGAGGCCGAAGCCAACGACGAGCCCAACTGGGAAGAGATCCTGCTGGACGACGGCTCGGACTCGGGCGCGCCGCCCCGCGACATGAGCGAAGCGCGGGAATACGTCGAGCCGGTGCCGGTCGAGAGCAAGGACCTCTCCGACTACCTGCGGGAGCAGATGCGGCTGCTCGACCTGACGCCCCGCCAGCAGCTCCTGGCCGAGGAATTCATCGGGAATATCGCGGAAGATGGCTACCTCGGCGCCACGCTCGAAGAGATGGCGCGCGGCGCAAACCAGCTGCTGCAGGAGCACGCCGTCGAGTCGGCGCAGGACGTCCAGCCACAGCTGTTCACGACGGCCGAAGCCGAGGAGATGCTGCGGATCATCCAGAAGCTCGACCCCCCCGGTGTGGGGGCCCGCGATCTGCGCGAGTGCTTGCTGCTCCAGCTCGAGGCGCGCGCCGAGACCGACACCCTGGCGTACCGCCTGGTGCGCGACGCGTTCGAGGACCTCAAGGCGCACCGCTGGAGCGACCTGGGCAAGCGGTTCGGGCTCGATGCCACCGAGGTACAGAACGTCGCCGACGACCTCGCCAAGCTCGATCCCAAGCCTGGCCTGCAGCACTCCGCCGCCAACGACGCGTACATCATTCCGGACCTGGTGGTCGAGAAGATCGACGGGGAGTACAAGGTGTTCTTGAACGACGCCGGCCTGCCGCGCCTGCGCATCTCGAAGACCTACCAGGACATCGCGCGCGACAAGAAAAAATTCCAGGGCGAGAACAAGGACTTCATCAACCAGCGCATGAACAGCGCGCACTGGATGATCCAGGCGATCGAGCAGCGGCGCCAGACCATGCTCAAGGTGATGAACTTCATCGTCGATCGCCAGCGCGATTTCTTCGAGAAAGGCGTGGAATACCTGAAGCCGCTCACCCTGCGCGAGGTCGCGGACGTGATCAACATGCACGAGAGCACGGTGAGCCGGGTGACGAACGAGAAGTACGTCCAGACCCCACGCGGGCTCCTGCCCCTCAAGTTCTTCTTCTCGAGCGGCCTCTCCACCACCACCGGAGAGGACGCGAGCGCCCGCGCCATCCGGGCGCAGATTCAGAAGATGGTTGGGGACGAGGATTCTAAGAACCCCCTGACCGACCAGCAGATCGTCGAGATGTTCGCGCAGCGGGGCGTCAAGATCGCCCGGCGCACGGTCGCCAAGTACCGCGACCAGTTGAGCATCCTGCCCGCCCGGATGCGCAAGCGACTGTGAGCCTCGCCACGGGGACGGCCACTCCCGAGGTGAGCGTCCTCGTGCCCGCCAAGGACGAAGCCGAGAATCTGCCGGAATTCGTACGCCAGGCGCGCGAGGCCCTGCTGCCGCTGCCGTACAGCTGCGAAGTGGTGATCGTCGACGACGGCAGCCGCGACGCCACCGCCGAGACGCTGCGCGAGCTCGCGATCAAACACCCGTTCGTGCGCGTGGTCACGCACCGCAGCCAGCGCGGCATCGCCGACGCCCTGGCCTCGGGGGGCGATGCCGCGCGCGGCCGCATCCTCGTGTTCTATCCCGCGGACCTGCAATACCGCCCCAGCGACATCCCCTCCCTGGTGCAGCCGATCCTCGACGACGCCGCCGACATCGTCACCGGCACGAAACAGGGTCATTACGAAAAGCGCTTCGTGTCCTGGGTCTACAACGGGCTGTGCCGCTGGCTTTTCGGCGTCCGGGTCACGGATCTGAACTCGGTGAAGGCGTACCGGCGCGAGGTGATGGACGGCCTGACCACCCGGCCCGATTGGCATCGCTTCATGGTGGTCATCGCAGCGGCGCAGGGCTTCCGGCTCGCCGAGCGCCCGGTGCCACTGCTACCGCGCCGCGCGGGGAAGTCCAAGTTCGGCATCGGGCGCATCCCGGTCGGCGTGCTGGACCTCGTGTCGGTGTGGTTCCAGCTGCGCTTCGGGCGCAAGCCGTTGCTGTTCTTCGGCGTCCCCGGCGCCGTGCTGATCTTTCTCGGTTTTCTGGTGGCCGTGTACGCGCTGATCGAGCGCTACGTGTACCAGCAGGGCAACCGGGCGTTTCTCTACCTGGTGCTGCTGCTCGTCCTCGCCGGCCTGATGCTGTTCGGCTTCGGGTTCGTGGGCGAGATGCTCGCGGGGGTGCGCGAGGAGGTGCGGGCCCTGCGGCGGCCGCCGGACCGGCCGGGCGGCGGAGACGGAGGGCCTCGAGACAGCTAGTCCGGCGCGTGGGCGGCGCAGATCGTGCAGTCCCCCCTGCGGCACCGTTTCGGACGCGCCGCGCCCCGACGCCGCCAACAGCGCGTTCGGGCGGCAGTTGTGGTGCGTGTGCGACATCCTATGCCTCCATTGCCCCTCACGACCCTGTTGCACACCGCGCTGCCGCACCTGACCGCGCAGGCCCGCGCCGTCGTCAGTGTGCTGGCGGCGTTCAACGGTCACGCGCCACCGGCCGGCGAATTGGCCGCGATGGTCGGCATGCACAGCCGGTATCAGCTCGCCCGCCTGTTGCGACGCGAGGGGCTCCCCCCGCTGGAGGAGCTCGCCGCCTGGGCGCGCGTCCTGTACTGGAAGCACGAAACAGACGCCCGCCGCGGCTCGCTGCGAGAGCTGGCGCGGCGAGCGGGTGTCGACACCGCAACGGCCTACCGGGTGGTGCGTCGCGTCACGGGCCGGCGCTGGTCCGAGTTGCAGCGGACCGGCCTCGCGACCGCGCTGCGGCAGTTCCGAGACCGCTGTACGATCCTTCGGGCCGCGGCCCACGCGCCGCGACCCGCGCCCACCGCGGCGGGCCTCACCCCTGAGATTATGGAATCGATAGAGCGCAGGCCATTCGAGCGCTCGCCGTGGAGGCTCCCGCGACACCCGACGCCCGTCCTGACGGCTCGGCTGCCCGTCACGGGCCGGCCGTTCGATGTCGTGATCGGCAGGAATGAGGCCGCGTACGTAACCCGCGCATCCGCGGCGAGCGTCGACTGCGTGCTGCTCGATCCGTTGCGCGCCGGAGGCTCCGTGCCCACGGGTGCGGTGCCGACACGGCTGGTGCTCAGCCAGAGAGGAAACCGGGCGTACGTGACGAACCAGTTCACCGAGGACATCGGCGTGATCGATCTAGAGCGCTCCCGCCAGATCGGCGCCATCGCGGTCCCCGGTCATCCCATGGCGGTCGTACTCTCGAGGGATGGTCGCACGCTGTTCGTGACGACGAACCTCGACCAACTCTACGCCATCCCGCTTGGGGCCGGGTCCACCATGGCCTGTGCGGCCGTTCCGAACGCCTGCGCCGAGATGGCCCTCGATCCCTCCGGGACCCGATTGTACGTGCCGACGTGGCGTGCCGGGACCGTGCTCGAGGTCGAGCTGCCGGCCCTGCGGGTGACGCGAACCATTCGTGTCGGCGGCAAGGTGCAGGGCTTGAGCGTGCCCAGGGTGGGCGGCACTCTGTTCGTGGCCAACGAGGATGGCTGGCTCGACGTCATCCGGCTGAGCACGGGGGCTCGCCTCGCGCGGCTCGACCTCGGGTCACCCGCATTCGCCGTGGCGGTCAGCCCTGACGATGGCGCCGCGTACGTCAGCCTGCCCTGCGCGGGAAGGGTGGTCGTCGTCAACCCGCTCACGCTGGGGGTTGTGGCCGTCCTCCAACCCGGTGGTACCCCGCGTCACATCGCGTTCGATGCGAGCGGCCGTTACGCGCTCGTCGCCAACGAAGCCGGGTGGGTGGACCTCGTGGGGGGTAGCGACGCCGTGGCGTGACCTTCGCGTCCTAGCGGGAGCGCGCGGCGGCCGCGTAGACCTCCAGCCAGCGCCGCGTGATCGCATCCCAGCTGAACCGCTCCCGTAGCCGGCGGTAGCCCGCCTCGCCCAGCCCCGCGGCCAGGTCGGGAGCGCGCGCCAAACGCCCCAGCGCGGCGGCCAGTGCCGTCGCATCGCCCGGCGGCACCAGCAATCCCGATACACCGTCCTCCACGATGTCCGTAATGCCGCCGATCGCGCTCGCGATCACGGGCACGCGATGGTTCATCGCCTCCAGTAGCACGACCCCCAGCCCCTCGGTGTCGCCGCGCCGGTCCACCACGGCCGGCAACACGAACGCGTCCGCCGCGGCGTAGGCGGCCTGCAGCTCGGCGTCCGACACTTTGCCGCGCACGGCGACCCGCCCATCGAGACGCTTTTCCCGGATCCGAGCCTCGATCCGGGCCCGCTCTGGCCCGTCCCCCACGATCACCAGCCGGACGTCCGCCCCGGGGAGGGGGAGGAGCAGACTGACCGCATCCACGAGGTGGCTCACGCCCTTGCGCTCCACCAGCCGGCCCACGAACAGCACCGTGAAAGGCGCGCCGGCGGACCGCCGGCCGGCGTGCGGCACTGAGGTCGGGGCCGGGAGGCTGGTGGTGTAGGGGATCACCTCGATCGGCACCTGGACCAGCTCGCGCACTTCGTCCGCCGTGTACGAGGAGATCGCCACCACCTGGTCGGAGCGTCGCGCCGCCCACTTCAGGAACCCTCTGAAAAACGGCATGGCGGTCTTCACCCACCGCAGCTCCACGCCATAGAACGTGGTGACCAGGGCGGCCGGGCGAGCCCGTTGCGCCGCCCAGCCGAACAGCGCCAGCGGGAAGGGCCAATGCACGTGGATCACGTCGTAGCGCTGGCGCCGGCACAGCCGCCATGCCGCGATCATGCCGGCGACCACGAAGCACGCGGGCATGAGCCGGTACAGCAGGGAGCGTTTCATCCGGTCGGGCGCGGCCTCTTCGTGCGTCAGGCGCTCCCACCGGCGGAGAAAATACCGGAACCGGTGCACGGGAATCCCGCTCACCACCTGGTCCGGGGCGCCCCTGTAGGACGAGGTGAATACTTCCACCTCGTGTCCCGCGGCCAGGAGTCGCTTGAGCAGCTCGACCAGCCAGGGCACGATCACGTCGTCCGGGGATCGCGGGAACGCCGTAACCACGTGGAGGATGCGCATGCAGGCTGCCCAAAGCTAAGACTTTCCATGGGTTTCGAGCCATGGTAATTTTCCGACCCATGGTCAACCGAATCGCGCCGGCGTCACCCGAGCTCACCAAGTTCTACAGCGAACGGCACGCCTGGCGCAATTCCGGCGAAGAGCGGATGCGGTTTCGCAAGCACATGCAGCTGGCGCAGGTACGCCCCGGCAGCGCGGTGCTCGACATCGGCTCACGCAACGGCGACCTCCGCAAATACCTGCCGCGCGACGTCAAGTATCAGGGGCTCGACATCGCGCCCGAGTTCGCCGCCCCCGACATCTTGATTCACGATATCACGAGCGGGTTGCCGTTCCCCGACGCCTCGTTCGACTACGTGTTCATGGTCGAGGTCCTGGAACACACCCCCACGGCGTACGGCACGGCGGGCGAGATCTACAGAGTTCTGAAGCGCGGTGGCGTGTGGATGGTCTCCGTGCCCAATCCCTATCACGTGAAGGAGATCATTTGGAATCTCTTCCGCGTGCCGGACAAGCAGGGGCACATCTACAGCTGGACGCGCCAGACGATCAGCCGCTTGGGCGAGATGAACGGGTTCCGTCTCGTGAATTGGGGCGGCACGTACTTTTATCCGCCGATTCCCGCGCCCTGGTGGATGCTCGCACGCTCGGTCGCCTACAAGTTCGTCAAGGACTGAGCTGACAAACCCACGGCGGTGGCTCTGGGCCGCTCAGGGCCTCGTCACGCTGGCGGTCGTGGCCTTCGTCGCCCGCTCGATCGCGCGCAATTGGACGGAGTTCCGCTCGCTCCATGTCGCACTCTCGGTCACGCCGGCGTGGATCGCCGCCTCTGCTCTTACCGTGCTCGCGACCTACGCTATGCAGATCGAGTCCTGGCGCCGCATCCTGGCAGGGTGGCACCAGCGCCTCCCCTTCGCCGCCGCGGCCCGGACCTGGAGCCTGGCCAATCTGGGCCGCTACGTCCCGGGCAAGGTGTGGAGCGTCGCCGGCCTGGTGGTGCTCGCCCAGCGGGCGGGCGTGCGGCCGGGTCCAGCGGCCGCCTCCGCGTTCGTGATCCAGGCCGTGTCGCTGGGCAGCGGGGTGGCGGTCGTCGCCGCGGCGGCCCCGCATAGCGCCCCGCCGCTCCGTCTCGCGGCGGCCGCCCTGGTGGCGGTGGCGACCATCGGCGCGCTGGCGTGGCGCCCCACGGCCGCCTGGCTGGGGCGCCTGGTCAAGGCCACGCCGCCGCTCGAGCCCCTTGCCCTGGGCGCCGTGCTCGCCGCCACGCTGCTCACCGTCCTGAGCTGGTGGACGTACGGCGCGGCCCTCTGGATGCTGGCCCGGGGTCTCATTCCCGCAGCGTCCCTGCCACTCACCAGCGCCGTCGCCGCCTTCACGCTCGGCTACGTGCTCGGCCTGCTGGCGCTATTCGCCCCCGGCGGCGTGGGCGTGCGCGAGCTGGTGCTGATCGGCCTCCTCGCCCCCGCGTTGGGCTCGGGCGGCGCCGTCGCCGTGAGCCTCGCCTCCCGCGTGCTCTTGACCGTGCTGGAAGGAGCCGCGGCGCTCCTCACCTTTCCGCTCCGCCACCGTCCGCAGGAGACCGTGCAGTGAGTCATCCTGATCCCTCGACCTCCGTGGCGCCATCCGTGTACGAGCCCCGTCGCCCCACGCTGATCGCGACCGGTGTCTTCACGCTGTGGATCGCGATCCTGAGCTTCCCGATGCTGCGGGGGCAGTGGCTCGCCGGGCCGCTCAGCGACCAGGTCACGGCCGGCCTGCCCTTCCGTGGCTGGGGCGCCGAGTGGTGGCGGCGTTTGGGACACGTGCCGTTGTGGAATCCCGAGATCTTCGGCGGGATGCCCTATGTGGGCGCGCTCGGCACCGGGGACATTCTCTACCCGACAGCATTTCTCCGCCTCGTTCTGCCGACCGCCACCGTGATGAACATCGGATTCTTCGTGCACTACATCCTGGCGGGCCTCTTCATGTACTTGCTGCTGCGCCGGCTCCAGGTTGCGTGGAGTGGCGCGGTGGTCGGTGGCGTGGCGTATCAGTTGTCGGGGCTCGTCGCCTCGTACGCCCAGCCCGGACACGACGGGAAGCTGGTGGTGACGGCGCTGCTGCCGCTCGTGCTGCTCGGCCTCATCGTCGGCATGCGGGATCGCCGCCTGTGGGGCTACGGTGTGACAGCCCTGGGCATCGGTCTCAGCATTCTCAGTCAGCATGTACAGATGACGTATTACATGCTGGTCGCGGCGGGGCTGTTCGCACTGTACCTCTGCTTCGGAACCGGGACCGCCACAACCAGCGATCGCACCCGGGTGCTGGGCCTCGCGTCGGCCGCGCTTGCCCTCGGCTTCGGCATCGCCGCCATCCAGCTGCTTCCAGCATTCGAGCATATGCCGCTCTCAGCTCGCGCCGTGAGCGTCCAGGGGGGGTTCGCCGGGGCGACGACCTACGGCATTCCCTGGGTGCACATCCCCGAATTCTTCCTCAAGAACTTCGTGGGGTGGGGCAACCCAGGGACGTATTGGGGACCCAACGGCCTCAAGCTGCACTCCGAGTACCTCGGACTGCCCGTCATCGCATTGGCTCTCCTCGGAGCCGGGGCAGGGAAGGACGGGCGCCTGCGCCTCTGGCTGGCCGGAATCGGGAGTCTCTTCCTTCTGATCGCGTTAGGAAAGGGCACGCCGTTCTATCACCTATGGTGGTCGGTGATGCCGTACGTCAAGCAAATGCGGGCGCCCGGCATGGCGTATTTCGTGGTCGTGTTCGTGGTCGCGTGCTTCGCGGCGTTCGGGGTCGAGCGGCTCGAGGGGCAAGCCGACGGAGCCACCTGTAAGTCCCATGTACGAGCCTGGCTCATTGCCTCAGGCGCCCTCGCGCTGCTTGCCGTAGCAGGCGTGTTCGGGAACATGGCCGGCGCACTCGCACAGGGCCGACCCGTCGCCGGCGGCGACATCATGTTCGGCGCTGCGACGAGCGCGATCGCGCTCGCCGCCGCCGCCGGCCTGGTGTGGGCAGGCCTCGCTGGCCGCCTCCCGTCCGCTCAGTGGATGATCGCATTGGCGTTGGTGATCGGCGCCGATCTGTGGGTCAACGCCAGGCAGTTCTGGACTTACAGCACGCTCGACCGCGACTTGTACCGCCCCGATGCCGTCACGGAACGCATCAAAGCGACGCCGGCGCCGACCCGCGCCCTCGACCTTCTCCCTCCGCAAACCGTATACCCGGGCGCGGTGCTCATGGCCGAGGATGTGCCTCAGCTGCTAGGCGTGCATGGTTTCGAGATCCGCTATTTCGTCGACCTGATGGGAGGGCTGAACGAGTGGCGGAACCTGGGGAACGTCCACCTCTGGGACCTGTTCGCAGTGCGCTGGGTGATCGTCCCGACAGCCGCGCAGGGGCTCGATTCCATTCCGGGGTTCACCCGCGTCCTGCGGGACGCGGCAACGCCCACCGGCGCTGCCCACTTGTTCGAGCGGTCCGCGCCCGCGTCCTACGCCCGCGTCGTGTCCGCCGCCTTCAAGCTCGATTCGGCGACCATCATTCCGACGCTGCTCGATCCGCGAATGGACTACTCCCGCATCGTCCTGTTCACGTCCGACCAGCCGGTCACGCCGGCCCCCATGAAGGAATTGCCCCCGGCGAGCCCGTCCCGGGCGACGGTAACGTCCTGGCAACCCGGACGGATGACCGTCACGCTCGACCCCGCGCCCCCGCAACCGAGTTACCTGCTCGTCGCTGAGAATTGGTATCCTGACTGGCAGGTCACGGTCGACGGCCACGCCGGCCAGCTGCTGCGGGGCGACTACAGCCTCATCACCGTCCCGCTGCCCGCGGGTGCCCGCACCGTGGACCTCACGTTTCACTCGAGGTTGTACGAGATCGGGAAAGCCATTACCCTGGCGTCCCTCGCGTTGCTTCTCATCGCCCTGGTGGCGTCGCTGGCGGGCCGGCGCGCGCGCCATGCGTGAGCGTGGGCTCGTCGTCATCCCCACGTACAACGAGGTCGGCAATCTCACCCCCCTCGTGGAACAGGTGCTGGCGCAGGACGCGCGGCTCGAGATCCTCGTGGTCGACGACCGCTCCCCGGACGGCACCGGGCAGCTGGCCGGGGCCCTGGCACAGAAAGAGCCCCGGCTCCACGTGCTGCACCGCGAAGCAAAGCTCGGTCTGGGAACCGCTTACATCACCGGCTTCAAGTGGGCTCTCGAGCGGGGATACGACTTCGTGTTCGAGATGGACGCCGATTTCTCCCACGACCCCGCGCACTTAAAGGACTTTCTCAAGGCCATCGCCGACGCCGACCTGGTGCTCGGCTCCCGCTACCTGGGGGGCAGAGTGACCGTGGTCAACTGGCCGATGGGCCGGCTTGTGCTATCGTATTGCGCGAATATCTATGCCCGCTGGATCACGGGCCTGCGGATCTGGGACCTGACCGGGGGGTTCAAGTGTTTTCGCAGGCGAGTGCTCGAAGCGATCGACCTGTCGCAGGTCCGATCCAACGGCTACGCGTTTCAGATCGAAATGAGCGTGCGCGCATGGCGCAAAGGGTTCACGCTGAAGGAAGTCCCGATCGTGTTCGTCGACCGAACCGAGGGGCAAAGCAAGATGAATCGGTCGATCGTGCGGGAAGCCGTGTGGATGGTGCCGCGGCTGAGACTCATGACCTGGTTCGGCCGCATCTAGTCGGCACGGCGATTTACAAAATGACGGGGTCGGGCAACGACTTCGTCATGGTGGACGCGCGGCACACGACGCCGGACCAGTGGTCCGTCGGGGACATTCGGGCGGTGTGCGCGCGCGGGACCGGTGTCGGCGCCGATGGGCTGGTGTTCGTCGGCCCGGGCACGCGCCCCGACAGCGTCCGCATGATCTACTTCAACTCTGACGGCTCCCGCGCAGCGATGTGCGGCAACGCCGCTCTCTGCAGCACGCGGCTGGCCACGCGGCTGGGGCTGGGGCGCCCTCAGGGCATGACGCTCGAAACCGACGCGGGTGTCTACGACAGCCGCTGCGCTGGACCGGAGGAGCGGGCCGAGCTGCATCTGGCCCCGGTGCCGCCACCGTCACCGGTGCCGGGATTGATCCTCGCGGCAGGTGAAGAGCGCGCCGTCCTGGGAACCGTGGGCGTCCCGCACCTCGTGGTGCTCGTCGGGGACCTGTCTCGCGTGGACGTGGAGGCGCGGGGTCGCGCGCTGCGGTCGAATCCGTGTGTCGGACCGGCCGGCGCGAACGTCAACTTTCTGTCGCGTGATGGCCACGGCGGCGGCGGTGAGCCCGCATGGCGCATGCGGACGTACGAGCGAGGCGTGGAGGCCGAGACGCTGGCCTGCGGCACGGGCGCCGTGGCCGCGGCGTGCGCGCTGGCCGAATGGGGCCTGGCGGAGCCCCCGGTGACGGTGTGGACCTGGAGTGGCCGCCCGCTCGCCATCCGGGCCCGCAGGGGCCCCGGGGGCCTCTACGACGACGTATGGCTAGGGGGGGAGGCCAGGCTCGTCGTGCGGGGTGTGATTACGGGGTGTGATTAGCGTGATTACGGGGTGTGATTAACTGATGGGCTTCTCCACATCGCTGGCGGCCTCAACTTAACATAACATATCTTATACGAAGTACTGAGCACAACAACGAGGTCACTTCGCCACAGTTGCCGCACCCGCCCCCTTCGTCAACTCTCCGATCCGCACCTTGGCCTCGCCGACCGCACTGGTCGAGTCGAGCTGCTGCACGATTGTGCGGTACGCCACGAGCGCCCTGGCCGTATCCGCGGCGGCGATCCACGCCCGTCCCGCGTCGGCCAGGAACTGGGCCCGCAGAAACGGATACTGGGCCGCCGCGGCCGCCAGCTCGAACGCTGTCGCGGCGTCCTTGGGCTTGAGCGCGTTTTCATACGCCGCGCCCAGCAGACCGTAGGCCTGCGCCCGGAAATCTCTGTCGGCGTTAGGTGCGTAGCGCTGCAACACGTCGATCGCCTGCTGCGTCTGGCCCTGCGCCAGCCGCACCTGTGCGAGCAGAATGGCGCCCTCCTGTGCGGCGTGCGTGCCGGAGTAGTTCTCCACCACCTGCGCGAGCACGCTCGCCGCAAGTGGATAATTCCTCGAATCGAGCGCCAGCCGCCCCTGTTCCAGCTGGCTGCCGGCGTTGCGCTCGGCGGTCTTGGTCGAGAGCAGATTCCACCCGAATAATCCGGCGGCGAGCACGACCACGACACCGGCATAGGTCGCCGCCTGACGGTGACCCTTTATCCACTCGGTGAGCCAGCTCAGCGCGGTGCCTTCTGCCGCTGCCGGTCCCGTGCTCGTCGCCGTTGTCGCCATCCGTTCAGCCTCTCCGCGCAACGTTTCTGCGCGACGCTTCCGTGCTACGTTTTCGTGATACGTCGTTTGCCTGTTCCAGTCGTATTCCAGCCCCCCAGTGCCCCTGGGGTGACTCGAACACCCGGCCAACGGTTTAGGAAACCGCTGCTCTATCCACCTGAGCTACAGGGGCGTAAACCTCGTAATGTAGCGGGGTTACGCGTAGTGTAGCAAGGCCTCCACCCGCTCACCCCGCAACCGGTCGCGACCTTTCAAGAAGTCCAACTCGATCAAGAATGTGAACCCGACCACCTCGGCGGCGTGTGCCCGCACCAGCTTGGCCGCCGCTTCGGCCGTGCCGCCCGTGGCCAGCACATCGTCCACGATCAGCACGCGGTCGGCCCGGCCCACCGCGTCGCGGTGCATCTCGAGCGCGTCCGTGCCGTACTCGAGTGCGTACTCGACGCGCCCGCGGGCCGCCGGCAGCTTGCCGGGCTTGCGGATGGGAACGAGGCCGGCTTCGAGCGCCAGCGCGACCGGCGCACCCAGCAGGAATCCGCGGGACTCGATCGACACCACACGCGTGACGCCGGCGCCGGCGAACGGCGTCGACATCAGCTCCACCGCCCGGCGGAACGCCCTCGGGTCGAGCAGCAGCGGCGTGATGTCCTTGAACAGGATGCCCGGCTTGGGAAAATCGGGCACGTCGCGGATGGTGCGGTAGATATCCTGGACTGTCACGGTCGCGGTCACGGACGAGCGTCCCAACTATTTGATATCGAAGTCGTTCGGGAGCACGAGCTCATGTGGAACATCGCTCCTTTCCACACGCTCGACCTGCGCATGCGCGGGCCCCTGCTCGAGCATGCGCCCGAGCTCCTCGAGTGCCTCCTCTGTCCCGGCGGCGATCACTTCCACGGACCCGTCGCGCAGATTGCGTACGAAGCCGCGCAGTCCCCGCCGCTTCGCCTCACGCAACACGAACCAGCGGAATCCCACTCCCTGCACCCGGCCGTACACGAGGAACCGCAGGGCGACCATTCCCGGAGCCTCACCCCTGCCGCCCCTGCGACGCGCGCCGCCGGTACCACCAGGCGTACGCTACCGCGATGAGCGCCAGGATCGGCACTACGACCAGCACCGCCCGTCCCGTATAGCGTCGTGCTTCCTGGTCGAGCACCTCGAGGATCACGTCTTCCCGGCTCCCGATGAACCAGCCGATCCACGTGAGGATCGCGCACCACACGAGGGCTCCGAGCCCCGTGAACAGGACGAACCGGCTCGGTCTCATCCGGGCAATGCCGGCCGGGATCGAGATCAGGTGGCGCACGACGGGCAACATCCGCCCCATGAAAACGCTGATCTCACCGTGGGCGGCAAAGTAGCGTTCCGAGCGGTCGAGCCCCTTCTCGGTGATCAACACGTACTTCCCCAGGCGCAGAAAGAACGCGCGGCCCAGCCAGCGGGCGAGCCCGTAGTTGGCGAGCGAGCCAAGGATGCTCCCGAGCACGCCGCACGCCAGTGCGACCGCGAAGTCCATCTCGCCTTTGGCGACGAGGTATCCCGCGGGCGGCATGACGAGCTCGCTGGGCAGCGGCAGGATGGACGACTCCACCGCCATGAGGACCACGATCCCTGGGTACCCGAGGTCGCGGAACCGATCGAGCAGCCAGGTGACGAACGATTCAAGCATCGAAGCCGTGCTCTCCGAGCAGGGGGACGAATCGCGCCGTGCCGAGCGGCGTGTGACGCAGCGCATCGCCCGCCCCGACACGCTCGACCAGCGTGAGCGTCTGGGCGCCCCGCACGCCCAGCGGGATCAGGAGGCGGCCCCCCGGTGCGAGCTGCTCCACGAGCGGCGGCGGCACGTCGGGACCGCCCGCGGTGACGAGGATGGCGTCGTACGGCGCGTACGCGCTCCAGCCCAGCGTCCCGTCGCCCAACAGCACCGAGACGTTGGCGACCAGGGCCTCGCGCAGCGCGCGCTGGGCCGCGAGGGCCAGCGCCTGGACCCGCTCCACCGAGAACACGGTCGCGGCGAGCGCGGCGAGCAGCGCCGTCTGATATCCCGAGCCGGTGCCGATCTCGAGCACACGCTCCTTTCCCCGCAGTCGCAGCGCCTCGAGATAGCGGGCCTGGGTGTACGGCTGCGAGATCGTCTGGCCCTCGCCGATCGGCAGCGCGGCATCCTCGTACGCGCGGTGTCGCACGGCGTCGGGGACGAACAGATGGCGCGGCGTCTCGGCGAACGCCTTGAGAACGGCCAGGTCGCGGATGCCCTTGGCGCGCAGGCTCTCGACCAGGCGCGCCCGATAGCCGGCGAAGGTGTCGCCCGGTGCGCTCAGTCGCCGGGGAACCACTTCCGCACCACCTCGATGAGGCTGTAGTTGGTCATATCCATGTGGAGCGGCGTCACGGAGATGTAGCCGTCACTCGTGGCCCGAAAGTCGGAGTCGGCGCCTCCGGTCCAGGTGATGCGGCCGCCGCCGATCCAGTAGATCTCCTTCCCCCAGGGATCTTTCATGAGGGCGATTTCCTCGCTGAACACGCGACTGCCGAGGTGGGTCACCTTGACGCCCTTCACGTCGTTCCCTGGAATGGCGGGCAGATTGATGTTCAGCAGTGTTTCTTTCGGGAAGTCCTTCACCGCGACGATGTGCTGCAGCAGCTCGCGCAGCCCCTCCCTGTGGGTGTCGAGCGTGTCCAGGTCCGAGCCGGCGTACGAGACCGCGATGCTCGGGATGCCGGCCACCAGCCCTTCCATCGCCGCGGCCACGGTGCCCGAGTAGAACACGTCTTCGCCCATGTTCTGGCCGTGGTTGATCCCCGAGATCACGAAGTCCGGCTTGTCGCGCATCAGCGCCCCGATGGCGAGCAGCACGCAATCGGTCGGGGTGCCGTCCACCTGGAATGCTCCATCCGGTCGCCGCGTGGCGCGCACCGGCCGGTGCAACGTGAGTGAGTGAGACGTGCCGCTCTGCTCCCGATCCGGGGCGACGACGGTCACCTGGCCGAGCGTGGCGCACACCTCGCCCAGGACCGCGAGGCCGCGTGCCAGGATACCGTCGTCGTTCGAAATCAGGATGTTCATCGCGCTCCGAAGATGATCTGCCGCCCGTACCGGGTGAAGACCCGCGCCTGGCGCCACGTATCCGCCCACCAGCGAAAATGGCTGCCCCCCCTCCCGCGCCCGCTCCCCTGCACCTCGTAGATGGTGGGCACCCGCACGGACCGCACTCGCACGCCCTGGACCAGCGCCGCGAGCAGGAACGCGGTCTCGAAGTCGTAGCCGTGCTCGGCAGGCCGGATGGCCTCGGCCAGCGAGCGCGCCATGGCCCGGAACCCGGTCTGCGCGTCGGGCACGCGCACTCCGCCGACCCGGGACGCGAGCGCGGCCGAGAGCCAATTGGTGCAGCGCCGTCCGAGGGGCATCGTCCGGCCACGGGCGCGGGCGCCCAGCACGAGATCCGCTGCGCCGCTCCGGACCGGCGCCACGAGCCGGGGGATCTCCTCGGGAGCGTGTTGCCCGTCGCCGTCGATCGTGACGATGACCCGGCCCCCGTCCGCGAGCGCGCGCTCGATCCCGGTCCGCAGGGCCGCCCCTTTACCGTGATTGCGTCGGTGCACCAGCACGACCGCCCCCGCCCCCTGCTCCAGCGCCGCGGCCCCCGTCCCATCGGTCGAGCCATCGTCTACAACGTACATGTTTGCGTCCGGCACGGCACGACGGATCCGGACGACGACGTCGCGAATCGTGGCGGCTACATCGTAGGCGGG
>Ga0209350_1000372_pt1 | contig 27298 bp, 13 predicted proteins | sample GraSoi013_2_20cm_2_FD_185822 | JGI IMG/M metagenome (GOLD analysis project Ga0209350, IMG submission 185822) | Grasslands soil microbial communities from the Angelo Coastal Reserve, California, USA - Sample 09_27_2013_2_20cm (SPAdes) (version 2) | ecosystem: Environmental > Terrestrial > Soil >...
CCCGCCTCGAGCGCTCCGAGTCGCAGTGGACGCTCGACTCGGTGTGGTATCCCGCCCACCTCGTAGCGACCGCGGCGGATTCGTTATCGATCCTGGCGCGTGCCGAGGGCGGGACGACGCGCGTCGCCGTGATGCAGCAGCTGACGTGGTCCGCCCGACTCCGAAACCCGCGACAACGCGGGACTGAAGTCTCGTTCGATGTTGCGCCCGGCGAGTCGGTCACATTCACGAAGCTCGTGGGCGTCGCGTCGTCCCGTGACGCGCCCGATCCGCTGGCCCGGGCACGCGCCGTGGTGCGCGCCGCCGCGGCGCGCGGCTACCGCACGCTCGCCGCCGAGCACACGGCTGCCTGGCACCGCCTGTGGCAGACGGACGTCGTGGTGCAGGGGGACCCCGAGCTGCAGGGTGTGATTCATGCGATGCTGTTCTATCTGCTCGCGAGCGTGCGCGAGGGCACAGACGAGAGCATCCCGCCGATGGGACTCTCGAGCGCGGGCTACTACGGCCACGTGTTCTGGGACGCGGACACATGGATGTTTCCGCCGCTGCTGGTGCTCCATCCCGAAATCGCCCGATCGATGGTGGGATTCCGTTACCGGTCACTCGCCGCGGCGCGCCGCAACGCCGCCCTTAACGGCTACCGCGGCGCGATGTATCCCTGGGAATCGGACGAGCTGGGCGACGAAGCGACCCCGCGCTTTGCCTGGCAGAACGCGCTGTACGAGAATCACGTCACGGGCGACGTTGCCCTCGCGCAGTGGCAGTACTATCTCGCGACCGGCGACTCGGCGTGGCTGGCGCGTTACGGCTACCCCGTACTCGCCGCGACGGCCGACTTCTGGGCGAGCCGGGCGACGTTCGACTCGAGCACGGGCCGCTACGGAATCCACCATATCGTGTCGGTGGACGAAGGCCTCATCGGCATCGGCAACGACACCTACACCAACGCGATCGCGCGCCAGAACCTCGAGTTCGCAATGCTGGCGAGTCGGCGGTTGGGCCGGGCCCCCGACCCCAGCTGGAGCCGCGTGGCCGCCGGGCTGGACATCCCGTTCGATTCCGCCGGCCAGTATCACCCGACCTACGAAGGAGCACCACCGGAGAAGCGGGGCTCGGTGGTGCCGCTGCTCGCCTACCCGCTCGGCCTCCCCATGAGCGAGCAGACGAAGCGCAACGACCTGGACGCGGCGATCGGACTACTCCTCAAGGAGGGCTCCGGCGCTATGATGACCACGAGCCTCTACCCGGCGATCGCCGCCGAGCTGGGCGACCGGGCGCTGGTCGATACGCTGCTGCCGCTCTCGTACCGTGACCACGTACGCCCGCCCTTCGACGCGCTCGCCGAGACCCCCACCAACCAGGCGGTGCACTTCCTGACGGGCGCGGGAGCGTTCCTGCAGCAGGTCGTGTTCGGCTGGTCTGGGCTGAGACTCGGGCGTGAGGGCCTGCGACCTGCGTTCCGGCCGGTGCTGCCGACGCGCATCCGCCGGCTCACGTTGCGACACGTCTCGGTGCGGGGACGGGTGGTCGACATCGTCGTCGAGGGGGATTCCGCGCGGTTTGATCCTCACCCCCTGTCCCCCTCTCCCTCCGGGAGAGGGGGAACTACAGGTCGTCCGGGGGGTGAGGACCCGAAGGGGATCAAAGGGGTGAGGCCGTCACGTAGTAATTCGGATCCACCGCGAACGCCCTCCCCGCGAGTTTCAGCCGCGCCGTCTTCCACGCCTCCGTCGGCCGAATCACACTGAACCCCGACTCCGCGAGCGTGACCCGCACCGGCATCGCGAATCCCGGCACCACGTTGGTCCAGCGGTAGTGCAGCGTGTTCCCCTCGATCCGGTACTCGAGCACCGGCACCATGGTGGTCCGCAAGTACTGGTCGAACACCTTGGTGAGACCGGTCCCCGCGTGCTCGCTGATGTAGGCCTCGATCTGCGCGCCCGTCACCGTCTGGTGCCAAAAGGTCTTGTTCAGCCCGCGCAGGATGCCGCGCCATTTCTCGTCGTCCCCCACGATCTGGCGGATGGTGTGCAGCAGGTTGCCGCCCTTCGGGTAGCGGTCCCCCGAGCCGTCGGCATTTACACCATAGGGGCCGACGATCGGGATGTCGTTCTTGATCCCGCGCCGGGTGCCGATGACGTACGCGGCACCCGAGTCCCGGCCGAACAGGCACTCCGTATAGAGATTCTCGGCGTAGTTCGCGAAGCCCTCGTGCACCCAGATGTCGGCCTCGTCCTTGGCGGTGATGTTGTTGCCGAACCATTCGTGCGCGCTCTCGTGCACGATGATGAAGTCCCACTTGAGGCCCAGCCCCGTCCCCGATAGGTCGCGCCCCCGATAGCCGTTGGCGTACCAGTTGCCGTACGCCACTGCGCTCTGATGCTCCATCCCCGTGTGCGGCACCTCGATCAGCTTGTAGCCGTCTTCGTACCAGGGATACGGCCCGAACCAGTGCTCGAAACACTGGAGCATCGACCTGGCCTGCGCGAACTGACGCCGGGCGGCGTCCACGTGGTAGTCGAGCGGCCAGAAGTCGAGCGTCAGGGGCCCGCGCTCCCCCTGCAGCGTGTCGCTGAAGTGCGCGTAGCTGCCGGCCGCCACGGCGATCGCGTAATTGTTGATCGGGTTCACCACGAACCACTCGTACGTCGTCGTGCCGTCGGCGTTGTGACTGGTTTGGCGCAGCCGCCCGTTCGACACGTCGATCAGGCCGTCCGGTACAGTGAGAGCGATGCGTTGGCTGTCCGGCTCATCGGCCTGCGTGTCCTTGTTGGGCCACCACACGCTTGCGCCGAGTCCCTGGTCGGTGGTCACGACCCAGGTGTGGCCCAGGCTGTCGCTGGTCCAGGTGAAGCCGCCGTCCCAGGGCGGTCGCCTGGCGGCCTGGGGCTTCCCGTGATAGAAGACCGTGATGGCCTTAATGGCCCCCTGAGTCTGCGGCGCCTGGAGCTGCGCGAAGAAGGCGTTGCCGTCCCGTCTGAATGCGACGGCGCGGCCGTCCTGCACCATGCTGTCGACCTCGAGCGGGATCATGAGGTCGATCTGCAGCTCGCTCGAGGGTTGGAGCACACGGTACGAGATGCCGTTCGATCCCCGGATGCTCGAGTCGGTCGGGCTGATGGCGACGCGCAAGTCGTAGAAGGTCACGTCCCACCACGCCCGTGCGGGGGTCGTGTAGGAGCCGCGCAGCGTATCGGCGTGGGTGAACGTAGGCGTCTGCGCAACAAGCCGCATGGGGGCGCACAACAGGACGAAGGCTCCGAGGGTCTGGCGTTTCATATCGTGCAAAAACGTACGCAGCGCCGTGGTCTTGCGCTGGTGCGCCTGTGCCCCGCAGTTTGGGCACCATTCGCCACGCTTCCAGACAGAGACAGAAGGAAGGCTCAGATGACCTTGGTGAAGACCCCCCCGCCGCTGTCCCAGGAGGTCGACCTGTCCAAGACCTACGACGCCGTGGTCGTGGGCTCGGGCGCGGCGGGCGGCATGGCCGCTCACGTTCTGACCGAGCAGGGCATGGACGTGCTCATGCTCGAGGCGGGGAAAAAGTTCGACATCAATCAAATCGGCCAAGAGCTGCGCTCGATGCAGTGGCCCTACGATCACCCGCGCCGCGGCGACGCGCCTCCCGGATACCACTCGCTGTCGTTCAACGAGTACACCGTCCGCAACCCTCCCTACGCCAAAGGGAGCACGTTCAAGCACGTGATGTCGTACGTCGGCGGCTGGGGCGGCTCGGACTACGTGAAGAACATCCTCGTGGACGAGAAGGATCATCCCTACACCGGTACCAAGTACGCCTGGGTACGCGCCCGGCTGCTCGGGGGGAAGACCAACATCTGGGGCCGGCTGGCGCTGCGCCTCTCGGACTACGACTTCAAGGGCAAGACGCACGACGGCTACGGTGAAGATTGGCCGATCGCCTACGCGGACATCGAGCCCTACTACGACAGGGTCGACCGCTACCTCGGCATCTCCGGCGTGAAAGAAAACCTGCCGCATCTGCCCGACTCGCTGTTTCAGCGTCCCAACAAGCTGACGTCTGCCGAGGTGAAGGTGCGCGAGAGCTTGAAGAAGATGGGACGGGTGCTCACGCCGTACCGCGCCGGTGTCACCACCGACGGCTTGAAGCACAACAAGTACCGCAGCAAGTGCTACGGGCGGGGTGCCTGTGACCGGCGGCCGGGGGGATGCGACATCCACGCCGCCTTCGATTCCCCGACGGGCCTGATCTACCCGTCGATGGACACGGGACACCTGACGCTGCGCACCAACTCGACCGCGCACGAGGTGCTGGTCGACAAGAACACGGGCAAGGCGCGCGGCGTCGGATTCGTCGACACCGTTTCGGGCAAGTCGCTCGAGGCGAAGGCGAAGGTCGTGATCCTCGCCGCCTCCACGCTCGAGTCGGCGCGCCTGATGCTGCTGTCACGCTCGCCGCAATACCCCAACGGCATCGGCAACTCGAGCGGCCACGTGGGCCACAACTTCTGCGAGCATGTCATGGGCCCCGGCGTCACCGGTCTCGTGAAGGAGATGGTGGGCAAGCCACCCACGCTCGACGACGGGCGCCCCGGCGGGTTCTACATTCCGCGGTTCCGCAACCTGAAGGACAAACAGCCCGACTTCATCCGCGGCTACGGCTTCGAGGGAGGGAGCGGCTTCGGGATCTTCCCCGGAAGCGCCAACGGGACTCCCGGCTTCGGGGCGCAGTTCAAGAAGGAGGTGCGCGACCACGCCGGCGCGTTCATCGGCCTGGGCGCCTTCGGCGAGGTGCTCGCGCGCTACGAGAACTACGTCGACCTGGATCCCGACGAAAAAGACCACTGGGGGATCCCGACGCTGCGCTTCCATTATCAGTTCGGCGACAACGAGAAGAAGATGTGTCAGGACATGGTCGTGGCGGGACGCGAGATGCTCGAAGCCGCCGGGATCGACGTGATCGGGACCGACGACCAGATACTCACCGAGGGCTGGTCCATCCACGAGCTGGGCACGTCGCGCATGGGCACCGATCCCAAGACGTCGGTGCTGAATCAGTTTCAGCAGTCGCACGACGTGAAGAATCTGTTCGTGGTCGACGGCTCCAGTCACGTGAGCGCGTCGTGCCAGAATCCCACGTGGACCATCATGGCGCTGGCGTGGCGCTCCTGCGAGTATCTGGCGGGCGAATTCAAGAAAGGGAACCTATGACAGTCACGCGTCGCGAAATGCTTGCAGCCACAGCGGCGGCCCTGGCGGCACCGCTCGTGGCCCCGGCGCCGGCAGGGGCGGCCGGGGCGGCACAGGCGGCCCAGGCGGCAAGAATGGCGCCGAAGTTTTTCACCGCGCCCGAATTCGCGCTGCTCGACGAGCTGTCCGATCTGATCATCCCGACCGACGCGCACTCCCCCGGCGCGCGCGTCGCGGGGGTCGCGACCTTCATCGACTTTCGTCTTTCGGAGTCGCTCGATACCGACCAGCAGGCCAAGTGGCACTCCGGGCTCGCCGCGGTCGACACCCTGTCGCAGGAGCTGCACGGAAAAGCGTTCCTGCAGGGAACGCCGGAGCAGCGGCTGGCGGTGCTCACGAAGATGGCGGCCGGAGAGAAGGACCCCAAGACGCTGGCGGAGCACTTCTTCCAGCAGCTCAAGGGCTGGACGGTTCGGGCGTACTACAGCTCCAAAGTCGGGATCCACGCCGACCAGCAGTACAAGGGCAATGTTTATCAGCGCGGCGACTACGCCGGGTACGACGCCACCTGAGGGGCCCTTGACAACGCCCGGTTCAGGGGAAGGATAGGGGAGAATTCAAGCGACGGCGACACTTACACCTCTCACCGGTAGAGGGCACCGACGTATGAAAATTGTCCGTCACCTCGCTCCCGTGCTGGTCGCTGCTCTGGTTTGGGCGGTCCCACTCGGCGCCCAGGATTCCACTGGCGTCATCGCGGGAAAGGTCGTGGACCAGACGACCCAGCAACCCCTCGCCAACGTCGAAGTGGCCATTCCCGGTACCCCGCTTCGCGACCTCAGCAGGAACGACGGCACCTTCCGGGTGACTGGCGTCAAGGCGGGAGCGCAACGAGTGCGCGCGACGCGCATCGGGTACGGGTCGCAATTCCAGGAGGTCACCGTCCCGCTGGGCGGCGCGGCCACGGTGAACCTCGCGCTGGTTCCGGCGGCCGCGATCCTCGAGCCGGTGGTAGTGACGGGGTACGGGACGCAGCGCCGTGAGGCCATCACGGGATCGGTGTCCACGGTCGACGCCGCCGCGGCGAACCGCGGCGTGACGATCAACGCCGACCAGATGCTCCAGGGCCGGGCGGCGGGCGTCGACATCATTCAGGACAGCGGCGAGCCGGGCGCGGGGAGACGGATCCTGATCCGCGGCGGCAGCTCCATCGGGGTGGGCGGTGCGACCAACGACCCGCTCTACGTCGTCGACGGTGTACCGATCAACAACGAGTCCACCGAGCCGCAGCCGTTGGGGGTGTTCGGTGACCCGATGCTCGCCCGTAACCCACTGAACCTGCTCAACCCGGCCGACATCTCATCGATCACGGTCCTCAAGGACGCGGCGGCGACGGCGATTTACGGCAGCCGCGCCTCGAACGGCGTGATCCTGATCGAGACCAGGCGGGGACAATCGAGCGGCGGCCCGAGCTTCGAGTACGACGGCTACGTGTCGGCGGCGAGTCCCGCGAGGCGCCTGGACCTGCTCAACGGCGCGGAGTATCGGCAGTTCGTACAGGGGAAGGTTGCCGACTGGCGAACGGATTCGACCGCTTTCAGGACGAGACACCCCGGGGCGGACACAGTCTTCACAATTCATTTCGCGGACTCGGCGGCTGGCTTCAACGCTCTGGATCCGTCGAAGGTTGTGCTGGGCACGGCCAACACCGACTGGGCGGCCGCCATGACCCGCAACACCGTCACGCACAACCACAATCTGGCGTTCTCCGGCGGTACCGAAGACACGCGCTATCGCGCCTCAATGAATTACGCGAAGGAGGACGGCGTGACGCTCTCCACCGGCCTCGAGCGGATTCAGGGCCGGCTGAGCGCCACCCACTCGGATCTGAACAACCGACTGCGGATCGGGGTCAACGTGACGACCTCGCGTGTCAACAACACGTACGTCACGTACGAGAACCAGGGTGGCTTCCAGGGCGGCGTGTTCCAGAGCATGGCCGTCATCAACCCGACCGAGCCGATCATGGTGACCGATTCGCTGGGGACGCACTACTACGACCCCGCCAGCTCCTCGGTGCACAACCCGGTGGCCATGGCGAACCAAATCACCGACATCGGCCACTCGACCCGCACGCTGGCCAACGCCAGCGCCGATCTGGACGTGGCGCCCGGCCTGACGGCGCGGGTCAACGTCGGGCTGGACCACGCGAGTGGTGACCGGCAGGAGTACTACCCGAACTCGAGCCCGGTGGGTGTGTCGTTGGGGAACGGGCTGGCGCAGCAGCAGAACCTCGATAACGCCACCCAGACGATCCAGACGCAGCTCACGTACCAGCGCCAGTTCGGCGACGGCAACAGCCTCGACTTCGTGGGCGGCTACGAATACAGCAAGTTCACGAGGGACTCGGTGCTGGCCCAGGGCATCGGGTTCTTCACCGATGCGTTCAGCTTCGACAACCTCAGTGGCGCCACGACGTTCAAAACCGCCTCGGGCGCGGCCGAAAGTCGTCTCGCGTCCTTTTTCGGGCGGGCCAACGTGGGGTTCAAGGACCGCTTCTTCCTAACGGGTGTGCTGCGCTACGACGGCTCGTCCAAGTTCGCGATCGGGCACAAGTGGGCGGCTTTCCCCGCGCTGTCCGCGTCGTGGCGTCTCAGCCAGGAGAAGTTCCTGCAGGGCGGCCCGTTCTCGGACCTGCGGCTGCGGCTCGGCTGGGGGCTGCAGGGCAACCCGGGCGTCGATCCGTATACGTCGTTGGTCACGCTGACGAGTGGCAGTGGTGCCACGTACCCGTGGGGCGACGTGCCACACGGCGGGGTCATTCCGAGCAGCAATGGCAACAAGGATCTCAAGTGGGAGCAGACCGCGCAGGTGAATGCGGCGGTCGACTTCGGCCTGCTGAGCAACCGTCTCTCCGGGAGCGTCGAGTACTACGTCAAGAACACCAAGGACCTGCTGGTGACGGTGAACGTGTCCGAGCCGGCGCTGGTGACTACGCAGCTCCAGAACATCGGCAAGCTGCGCAACACCGGCCTCGAGGTCTCGCTCGACGCCGTCCTCGTTTCGCACCCGGGCCTCGTCTGGCGTGCCGGCCTCGTCTTCGCGGCGGAGCGGAGCAAGGTGACCGACCTCCGCGGCGCCACGTTCAACACGGGAGACGTCAGCGGGCAGGGGCAGAGCAACGTGGAGGCCGAGCGCATCATGGTCGGCTCTCCGCTCGGCACCTTCTACGGCCCCGTGTTCCTGGGCGTCGATGCGACGGGGAAGCAGGTGTTCTTCTGCACCGCGGCGACCAAGAAGTGCGACGTCGCCAAGGGGCGCACCACGGATGGGAATGGGCCAGATGCCGCGGACTACCGCGTGATCGGCAACGCCAATCCCGACTTCACGCTGGGGTTCCACAATCAGGTGAGCTGGGGGAAGTTCGACATCTCCTTCCTGGTGCGGGCCTCCGTCGGGAACGACGTGTTCAACAACACGGCGCTCGTCTACGCCACGCAGAGCGATGCGCTGCAGAACAAGAACTTCCTGCGGCCCGCCCTCACCGATCCGACTGGGATCCACGAGCCGGCGATTTATTCGTCGCGCTGGATCGAGAGCGGCACGTTCGTGCGCCTCCAGAACATCGAAGTGGACTATCAGCTCGACGTACCGCTGCTGACGCGGTCGGCGCGCAGCGCACGGCTGTACGTGTCCGCCGACAATCTGCTGCTCCTGACCGGGTATTCCGGCCTCGATCCCGAGGTGTTCTCGGGCACGGGAACGGCAGTGCGTGGCATCGACTATCTCACGTATCCACGGGCCCGCACGGTGACGGGTGGCCTGCGTCTGATGTTCTGAGGAGGCTCTGGTCCCATGAAGCGATTCTTCGTGAAGGCGTCGATTGGAGCGGCAGGGCTGGTGGCGTTGCTGGTGCCGCTGCACGGGTGCACCAACCTCGATGAGAGCCCACCGAGTCTCATCACGCCCCGTAACTTCTACTCGAGCGAGTCAGAGGCGGTGGCGGCACTCGCCGGCATATACGCGCAGCTGCGCAGCACGGCGCCGGAGGGCACGATCTTCGACGCCAACGAGATCAGCACGGACGAGATGGTTGTGCCGATCCGCGGCTCGGACTGGAACGACGGCGGCCAGTGGATCGACCTGCACAACATGACCTGGACGCCGACCAGCCAGGCCACGCTCAACTTCTTCAACGGGGCGTGGAACAATCCCTACGCCGGCATCGCGCGCGCCAATCTGTTCCTGGTCGCGGTGAAGAACACGACCTTCTCGAACAAGGAGACGTACGTGGCGGAGGTCCGGGCGCTGCGGGCCTTCTACTACTACATCCTGATGGACTTCTTCGGCGGCGTGCCGATCGTCACCGACACCGGGCTCGCGAATGCGAAGCACGCGCGCAACACGCGCCGTGAGGTATTCGACTTCATCGAGAAGGAGCTGATCGCGGCGCGCGACTCGGGGCTGCCCGCCACGCGCGACGCCGGGGACAACGGGCGTTTCACCAAGAGTGGTGCGGACGCCATCCTGGCCAACATGTACCTGAACGCCGGCGTCTTCACTAAAGACAGCGCCGGAGTCGGTGGCATCAGCGCTACGGCGTACAACTCCTGCGCCGGCATACCGGTCAGCGGGAACCCGGATGCGTGCCAGGCTGCCCTCGCCGCGGCGAATCGCATCCTCAACTCCGGCTACTACCGGCTGGCCGACTCGTTCCCTCAGAACTTCCGCGCCGACAACTACAAGTCGCCCGAGAACATCTTCGTCGTGAAGTTCATCGCCGCGGACGGCCTGGGCCTCGATTACGCCATGGCCATCCTGCACTACAACCAGTACGCGCCCCTCACCCCCTGGAACGGCTTCGCGGTCCAGGCGCAGACCTACAACGCCTTCGACTCGACCGACAAGCGGCGGCAGGTGGTGCTGATCGGCCGCCAGCGCGACGTGCTGACGGGGGCACTGATCAACGACCGGCAGGGCAACCCGCTGATCTACACCGACACGATTCGCGACATCCACTCGGCGACGGAAGGCGAAGGGGGGCGGATCTACAAGTGGCCGGTCGACCCGGCCCACGTGTCGTGGTACAGCGGCAACGACTATGCCTGGTTCCGCCTGGGCGAGATCTATCTGATCAAGGCCGAGATCGAAACCGAGCTGGGGAACGTAGCTCTGGCGACGGCACTGGTCGACAGCCTGCGGGCCCGGCGCGACACCGTCGCACCGCCACTCGTCACCGTCAATCGCGCCGCGATCCTCAGGGAGCGGCTGTTCGAATTGCTGGGCGAAGGCAAGCGGCGGCAGGACTTGATCCGGTTCGGCGCCTACACGACCCGCGTGGATGACCCCTCGTTGGTCGGCGGGAAGTCGGCGGCTGTCGCGGATCACTACGTCCTGGCGCCGATTCCGCAGACGCAGATCGACGCCAACCCGCTGCTCAAGCAGAACCGCGGGTACTGAGCGGGAAGATTCTGGAGGTACTGGAGGTTGTGAGCGGTCGAGTAGGGGCGCAGCATGCTGCGCCCCTACACGTTTTTCTACCCGTGCTCTGCCTCCTGGCCGGTTGCTCGGCGGCCTCCACCCCGGCCCCGCCTCCCGCCGACGGCCATCTGTTCACCCTGCTGCCCTCGAGCTACAGCGGCGTCCGCTTCGAGAATCGTCTCACCGACACGCCCGACCTGAATGTCTTTACCTATCGCAACTACTACAACGGCGGCGGCGTCGCCCTCGGCGACTTGACCGGCGACGGCCTGCCCGAGATCGTGCTCACGTCGAATCAGGGCGGCACCCGGCTGTACCTGAACGAAGGCAAGTTTCGCTTCCGCGACGTCACCGCCGAGGCCGGGCTGCACAGCAGGGGCTGGACCACCGGCGTCACGCTGGCCGACGTGAACGACGATGGACTGCTCGACATCTACGTCTGCCACGCCGGCCTCGACCCAAAGCTCCGGGCCAACGAGCTGTACATCAATCAGGGGCTCGACGCCCACGGCGTTCCCACCTTCGTAGAACAGGCCGCGGCGTACGGCGTCGCCGACAGCGGCTACTCCACCCAGGCCGTGTTTTTCGACTACGACCGCGACGGTGATCTCGACCTGTTCGTGATCAACAACTCGCCCCGGCCGGTCGCGGGCTTCGATCTGAAGAACACCCGCACGGTCCGCGACCCGCTCGGCGGCGATCGGCTGTATCGCAACGACGGCGGGCATTTCGTGGACGTGAGCGCCGCCGCCGGCATCTACGGGAGCGAGATCGGTTTGGGTCTCGGCGTCGGCGTCAGCGACCTGAGCCGCGACGGCTGGCCCGACATCTACGTCGCCAACGACTTTTTCGAGCGCGACTATCTCTACATCAACCAGGGCGACGGCACCTTCGCCGAGCGGCTCGAGCAGGAGATGCCGTATATCAGTCTGTCGTCGATGGGACTGGACATCGCGGACGTGAACAACGACGGCTGGCCCGACGTCTACGTGGCGGACATGCTGCCGGACGACGAGCGCCGACTCAAGACCACCACTGCGTTCGAGAACTGGCATCGGCTCCAGGAAGAGGTGCGCAACGACTTTCATTACCAGTTCACGCGCAACATGCTCCATTTGAACAACAGGAACGGCACGTTCTCGGACATCGGTCAGATGGCGGGTGTGGCGCGAACCGACTGGAGCTGGAGCCCGCTCATCGCGGATCTCGATCTCGACGGCTACAAGGACCTCTACGTGACGAACGGGCTCGCCAAGGACGTCACGTCCCAGGACTACATCGCATTTCTGAGAAGCCGGGAAACCATGGTCCAGGCCACGCGCGGCGCGCGGGTGGATTTCCAGCGGCTCGTCGCCGCGATGAGCTCGACCAAGCTGCCGAACTACGCGTTTCGCAACCGGGGCGACTCGACCTTCGCGAACGAGAGCGCGGCCTGGGGCCTCGACACGCCAAGTTTTTCGAGCGGTGCTGCCTATGGCGACCTGGACGGCGACGGCGCGGTCGATCTGGTCGTGAACAACGTCAACCAGGAGGCGTTCGTCTATCGCAACAACGCCAGGACGCTCACCCCGAACCATTACCTGCAGGTGCGGCTCGAGGGGGCGGGCGCCAATCGCTTCGCCATCGGCGCCAAGGTCACGCTGTGGAGCGGGGCGCAGCAGTTCTTCCAGGAAGAGGAGCCGACGCGCGGGTTCCAGTCGAGCGTGGACTACGTGCTCACCTTCGGCGTTGGGCTGCGCGACACGCTCGATTCGGTGAAAGTCGAGTGGCCGGATCGGGAAGGACGAGTGAGCTTGCTGACGCGCGTCGCGGCGAACCAACGCTTGACCATGCGGGAATCCGAATCCCGAGCCCCGAGCCCCGAGCCCCGAGCCCCGAGCGCACCGATTCTGAGAGATGTAACGGATGCGGTCGCCCTCCCCTACACCCACCACGAAAACGATTTCGTCGATTTCGATCGCGAACCCCTGATCCCGAAGCTGCTCTCGACCGAAGGGCCGATGGTGGCGGTCGGCGATGTGAACGGCGACGGGTTGGACGACATGTTCATCGGCGGCGCCAAAGGTCAGGCCGGGAAACTGCTGATCCAGCGGCCCGACGGACGGTTTGTGAGCACGAACGAAAAGCTGTTCGAGGCGGACGCCACATCCGAAGACCTGGGGGCCGTGTTCTTCGACGCCAACGGTGACGGGTATCCCGACCTCTACGTCGTGAGTGGCGGCAGCGAGTTCTCGCCGGGGTCGCCGGCGCTGCAGGACCGGCTGTACCTGAACGACGGACGTGGCAACTTCCGTAAGGCCGTCGGCAGCCTCCCCCCCGAAGATGTGAGCGGCTCGCGGGTGGCGGCGGCCGACTACGACGGCGACGGGGACGTCGATCTGTTCGTGGGCGGGCGAGTGGTGCCGTGGCACTACGGCGCCGATCCCAAGAGCACGCTGCTCCAGAACGACGGCCACGGGCACTTCACTGACGTGACCAGGCAGCTCGCGCCCGAGCTCGAGCATGTCGGCATGGTGACCGACGCGATCTGGCGGGACGTGGACGGCGACGGCCGCCCCGATCTGATCGTCGTGGGCGAATGGATGCCCATCACGGTGTTCCACAACGCCGGCGGCGGGAAGCTCGTCCGCCGGAGCACGCCGGGCCTGGAGCACAGCGAGGGGTGGTGGAATCGCATCATCGCGGGCGACTTCACCGGGAAGGGCCGCGTCGACTTCATCGTCGGCAACGTGGGCTTGAACACCCGCCTGCACTCGAGCGAGCAGGAGCCGATGACGATGTATGTGAAGGACTTCAACGGGAGCGGCGCCAGCAAGCAGATCATCTCGCTATTTCACCACGGCACGAGCTGTCCGATCGCGATGCGAGACGAGCTGATCGCGGCGCTGCCATACTTGAAGGCGCGCTATCCCCGCTACGCCGACTACGCCGGTCAGACCGTGAGCGACATCTTCTCGCCCGCGGAGCTCGCGGGTGCGACCTTAAAGCAGACGCACACCCTCGCGACCATGCTGGCGCGCAACAACGGCGACGGGTCGTTCACGCTCGTCCCGCTAGCGCGCGCGGCGCAGCTCGCCCCGGTGTACGCCATCCTGGCGCGGGATCTGGACGGAGACGGCAAGCCGGACCTGCTCCTCGCGGGGAACTTCGATGGGGTGCAACCCGAGATCGGGCGGATGAGCGCGGGCTATGGACTGATGCTGCGTGGCGATAGCAGGGGAGGGTTCACGCCGCTGCGGGCGACGGAGAGCGGGTTCACCGTGCCGGGTCAGGCCCGCGATATCCAGCGGGTCCGGACCCGGCGAGGTGATCTCTACGTCGTGACGCGCAACAACGATCGGCCCCTGATCTTCCGCGCGTCCGAGCGCGAGCGCGCGCTAGCGGCGCTTCGTGTTGATGACGATCACGCCGTTGGCGCCGCGCACCCCGTACATCGCCAGGCCGGCCGGGTCCTTGATGACCTCGATGGAAGCGACGTCACGCGGGTTGATGGCCCGAAGGGCCGAACCGGCTCCAAGGTCGATCGGCACGCCGTCCACCACATACAGAGGCTCGTTGCTCGATATGAACGAGCCGATACCGCGGATGCGAACGGAGAGGCCGCCGCTGGACGTGCGCGACACCTGCACGCCGCTAAAGCGGCTCGCCAGCAACTGCTCGATCGGCTCACCGGGCACGCGCTGCACGTCTTCTTCCGTCAGTACTGAGTGCGGAGTCGCGGTCATGGGTGCGATCGCTTCGATTTTGCTCTCGCCCGTAGAGGTTTGCTTGTGGGCGCAGCCGGCGATGACGCAGCCGAGCACCAACCCGAGAAGTTTCTTGACAGGGGCCGAGGACATGTGTGACCTCACTGATCTGGGCGCTTCGTTTTGATGACGATGATGCCGTTGGCGCCGCGCACGCCGTACATCGCTTCCCCCGCGGGGTCTTTCACTATCTGGATGGTCGCGATGTCGCGCGGATTGATGCCCGAGAGACTCCCGCCCGGTCCGGGTTGGATTTCGACGCCGTCGATCACGTACAGCGGCTCGTTACTGCCGTGAAGCGAGGTCGTGCCGCGGATGCGCACCGAGAGGGTGCCGTCGGGTGCGCGCGTGACCATCACGCCGGGGAAGCGGTCCATCAGGACCTCTTCGATGGGTTGGCCGGGCTGGCGATCGATGTCCTCGGCGGTCACCACCGGGCTACCAACCGCCGTGGGAGGATTGCTGTCGTGCCGATGGACGCAAGCTGCGCCGAGGCTCACGCAGAGCCCCATGGGAAGGAGGGTGCGGGTCGAACACCACTTCATAGGCGTCCTCCAGTGTTTGGAGGGCTGACCGCCCCGAGCGACTACACGCGACGTTTCAATATACACCACTGAGACCCAACTTGTAACCGGTGAACGGACATGCACATCTGGCTTCGCTGTACGACTCGTCTGGCCGCGTTGAGCCTGCTCGTCGCTCCCACGGCCGTCTCCCAGGGGCTGCGCGTCGCATCCCCCGACGGCCGCACCCAGGTGAGCGTCGCGATCCGCGACGGCGGGCTGTATTACAGCATCGACCGCGACGGCCGTGCCCTGTTCCTACCCTCGCGGCTAGGGCTCGCGTTCCGCGGGATGCCACCCCTGCGCGACAGTCTGCGGATCGCGGACTCGGCGCGGAGCACGCACGACGAGACCTGGACTCAAGCCTGGGGCGAAGTGGCCCACGTGCGGGATCATCACAACGAGCTGAGCGTGTCGCTCGTCGAAACGGCGCCTCCCGGAAGACGGTTCACGGTGGTGTTCCGCGTGTTCGACGACGGGCTGGGCTTCCGCTATGAGTTGCCCAAGCAAGCCGGGTTGGACGAGTTCGCGATTACGGACGAGCTGACCGAATTCACCCTGGAGGACGACGCCCGCGCCTGGTGGATCCCCTCCAACCGGCCGCGCCTCGACCGCTCGGAGATGCTGTTCTCGTCTTCCCCCGTGAGCGTGCTCGACAGCGTCCAGACGCCGCTCACGCTGGAGACGCGGGACGGCAAGAGCTTCATCGTGATTCACGAGGCGAACCTCGTCGACTACGCGCGCATGTTCCTCGCCGGCCCGCGCATGCAGTCGCGCACGCTGCGCGTGGCGCTCGCGCCCTACGCCGACGGGACGAAGGTGTACGGCCGCACGCCGTTCGTCACGCCGTGGCGCACCATCCAGCTGGCCGACCGCGCGACCGACTTGGCGCCCGCGGTGCTGGGTCTGAACCTCAATCCGCCCAGCGTCATTCCGAACACGAGCTGGATCAAGCCGATGAAATACGTCGGCATCTGGTGGGGCATGCACATCGGCACGATGACGTGGAGCTCGGGGCCCAAGCACGGCGCCACCACGGCGAATACGAAGCGCTACATCGATTTCGCGGCGGCGAACGGGCTGGGCGGCGTGCTGGTCGAAGGCTGGAACGTGGGCTGGGACGGCGACTGGATCCAGAACCGCAACGCCTTTTCGTTCACCAAGCCCTATCCCGACTACGACCTCGCGGAGGTGGCCCGATACGCCCACGAGAAAGGCGTGAAGCTGATCGTCCATAACGAGACCTCGGGGGGCCTCGAGAACTACGAGCGGCAGATGGACAGCGCGTTCGCCCTGTACTACTCGCTCGGCCTGGACGCGATCAAGTCGGGCTACGTGACGGACCTCGTCGGCGAGGGGCACTCGCACTACGGCCAGTACATGGTGCGACATCACCGCCATGTGATCGAGAAGGCGGCCCAGTACGGCATCATGCTCGATGTGCACGAGCCGATCCACGACACGGGCGAGCGTCGCACCTACCCGAACATGATGAGCCGCGAGGGCGCGCGCGGGCAGGAATACAACGCGTGGAGCTCCGAAGGAGGCAATCCTCCCGAGCACGAAACGATCCTCTTCTTTACCCGCATGCTCGACGGCCCGATGGACTTCACGCCCGGGATCTTCGACATCCTGATCGAGCGCGGTACGGGGCGGCCGCGGCGCCCCGACGAGCCCCGCCCCAGGACCACGCTCGCCAAACAGCTGGCGCTGTACGTGGTGCTCTACTCGCCGCTCCAGATGGCGGCCGATCTGCCCGAGAACTACGAGCATCAGCCCGCCTTCCAGTTCATCCGCGACGTGGCGGTCGACTGGGATACGACGCGCGTGCTCGCCGGCAAGATCGGCGATTACGTTGTGGTGGCGCGGCGGGAGCGCAACGGGCCGAGCTGGTACATCGGGGCGATCACCGACGAGGAGGGCCGCACGTTCGACATCCCTCTCTCATTCCTCACGCCCGGGCGGAAGTATGTCGCCGAGATCTACGCTGACGGGCCGGGGGCGAACTGGCTGACGAACCCGTTGCCCGTTTCGATCTCCAAGCGGCCCGTCGACTCGACGACGCGTCTGCACATCGTCCTCGCTCCCGGCGGTGGCCAGGCGATCCGGATCCGGCCGGCGCGATAAGGCAAGTGGGAACGCGGAAGTCGGAACGCGGAACCGGAAGGCTGTTTCGGATCGCTGTTCCGCGTTCCGCGTTCCGCGTTCCGCGTTCGATCCTGCTGCTCGCAGCGCTGGCGCTCGCGGCTTGCGGCCGGGCCCGCGAGCCGCGGCTGTTCGAGCGGCTGCCGCCCGAGCGCAGCGGCGTCCCGTTCGTCAATCGGCTGCCCGACGACACCGCGTTCAGCATTCTCGACTACATGTACTACTACGACGGCGGCGGCGTGGCCGTCGCCGACGTCAACAACGACGGCCTGCCCGACCTCTACTTCACTTCGAACCTCGGCTCCAACCGGCTCTACCTGAACAAGGGCAACTACCGGTTCGAGGACATCACCGAGCGGGCCGGTGTCGCGGACTCGGGGCCCTGGAAGACCGGCGTCACGATGGCCGACGTGAACGGCGACGGTTACGTGGATATCTACGTCTCTGCCGTCGACTTTCCCACGCTGCACGGGCACAACGTGCTCTACATCAACAACGGCGACGGCACCTTCACCGATCGGACCCAGGAGTACGGTCTCGACTTCGCCGGATTCTCGACCCAGGCCCTGTTCTTCGACTATGACGGCGACGGCGATCTGGACATGTACCTGCTGACGCACTCCCCTCACCCCGAGCGCGCATCGCCCTCGCACGTCACGCACGGTCCCCGTCTTCCGGGCGTCGGCGACCGGCTCTATCGGAACGACGGTGGTCACTTTGTGGACGCGAGCGAGCGCGCCGGCCTGTACGGCGGCGCCGCGCGTTACGGCCTGGGGGTGGTGGCGAGCGACCTGAATCTGGACGGCTGTCCCGACCTGTACGTCGCCAACGACTTCCAGGAAGACGACTTCGTCTACCTCAACAACTGCGACGGCACGTTCACCCAGTCCGGCGCTACCGTGCTGGGACACACCAGCCATGCTTCGATGGGCGTCGACGCCGCCGACGTGAACGACGACGGGCGGCCGGACCTCGTGGTGCTCGACATGCTGCCCGACGACGAGAAGATCCTCAAGACCTCCGCCAACGCCGAGAGCTTCGACGTCTACCTGGAGAAGCTCGCGGCGGGCTACCACCCGCAGTACGCCCACAACACGCTGCAGCTCAACCGCGGTGTCGTGGCCGGCGCCCTGCGCTTCAGCGAGATCGGCTATCTGGCGGGGGTGTCTGCTACTGATTGGAGCTGGGCCCCGCTGCTCGCCGACCTGGACAACGACGGCTACAAGGACCTGTTCGTCACCACCGGGATCTATCACCGGCCCAACGACCTCGATTACTTCACCTACGTGTCCGACCCGGTCGTCCAGGCGTCGCTCAGGCAGGGGACGAGGGGGCTTGCGCGAGCGCTCATCAGGAAGATGCCGCAGGTCCCGACTCCCAACTACGCGTATCGCAACAACGGACACCTCACGTTCACGAACGAGGCGCGTGCCTGGGGGCTGGGTGAGCCGGGCTTCTCGAGCGGTGCCGCCTACGTCGACCTGAACAATTCCGGCGCGCTCGATCTGGTCGTGAACAAGCTCAACGCCCCGGCCGCTATCTACCGCAACCGCGCGCGCGAGCTGACGGGGAATCACTACCTGCAGGTGGTGTTGCGGGGCTCCGGGGCGAATACGGCCGGGATCGGCGCGAAGGTCATCATCAAGCACGGTGGCACGGAGCAAATGCTCGAGCAGTTCCCGACCCGTGGCTTCCAGTCGTCCGTGGATCCCCGTTTGCACTTCGGGTTGGGGTCTTCCACGAGAATAGATTCGCTGATCGTCGTCTGGCCGGATCGGCGCGCCCAGGTACTGACGGATGTGGCCTTGGACCGCTCGATCACCCTTTCGCAGCAGGATGCCATGGGTCCATCCCCGGGCTTGCGCCCGGGGTCAGTGCGGCACGCTTCGTCCCTGCCGCCCCTGCCGCCCCCGCCGCCCAAGTTCACGGACGTGACCGATCGCCTGCGCATCGATTTCAAGCACGACGAGAATGCCTTTTACGACTTCCACCGCGAGCCGTTGATGCCCCACCTGCTCTCAGCCGAGGGGCCCGCACTCGCCGTGGGCGATGTGGACGGCGACGGGCTGGACGACATCTACGTGGGCGGGGCCAAGTGGCAGGCCGGACGCCTGTTTCTCCAGCAACGGGACGGCACGTTCCGCCCGAGCGCGTCCGTGGACCGCGTGTTCCAGGCGGACAGGCTGAGCGAGGACCTCGATGCGGTGTTCTTCGATGCCAACGGCGACGGGCGGCCCGACCTCTACGTCGTGAGCGGCGGCAACGAGTTCTGGGGCGACGATCCGGCGCTGCAGGACCGGCTGTATGTGAACGACGGCCGGGGTCGTTTCCACCGCGACACGCTGGCGCTGCCCCGGCTCTCGGAGAGCGGGTCGTGCGTCGTGCCCGGCGACTTCAACGGCGACGGCCATCTCGATCTGTTCGTCGGACGCCGGGCCGTGGCCCGCCGCTACGGCATGGCGCCGCGCAGCTATCTGCTCGAGAACGACGGCAACGGGCACTTTCGCGACGTCACGCTCGAGAAAGCCCCCGCCCTCGCCGAGGCCGGGATGGTCACCTCGGCCGCGTGGATCGATTACGACCACGACGGTCGGCTCGACTTGATCGTCACGGGAGAGTGGATGCCGGTGCGCGTGTTCCACAACGAGAGTGGCCGGCTGGTCGATCGGACTCGGGAGGCGGGGCTCGCGGGAACAGAAGGCTGGTGGAGTAGCGTCACCGTCGCGGACCTGAACGGGGACGGGCGCCCGGACCTGGTGCTCGGCAACCTCGGGCTCAACTCCTACCTCCGGGCGTCGCCGGCGGAGCCGGCTGGAATGTACGTGGCCGACTTCGGGCACAACGGCACTCTCGAGCAGGTGCTCACCGTCTACAAGCACGGCGTGAGCTACCCGGTGGCCGGTCGGGACGAGCTGCTCGGCCTCATCCCCCCGCTGCGGAGCCGATACCCATCATATGCCTCGTTCGGCGCAGCCCGCGTCGAGGACATCTTCCCCGCCGCGGAGCTCGCCCAGGCCACAGTGAGACAGGCGCGTGTGTTCGCGAGCTCCGTCGCGCTCAACAATGGCAACGGCACGTTCACGCTCGTGCCGCTGCCGGTCGAGGCCCAGTTCGCCCCGATCCGTGCCGCCCTGGCGGAGGACTTCGACGGCGACGGACGCACCGATCTGCTGGTGGCGGGGAACGATTACGGGTTTCCGCCCGTGCTGGGTCGCCAGGACGCCGGCTACGGTCTGCTGTTGCGCGCCACGGGGAATGGTCGCTTCGAGGCAGTCGACATGGAGCGCAGTGGCGTGGCGATCGACGGCCAGGTACGTCACCTGCGGTGGCTGCGGCGAGCGGACGGCAGCCGCGTGATTATCGCAGCGCGCAACAACGACAGGCTCCAGGTGCTGCGCCCGCCGCGCACCGTGCGTCCTTGACAAGTCCACGTAGAGAGGAAGAATGGTGTTGCATGGGGGCGACACTTTCAGCTTGAGGGGACGTGTATGAGACGAGCACGGTGCGGTATTGGGGCGCTCTTGGGGGTGCTGTGGGTGGCGCCGCTCGGCGCGCAGCAGGCCACGGGGACGGTACGCGGACGGGTGACGGACGCAACGACGCAGCAACCGCTTGTGGGAGCGAGCGTGAGCCTTGGCACGCGCCGCGTGCTGTCCCAGGGGGACGGTCGTTACGTCGTGACGGGTGTACCGGCGGGCACGGACTCGCTGCGGGTGCGGCTGATCGGCTACGCACGGGCGGCGCGCCGCGGTGACGCGGGCCGATGGTGGCTATCTGCTGACCGACGTACCCGCGGGTCCAGACACCGTGCACGCGCGTCTCATCGGGTACGCGCCGGCAACGCAGCCGGTCACGGTGGGGGGCGGTGATACGGTCACCGTCGATCTCGCGATGACGGCCCGGGCGGTCAACCTGGCGTCGGTGGTGGTGGTCGGCTACGGGCAGCAGCGCGCGGGCGACGTCACCACGTCCGTGACGCAGGTCGCCTCCAAGGACTTCAACACCGGGCCGATCGTGACGCCCCAGAGCCTGATCGAGAACAAGATCGCGGGCGTCCAAGTCATTGATAACAACCAGCCGGGCGGCGGCATCTCGATCCGGGTGCGCGGCCAGGCTTCCTACACGGCTGGGAGCGAGCCGCTGTACGTCGTGGACGGTGTGCCCCTCGGCACCGGCTCGGGCGGCGGGATTTCGACCGGCAACGATGCGCTGAACTATCTCAACCCGAACGACATCGCGAGCATCACCGTCCTGAAGGACGCGGCCTCCGCCGCGATCTACGGCACGAACGCGTCGAACGGCGTGGTCCTGATCACCACGAAGTCCGGTGCCGGCCGGCCGCACGTGGAGTACGGCGGCAGCTTCTCCGCTGCGTCGGTCACCCGGCTCCCGTCGATGCTGACGGCGGCGCAGTTCCGCACCGCGGTCACCCAGCACGCCTCGACAGCGCTTCCGCAGCTCGGTAACGTCAACACCGATTGGTTCAGCCTTGTCGACCGGACCGCGATGGGACAGCAGCACAACGTCTCATTCGCGGGCGCCGGCCTGACCAATGACTACCGGGTTTCGGTCGGGTACAACGACCAGCAGGGTATCCTCGAGGGCAACTCCACACAGCAGATCCAGCTGCGCCTCAACTACGGCCAGCGGTTCTACAACGACCGACTGAACGTGCGGGCCAACATCGCGGGTTCGCGGTCTTACGATCAGTTCACGCCGAACGGCGTCCTCTACAACGCCGCGCAGATGGGGCCGACGCAGCCGATCTACGATACCACCAGCGCCGCGCTCATCAGTCCGTTCGGTCCGGTGTCGCGGACTGGATACTACAACTGGCCGGGGAACAGCCTCACGTCCCCGGATAATCCACTCGAGATCCTGAATAGCGCGATCGATCATGCTACGACCTACCGCAGCGTCGGCAGTCTGTCGGCCAAGTACGACTTCTCCCAGCTGACGGGACTGAGCGGCCTTACTGGAACAGTGGACCTCGGGTACGACGTGACGTCCGGCGATCACGTGACCTTCTATCCCAACAACATTCATTACGTGACGAAGAACGGCACGTGGGGCAGCTTGGTGGAGTCGCAGCCGCAGCAGGCCAACACCGTGCTCGACATGTACCTGAACTATCAGCCGCCGGCCAAGCTCGGCCCCGGTACGATCGACTTCACAGGCGGCTACTCGTACTCGCAGTCGCACGGCCGGTTCCCGGGCTTGGGCGAAACTCACCTCGAGACGAACGTGCTGACCGACGCCGGGATCCCGCAATCGAGCACGCAACCGATTCCTTCGCTCGACGTCGAGGACTCCAAGCTCATCTCGTTCTTCGGCCGCGCCGGGTACAACATCGACGAGCGCTACCTGTTCTCGGCGAGCCTGCGACGAGACGCCTCGTCGCGCTTCGGGCCGGGCCGGCAATGGGGGAACTTCCCGTCGGTGTCGGTGGGATGGCGCATCTCGCAGGAGCCGTTCCTGAGCGGCATCAGCGCCATTTCGGACCTGAAGCTCCGCGCCTCGTGGGGTAGGACCGGAAACCAGGCGTTCGGGAACTATCTCTACGTCCCGACCTACCAGGCTTGTAACGCGACGGCGGAGTACTACTTCGGCGGCAAGTTCGTATGCCCGTTCCGGCCGACCGCCGTCGATCAAAAGATCCACTGGGAATCAACGTCCGCCTGGGACGTGGGCGCCGATTACAGCCTCTTCGGGGCGCGGTTCTCGGGCGCGCTCGACTGGTATCGCAAGAACACCAGCGACCTGCTGTTCGACGTGCCGGTCGACCCCGCCTCCAACTTGTCGAACCACGTTGTCACGAACATCGGAAGCATCCGGAACACCGGCTTCGAGCTCGACCTCAACGCCCGCTTGATCGAGGCGGCGACCCCCGGCGCCTTCTCCTGGTCCGCGAGCGTCAACGCCTCTCACAACCATAACGAGGTCGTGTCGATCAATCCCAATGCGGTGGGGACCGGCACGCAGGTGCTCACCGGCGGCATCGCCGGCGGCGTGGGAAGCACCGTGCAAGTGCTCGAGCCGGGTCAGCCGATTTACTCGTACCTCGTGTGCCGACAATACTACAGCGGCGGGAAGCCGGTGCAGGGCGTCTATTATACCCTCACCGGGGACACGACCACGGGCTGCACGCGCGGCGTCAACACCGTCGCCGAGCACGACCCCGCACCGCATTGGATGTTTGGCTTTACGTCGAACATGACGTGGCACCGGTTCGATCTGAGCTTCACGCTGCGGTCGTGGCTGGGCAACTATGTCTACAACAACGTCGCGTCGAACCTCGGGAATTACAACCAACTCTCGGCCGGCACCTCACCGTACAACCTGAACAGCTCGGTGTTGCAGACCGGGTTCACCCAGCAACAGCTGTTGTCCGATTACTACGTCGAGAACGGCTCATTCTTGCGAATGGATAACATCACCGTCGGGTACTCGTTTCCCTGGGCGGGGCAGCAGCTCCGGCTTTATGCTGTTGTCCAGAACGCATTTACGATCACGGGCTACAGCGGCGTGGACCCGACGGCGGCGTTCGTGAGCAGCACGGCGTTTGTGAACGGCATCGACAACAACATTTACCCGCGCTCGCGTACATTTACGAGCGGGCTGAGCGTCCAGTTCTAGAGGTCCTGATCATGACCCATTCGACCCGGAGCGGAGGCATGACAGCCAGCCATTGGACCGCCTGGAGGGCGGCTGTAGCCCTCGTGCTCGGCGCTGCGGCGTGCACCGATCCCACGGTGGCGCCGAAGAGCAACGTCACCGGCGCCAACTTCTTCGGTGACCCCAGCTCGTACGAGCAGTTCGTGGCAAAGATCTACGCCGGCCTGGCCGTCGGCGGCCAGAACGGTGGAGACGGATCCACCGACATCACGGGGATTGACGGCGGCTTCTCGCAGTATCTGCGGCTCTATTGGGAGATGGAGGAGCTGCCCACCGACGAAGCGGTCATCGCGTGGGGTGACCAGACCCTGCCCGAGATGAACACGCAAGGGTGGTCGACGTCGAACACGTTCGTCAACGCCATGTACTATCGCATTTACTTCCAGGTCGGGATGGCGAACGAGTTCCTGCGCCAGACCACCGACGCCGAGCTCGACGCGCGCGGTGTGGGCGCCTCGCTCAAGGCCAAGGTTCACACCTATCGCGCCGAGGCGCGCTTCCTCCGGGCGCTCGCGTACTGGCACGGACTCGACTTCTTCGGTGGCATCCCGCTCGCCACGGAAACCGACGCGCTCGGCGCGACGCCGCCGAAGCAGGTGACGCGCACGCAGCTCTACACCTACGTGGTGAGTGAGCTGACGGCGATTCGCGATTCACTGCCGCAGCCCGGGTCGGCGCCCGACCTCGCCACGTACGGTCGCGCGACTGGTCCCGCGGCGGACATGCTGCTCGCCGAGCTGTACCTCAACGCGGGCGTCTACACCGGCACGCCCAACTACGCGGGGGCGCTCAGCGAAGCCTCGAACGTCATCAACTCTGGCCACTACCAGCTCGCTCCAGTGTATCGCAACAATTTCACGGCCGACAACAACAACTCGCCTGAGATCATCTTGGCGGTCGTGGAGGACGGGCTGCACACCCAGACCTACGGCTCCACCAACTTCATTATCCACGCGTCGTGCGGGAATGCGATGAGCCCGGGCGCCTACGGCGTCGACGGCTGCTGGTGGGGACTGCGGATGAAGCCGTCGGCGTATAAGCTCTACTCCGCGGGCGACTCGCGGGACTCGAACATCGTCACAGCCAGCCAGACCCTGGCCATTCCCTGCCTCGTTAACTGTTTCCCCAATGGCTATCCGGACCCCAAGTTCACGAACAAGACGTCGGGTGGCGCGACCGGCTCGAACCCCTCGTTCGCGGACACCGATTTCCCGATGTTCCGTCTCGCCGAGGCGTACCTGATCTACGTGGAGGCGCATCTGCGAGGCGGCGGCGGCACCGATCCGCTCGCGCTGCAGTACTTCAACGCCCTGCGCGTGCGCGCCTACGGCGACTCGAGCGCCGTGCACGCCGCGATCGCGCAAATCACGCTCGACACCGTTCTGGCCGAGCGTGGACGTGAACTGATGTGGGAAGCCCACCGCCGCACGGATCTCGTCCGGTTCGGGACGTTCACGGGCGGCACCTACATCTGGGCATGGAAGGGCGCGAACGCGTACGGCACCGACTCCACCGGCATCGGAACCGACTCGCACCTAGACCTGTATCCGATTCCGGCCAACGAGCTGATAGCGAACCCTAACGTCAAGCAGAACCCGGGCTACAACTGACGGTCACGCCGCGCTCCCGTTCCGCGACGCCGCGGCTCCGCCGTTTCGCTGGCGGAGCCGCGGTTTGCGTCGGGGCGCTGGCGCTCGGGGCGTGCCACAAGGACCTGGTGGCGTCGTACGGCACCAACCCGCAGCGCCCCACGCTCGACCCTACCTACCGCCCCTCGGGGCACATGGCCGCGGGCGACGTGTTCGTCCACCTGTTCGAATGGAAGTGGACGGACGTCGCGACCGAGTGCGAACAGGTCCTGGGCCCCGCCGGCTTCACGGCGGTCCAGATCTCTCCGCCCGAGGAGCACAGCGTCCAACCCCCGAGCTACCCCTGGAGCGAGCGCTATCAGCCGGTCAGTTACAGCATCGCGCGCAGCCGGTCGGGAACGGATGCTGAATTCGCCGACATGGTGCAACGTTGTCACGTCGTGGGCGTAGGCATCTATGTGGATGCCGTCATCAACCACATGACCAACTATCCGAGCCCCGGTGTGGGAAGCAACGGGACGGCCTACACCAAGTACAGCTATCCCGGTCTCTACACGCCGAGCGACTTCCATACACCCTGCACGGTCAGCAATTACCAGGACGCCGCCAACGTCCAGGACTGCGAGCTGTTCGGGCTGCCGGACTTGAACACCGGGCTCCCATCGGTCCGACAGAAGATCGCCGGCTACTTGATCATGCTGGCGCGCCTGGGTGTCGCGGGCTTCCGCGTCGATGCGGCGAAGCACATCCAGCAGGTGGAGCTCGACGACATTCTCGCGATCGTCGACTCCACGCTCACGGCGGAGGGACGGCCGATCCCGTATTACTTCCTGGAGGTCAGCGGCGGTCCCGGTGAAGCCCTGTCGCCGCGCGATTACTTCGGCGAAGCGTACGGCTCGGGCGGCGCAGCCGACATCACCGAGTTCACGTTCGTGGGCGTCGGCGACAAATTCCGCGGCATCGGGGGACAGCATATCTCCCAGCTGAATCCCACCGGCCCGCCCGGGAACCAATTCTCCGCGGCCGCGTGGGGACTGATGCCCGCCGACAAGGCCGTCGTGTTCCTCCAGAACCACGATACCCAGCATCAGTGCGGCATCGGCTATCGGGACGGCAACACGTTCCGCCTCGCGAACGTGTGGATGCTGGCGCAACCCTACGGCTACCCGTCGATCCTGTCGAGCTACGCGTTCGACTGTCCGGCGGGGAACGACATGGGTCCGCCGTCCGATGCGAACGGCAACACCAACGATGTGACCTGCGCGGTGAGCCTCGAGACGGCGACCGTGGGCCAGTGGGTGTGCGAGCACCGCGATCCCTACATCCGGAGCATGGTGAGCTTCCGCCGCGTCGTCGCGGGCAGCGACATCAACCACTGGTGGGACGACGGCGCCAATGCGATCGCGTTCTCGCGAGGCGATAAGGGTTTCGTCGCACTCAACCGAGAGGGGGCCGTCCTGGACACCACGACCGCGACCGGGATGCCGCCGGGGACGTACTGCGACCTCTTGACGGGCGGGCTGGTCGCCGCCGCCTGCGCCGGAGATTCAGTCGCCGTGGACTCGGCGGGGGCCGTTCATTTTCATCTCGCAGCCAACTCGGCCGTCGCGATCGACTTCGCGACCAAGCTGCCGTGAGGAGCGTCGATCAGGCCGCGCGCGTTGCCGCCGCGGGCGCGGGGCCTGCGTCGATCAGCTGCTTCCTAAGGGGGTCGACACGCAGATTCATGCCTTCCAGCGAATGCACCCCAGGAGAATCAGGTCCCCGGGCTCGCCGAACACAACTTCGTCATTGGTCTCGATGCCGCCCACGCGAAGCGTCACCGCACCTGTCCGGCGGGACAGCACAGTCCCGTCCGGTTGGCGGAAACGCCACGTCTTGATCCGCTTGATTTCGAGAGATTCGAGGGCAGCGGCGGGGAACCACGACA
>Ga0209350_1000382_pt1 | contig 26676 bp, 24 predicted proteins | sample GraSoi013_2_20cm_2_FD_185822 | JGI IMG/M metagenome (GOLD analysis project Ga0209350, IMG submission 185822) | Grasslands soil microbial communities from the Angelo Coastal Reserve, California, USA - Sample 09_27_2013_2_20cm (SPAdes) (version 2) | ecosystem: Environmental > Terrestrial > Soil >...
CCTTGGCCGCGAACGTGTAGCTGATGCGCGAGCCGGCCGGCTACCCCACGCGGATCGAGGCCGAGTCGACCCCGCTCTTCAAGGAGACCGCGCCGGCCGGCTCGCGCATCAGCTACACGTTCGCGGCCAAGGGCAAGCGCCCTGAGGTGAAGGTGGTGTGGCGTGACGGCAGCCTGTATCCGCCGCGACCGGCCGAAGTGGCAGACGAGCTGGCGTGGCCGTTCGACAAGGGCGGTGGGCAGCTGTGGATCGGCAGCGACGGCAAGCTCACCGCGGGCACCTACGGTGACGACGCCAAGCTGCTCACGCCCAGCAAGCAGGGCGTCGCGAGCGGCGACCCGCCTCCGCTGGCGCAGCAGCCGAAGTACCCCCATTCGCCCGGCGTCTACGCCGAGTGGATCGCGGCGTGCAAGGGCGGGTCGCCTGCCGGCTCGACGTTCGACGGCCACGCCGGTGGGCTGTCGTCGATGGTACTGCTGGGGTGTCTCGCGGTACGGCTGAGCCGGCCGCTCGAGGTCAACCCGGAGAACGGCCAGGTGACGAACGTGACTATCCCGGACGAGTACATCCATCCGCACTATCGGTCGGGGTGGAGCCTGTAGCGAACGTTGACCTTCGGCCTGTTACTCGTTGTTGCGGACCTGGGTGAGGCGCTGGCGCACAGCCCGCTCCTCGCCCTGGTCACGCTGTTCGGCGCGGGCCTCGTCACGAGCCTCACGCCGTGCATCTACCCGATGCTCCCGATAACGGCGGGCATTCTGGCGGGCACGGGCGCCGGGCAAACTTCCCGCGCGCGCGTGGCGCGTCTCACGTTCGCCTACGTGTCAGGGCTGGCGCTGTTCTACGCCGTCCTCGGCCTCATCGCCGGTCTCACGGGGTCGCTGTTCGGCACCGTGAGCGCGAGCCCCTGGGCACGCTTCGCGATCGGGAACCTGTTGCTCGTCTTCGGCCTTGCCATGCTGGACGTGGTTCCCGTGTCCGCGCCGCAACGTCTGCTGCAGTGGGCCGGACGCCTGACGGGGGGCTCGTATGCGGGTGTGTTCCTGCTCGGCGCCACGTCCGGCATCGTCGCGGCGCCGTGCGGCGCGCCGGCGTTCGCGGCGGTGCTCACCTGGGTGGCGACGACGCGGAGTGCGACACTGGGCTTCATTTATCTCTTCGTGTTCTCGCTCGGGATGACGGCGTTACTCGTCGTCGTCGGAGTGTTTTCGGGCTCCCTGGCAGCGCTCCCTCGGGCCGGCGCGTGGACGCTGTGGATCAAGAAGGTCGCGGGCGTGGCGCTCCTCGCGATGGCGGAGTACTACTTCGTGCAGATAGGAACGGTCTTGTGACGACGCGATTATTGACTCTGGCGGTGGTATCGACGCTCGTCCTCCCGGTGGGTCTGGCCGGGCAGGACGTGGGTTTGCCCCTCGGCACCAAGGCACCCGACGTGACGGTCGTCGACCTCGACGGGAAGTCGGTGGACCTGGGGCAGTATGTGGGGAAACAGCCTGTGCTGCTCGAATTCTGGGCGACGTGGTGCCCGCTGTGCAAGGCGCTCGAGCCGTCGCTCAAGGCGGCGCACGCGAAGTACGGCACCGCGGTGAAGTTCGTCGCCGTCGGCGTCGGTGTGAACGAGACCCCGGCCTCGATCAAACGCCACCTCGCGGCGGACCCCCTGCCGTTCCCCGTGCTGTTCGATGCCAACGGGGCGGCGGTGCGGGCGTACCAGGCACCGACGACTTCCTACATCGTCGTGCTGGATCGCGCCGGCAAGGTCGTGTACACCGGCGCCGGCGCCGAGCAGGACATCGCCGCCGTGCTGCAGCGGCTGCTCGCGGACTGACTATTCCGCGGGCTTGGGCGCCACCCGGTCGATCGCCGCGCCTAACTCCTTGTACGACGTCGGGTCGATCTCCCGGAACGGCGTCGCGCGGTAGGCGATCTTCCCGTCGGGCCCGACCACGAACAGGTTGCGGTTGTCGAGGCCGTACTTGGGATTGGTGGCGCCGTACCTCTTGCCGATCACGCCCCCGGTGTCGCTCGCGAACACATACTGGAACTCGTCGTCCCGGGCCCACGCGCCGAGCGTATCGGCGGGATCCACGCTGATGGCGATGAGCACCACGTTGCGGCCGTCGTGAAAGAGCTGTGCGTACTGATCACGGTACGCATGCATTTGAATCGTTCAGCCCTTGGTTCGCGCCTTATAGAAGAAGGCGAGGACGACCGTTTTCCCCTTGAAATCGCTCAGGTGGATCGGATTCCTGAGCACGCCGTAGCGCGTCGCGCCGGGGAGCGCGAAGTCGGGCGCGTCGGCACCGACCTGCAGTGCCTCCGGCGCCTTGGGCGCCTCCTGCGCGCCCGCTGCGGGAGCAGCGGCGACGAAGAGCGGCACCGCCAGCCCGAGTGTCAGAAGTTTCATCTGGTATTCTCCTCCGAAGTGATCCCCATCGTGCAAGCTACACCTTGGGCGCCTGCCGCGCGCGGCGGGCGAGCAGCAGCATCCACAGCCCGAACGCGAACAGCACGACGCCCCAGATCAGGTCGATCGGTACGCCCGTCGGCTCCGTGCCCGGTTGGCCGCGCGTCGCGGCGCCGTACAGGGTGAGCAGCAGGCCCAGCACTCCGAACAGTGCGCCCAGCGGCATCCGCAGGTCGATTCCCACGCGTCCCCCCCTCCCGCCCTAGAAGAAGATCAGGTTCAAGGCGACCGTCAGGGTCAACACGATCAGCGCCAGCGGGCCGGGACGCTCGTACCACCGCTTCACGTCGTCGGTGGGCTGGGGCGTCAGCCCGTACACCAGGCCGTGCAGCTGCTCCGCCGGCCGGGGCCGCGTCAGCAGGCTGACGACGATGGTCACGACGAAGCACGTGACCCACGCCGCGATCGCGGTCCAGAACGTTTGGGCCAGCTCGCTCGGGTACGTCGTGACCACGCCCAGATACCCGCCCTTGACGCCGACGTGCGCGCCCGCGGGGAGCGAGATCCCGTGGTGCACGGCCGCGGCCAGGATGCCGGAGACGAGGCCGGTGAAGGCTCCGTGGCCGGTGGCGCGCGGCCAGAACATCCCCAAGGCGAACGTCGCGAACAGCGGCGCGTTCACGAACGCGAACACGAGCTGCAGGAAGTCCATGATGTTGTTGAACGAGGCCGCCACGTAGGCCGCCGCGATGGAGACGGCCACCCCGAACACCGTGGCGAACCGGCCCATCGCGAGATAGTGCGAGTCCGGCGCGCCCCGCCGGACGTAGCTCTGGTACAGGTCGTAGGTCCAGACGGTGTTGAAGGCCGTCACGTTCCCGGCCATCCCCGACATGAACGACGCCAGCAGCGCCGTGAGCCCCAGCCCGAGCAGGCCCGCGGGGAAGAAGTGCACCAGCATCATCGGCGTGGCGAGATCGTAGTCGAGGACCACGCGGCCGCGGGCGTCGCGCAGCGGCTCGCCGGTGCGCGGGTCGAGCTTGGGCGGCACGATTCCCTCCCGCGGCTCGGCGCCCGGATCAGACAGAGCGACCGTCGTGGTGGCGGCGGCGCTGGCTACCGCGGGCGCGGCGGCCGCGGCGGGGGTCGGGGCCGCGACGCTCGTCGACCGCACGGCCGTGGAGCTCACGACCAGCGCGAGCATGCCGGGCAGGATCACGAGGAAGGGGAACAGCATCTTGGGGAGCGCGGCGATGAGCGGCGTGCGCCGCGCCGCGGTCATCGAGTTCGCCGCCATGGCACGCTGCACGACCAGGAAATCGGTGCACCAGTAGCCGAACGACAGCACGAACCCCAGCCCCATCACGAGGCCGAACCATTCGACCCCGACGGGGTTCGCGGACGCGTGTCCCATGAACGCCCAGCTCCGCGTGTACGCGCCCGCCGCGAAGCCGTTGTCGGTGGCGACGCCGGCGAGCCGGGCGGAGAGCCCCGCCCACCCGCCCACGTCCCGCAGCCCCAGGAACACGAGCGGGGCGAAGCCGAACACGATGAGGAAGAACTGCAGTACCTCGTTGTAGATGGCGCTCGTCAGGCCGCCCAGGAAGATGTACCCGAGCACGATGCCGCCCGCGACGAGAATGCTGGCGTCGAAGCTCCATCCCAGCAGCAGATTGAGCAGCTTCCCCATCGCGTACAGGGAGATCCCGGACGAGAACACGGTCATGACGGCGAATGAGACGGCGTTCACGCCCCGCGTCTTCTCGTCGAACCGCAGCTTGAGATACTCGGGGACGGACCGGGCGCGCGAGCCGTAATAGAACGGCATCATGAAGAGTCCCACGAACACCATCGCGGGGATCGCGCCCACCCAGTAGAAGTGACTCGTCGCGATCCCGTACTTGGCGCCCGAGGCACCCATCCCGATCACTTCCTGTGCGCCCAGGTTCGCCGAGATGAACGCGAGCCCGGTCACCCAGGCGGGGATCGAGCGGCCCGAGAGGAAGAAGTCCTCGCTCGTGTGGACGTAGCGGCGCAGCATCGCGCCGATGCCGAGCACGAACGCGAAGTACAGGACCATGATCGCGTAGTCGATCCAGTGAAGCGTCGTCATGCGAGATGTCTCCCGGGTCCTGCGGGACTACTTCGCTCGGATCGGCGTGACGCGCAGCATGGCCACCCCGTGCCCCGGCACCGTCGCGGCGTACTCGCGCCGGAACGCGCCGCGGTCGGCCCGCGCCCACAGGTCGCGCACCGTCGCGGAGTCGGTGCGCAGTCCCAGCCGGTCGAAGCGCGCGGTGATCTTGGCCGCCGTGTCCCCCCGGTTGAGCAGCGCCACGGCGCGTGCGCCGTCCTTCAGCCGCTTCGCCCAGACCTGCAGCTCGGGCGGTCCTTCCCGCACCAGCATCCCCTGCACTCCGAGCGAGTCCTGATCCACGGCGATCACGTCGGGATTGGTCAGGATGTCCCGCGTGCCGGGGGACATGGCCCGCACGTCGTTCCCGGCCATGAGCGGCGCGGCCATGATGGCCCAGAGGCTGAAGTGGGCGCGGTACTCGTCATCGGTCATGCCGCCGTTCCCCACCTCGAGCATGTCGGGGTCGTTCCACGCGCCCGGCCGGGCGACGCTGGCGTGCTGCGACGAGAGATCGAGCAGCGAGAGCATGGACGTCCATTTGTCCCGGATGTCGCCGGTGGTCCGCCACAGGTTGCCGATCTGCGGGGCCCAGTCCCACGGATCGTTCGACCCCCATTCGCAGATGCTGAAGACGATCGGCCGGCCCGCTTTGGCGAGCGCGTCGCGGAACGTGGCGTACTGCGTCGGCGCATCGAGCCCCTCCGCGTGACACCAGTCTTCCTTCACGTAGTCCACGCCCCAGGCGGCGAACGTGCGGGCATCCTGCTCCTCGTGACCGTAGGTCCCGGGCCGGCGTTGGCACGTGTTGGTCCCCGCATCGGTGTAGATCCCGAACCCCAGTCCCTTGCCGTGGACGTAGTCCGCCAGCGCCTTGATGCCGTGGGGGAAGCGGGTCGAGTCGGCGACGAGCGTGCCCGCGGCATCGCGCGCCACCTCCCAGCAGTCGTCGATCACCACGTAGCGGTAGCCGGCGTCGCGCATCCCGCTGGCCACGATCGCATCCGCCGTCTCTTTGATCAGCTGCTCGCTCACGTTGCAGCCGAAATGGTTCCAGCTGTTCCAGCCCATGGGAGGCGTACGGGCGAGACCGTTGTCGAGGGCGGCCCGGGAGGCGCGGGAGGCACGGCCCGGACCCGGCGCCATGACTGGGACGATGAGCAGCACAGCGAGCAGTGGCTTGGCGAGACGCGAGTGCACGCGACCGTCTCCTGGTCTAGTAGATCCTTCGCGCCTTCGGCGCTCAGGATGACAGGCTCGCTCGCTCCGCGAACAAGAAAGGATGAACCTTCTCAAAGCGCCACGCGGCGTGTCATCCTGAGCGAGCGCGCGGTACGCGCGCGAAGCGAAGGATCTGTTGTTCAATCTCAGCATCCTATTAGTTCCCGAGCGGCCGGTAGTTCACGTCGAGCACGGCGAGCCGCACGAGATGTGTGGCGAGCCGTGCCAGGAAGTCCGGGTAACTCTTTTCCTCCCGCGGCGTCCACAGCACCTCTGCGAGTGCGCACGCCCGCGGGAACGCCATGTACTCGGCCCGTTTCGAGTCGGGGATGTATTCGGTCCACAGCTGCCCCTGCGCACCCAGCACGTGGCGCGCCTCGTCCGGCGTGAGCGCCGCCGGGACCGGCTCGTACGCGTATACGGTGTCGAGCGGCAGGAAGCCTCCGATCGCGAGCGGTTCGGTGCTGTCGGCGGCCTGATAGTGGTCGAAGTAGGTGTGCGACCCAGGCGCCATCACGACGTCATGACCGGCGCGCGCCGCGGCAATGCCGCCGTCGATCCCGCGCCACGACATGACGACCGCGTTGGGCGCCAGTCCGCCCTCGAGGATCTCGTCCCAGCCCACGAGCGAGCGGCCGTGCGCCGTGAGGAACTCGTCCATGCGCCGCGTGAAGTAGCTCTGCAGCTCGTCTTCATCCTTGAGGCCGAGCTCGCGGATCCTGGCCTGCGCGAGCGGACTCGCCTTCCACTGTGTTTTCGGCGCCTCGTCGCCACCGACATGGATCCAGCGTCCGGGGAACAGCGCCATCACCTCGGTGAGGACGTTCTGCTCGAACCGGATCGTCGCGTCTCCCGGGTTGACGATGTTTTCGTCCACGCCCCACGCCGTCCACACTGGAAGGGTGTCGGGTTTGTTGCCCAGCTCGGGGTACGCCGCGATCGCGGCCTGGGAATGGCCCGGCATCTCGATCTCCGGCACGATGGTGACGAACCGCGCCTGCGCGTACGCCACCAGCTCTGCGATGTCGTCCTGCGTATAGAAGCCGCCGTGCGGCTGGCCGTCGAAGCGCCACTTGGTGGAGTCACGGTCAGGGTGCCCGATGATCGTCTGGCGCCGCCACGCGCCTACCTGGGTGAGCCGTGGATACTGGCGGATCTCGATACGCCACCCCTGGTCGTCGGTCAGGTGCAGGTGCAGCCGGTTGAGCTTATGGAGCGCGGCGAGATCGACCAGCTTCTTCACGAACTCCTTCGGCATGAAGTGGCGCGCCACGTCCAGGTGGATCCCCCGCCAGCGGAACCGCGGGGAATCTTCGATCGACACCGCGGGAATCGTCCAGACGGCGGTCGGCACCCGCGCCTGGCGAAAGATGGCCGGCGGGAGCAGCTGGCGCAGCGTCTGGATCGCGTAGAACGTGCCCGCCGGCTGGGGCGCGCGGATCGCGACGCGCCCCGGGGTCACGTCCAGCCGGTACCCCTCCGCACCGAGGCTCGTCAGCGCCGGGTCGAGACGGAGCGCGATGACGCGGGCGCCGGCCGGCGCCGTCGTGCGGACGGCGAGCCGCAGGCCGGTCGCGGGGTAGAGGTAATCGCTCAGCAGGTCGCCCAGCGGGCGGGTGGCGCGGTCGGTCACGATCACCGTCGCCCCTGTCACCACGAACGCGCCGCTGCCGGGCGCGACGTGCGCTGGGCGCGGGATGACGGCTACACCTGAGTCCGCGGCCAGGACCAGGAGCAGGGTCGGGAGCGTGATCATGGGTTGGCGCTCGCCTGTCGCGCCCCCGCGAGTCCCACGGCGTCTAGCATGAACGCGTACCGGAACGCGATCTCCCGGAGCCGATCGTACCGCCCGGACGAGCCCCCGTGGCCGCCGGCCAGGTTCACCTTGAAGTAGAGCGGATTCGAGTCGGTCTTGCGGGCGCGCAGCTTCGCGACCCATTTCGACGGCTCCCAGTACATCACCTGGGAATCGTTGAAGGACGTCGTGACGAGCATCCAGGGATACCCCTTGGCCTCCACGTTGTCGTACGGTGAGTATTGCCGCATGTAGGCGTACTGCTCGGCGATGTGAGGGTTGCCCCACTGGTCCCATTCCTGGGCCGTAAGCGGGAGCGATGCGTCGAGCATGGTGTTGATCACGTCGACGAACGGCACGTCGGCGACCACGGCGCGGAACAGCTCGGGCCGCATGTTCACCACGGCGCCCATGAGCAGGCCCCCCGCGCTCCCGCCGTTCGCCACCAGGCGGTCGCGGCTCGTGTACTTGAGGCGCACGAGTTCCTCGCCCACGTCGATGTAGTCCCGGAACGTGTTCAGCTTGTGCATCATTTTGCCGTCGTCGTACCAGCGGCGTCCCATCTCCTGCCCGCCGCGGATGTGGGCGATCGCGTAGATGAAGCCGCGATCCACGAGACTCAGGACGTTCGAGTTGAACGTCGGCTCGATCGTCGCCCCGTACGAGCCGTAGGCGTAGAGCAGCACCGGGCGGCTGCCGTCGAGCGGCGTGCCGCGCCGCAGCAGTAGCGACACGGGGACCCGCACGCCGTCCCGCGCCGGGGCCATGAGGCGGCGCACTTCGTACTGACCCCCGTCGTAGCCGCTCGGAATCTCCTGCCGCTTCTTGAGCACGCGCGCGCGGCTGCGCAGGTCGTAGTCGTATACCGAGCTCGGCGTCACGAGCGACGAGTAGGAGAACCGGAACGTGCCGGTGTCGAACTCGGGGTTGCCCGCGGGAAAAACACCATACGCGACCTCGGGGAACGTCACGTAGTGCGAGCGGTTGGTCCGGAGATCCGTCACGCGCAGCCGGCGCAGCCCGCCCGAGCGCTCGCTCACCACGACGAAGTCCTTGAAGGCGTCGAGGTTCTCCACGAACACCGAGTCGCGGTGCGGCAGCCAGTCGGTCCAGTGCGCGGGCCCGGGGTCCGATTCGGGCGCCCGCGCGATCCGGAAGTTGGGCGCGTGGTCGTTGGTATAGATCAAGAGAAAGCCGTTGGCGGGCTCCACGCTGTACTCGATATTGGGCCGGCGCGCGGCGATGACGCGGGGCTCGGCCGCCGGCGTCGCGGTCGGGATCAAGCGCCACTCGGAGGACGTAAACCCGTCGGCCGGGATGAGCACGTACTTGCCGCTGCGCGAGCGGAACACCGTCACGTTCTCGAGGACGTTGTCCTCCTGGAACACCTTGACGTCCTGCGCCCGGGGAGTTTCGGTCACGTGCCGCCACACGGCGTTGCCGCGTTTGGCCGAGTCGGCCGTCAGGTAGAAGAACGTGCGGTTGTCATCCGCCCAGGCGGTCCCGTTCCACACGCCCGGGATCGAGTCGGTCAGCCGACCCGAGCCCAGGTCCTTCACGTACAGCGTATACTCGCGGAACGCCGTGGTGTCCTCGAGATACAGGAGGCGGCTGCCGTCGGGACTGACGTCGAAGCCGCCCAGGGCGTGGAAGCGCTTCCCCTGCGCCAGCGCGTTCTGATCGAGGATCACGTCCTCGGGCGCGTCGAGGCTGCCCTTCTTGCGACAATAGATCGGGTACGGCTTCCCCTCTTCGGTGCGGTTGTAGTACCAAAAACCATGGTTGCGGTACGGCACCGTGAGGTCCGTCTCCTTGATCCGGCCCAGCATCTCGCGGTACAGCTGCTCCTGCAGCGGCTCCGTGTGCTGCATGGCGGCCGCCGTGTAGGCGTTCTCCGCCTCGAGGTACGCGAGCACCTCCGGGTTCTTCTTGTCGCGGAGCCAGAAGTAGTCGTCCTCCCGCACCTCGCCGTGCAGGGTATCGATCTTGGGAACGACGCGGGCGGCCGGGGGCGACTGGGCCCGTGCGAGGGGGCCGAGCGGGAGCAGCAGAGCGAGACCGAGGCAAACGCGTATTCGCATGAGGGGCCGTCCTGTCAGGGCGAGGTGCCGAGCTCGCGCACCCAGATGTCGCGGTAGCGGACCGGATTGCCGTGATCCTGCAGCACGAGCGGCAGCTTGTCCGGGTGCGGCTGGTAATGCGCCCGGCTCCCGTGCACCGTCCAGCCGGTGATGGCCGTATTGTCCTGCACCAGGACGCCGTTATGGAAGACCGTGACCCGGGCGGAGTCCCGCACCGAGCCGTCGGCCGCGAAGTGCGGCCGGTGAAACACGATGTCGTACGTCTGCCACTGGCCGGGGGGCCGGCAGGCGTTGACGAGCGGGGGCGTCTGCCCGTACACCGCCGCGGCCTGACCGTCGGCGTAGGTATCGTTGTGGTAGGAGTCGAGCACCTGGATCTCGTAGTGGCTCATCAGGAAGACGCCGCTGTTGCCGCGCTCCTGGCTCTCGCCTTTGGGCGGTGTGGGCGCGGCCCACTCGACGTGCAGCTGGAAGTCGCCGAAGCCGCGTTTCGTCATGATCACCCCGGTATGCGGCGCGACCTCGACGTACCCGTTTCGCACCACCCATTTCGCGGGCGTGCTGTCCTGGGACTGCCAAGCCCCGAGGTCTTTGCCGTCGAACAACACGATCGCGTCGGCAGGTGGCGGCACCGGCGGGCGCTCGGGGCCCGGGTCGACGACCGGAGGACGGGGGCGGTCCAGAGAGTGCACCGGCCATTGCTGCGCCGGCGAGCGCAGGGGACTGCAAATCAGCGCCAGGAGCGCCAACTGCCGCAATTGGTTCATGGTTTCCATGTTCCCTTGGCGACGGCAGGCACGAATGTCTCCAGTCCTTTGGGGGGGAACTCGAGCGTCTTCCCCTGCTCGGCGCTCATGTAGGCCGTCATCAGCAGCTTCACCACCTCGACGCCGTCGTCGAAGGTCAGCTCGGGCTGCTCGCATCCCAGGAACACTCTCACGAAGTGCCGGTCCTCGGCTTCGTAGCCGTAAGCCGCCGGCTCGCTCGCCACCACGGGCATCAGGCCGATCTCGGCGTTCTGCTTCTCGACCAGGTCCTCACTGGCCTTGCCCTGCACCTCGCGGCTGAAGAACAGCTTGAGCGGGCTGTCCAGGGTGTTCCACGACATCGAGTACTCGGGACCCAGCAGCTCGGCCGAGAGGCGCAGGCCCGCGCCCACGAAGCTCCATGACGTGGTCGCCTCACCCAGCACGGTCGCGCCGTCGTCCGTCTCGAACTCGATCATGACGCTGGCGAAGTCCTCCGAGGGCCGCTTAGCATAGTCCACCTCGTTGCCCATCAGTTGCTGCAGCCGCTTCGCGTACTCGGGGCGTGTCCATTTGAGGCTCGCGATGTGCCCCGTCACCCGCACCGGGCGGACCGTCGAGAGCGGCGCCCCCGGCTGGGTCAGCAGGTGGCGCACCAGCAACGCCGAATGGCACATCATGTCGTTCAGCACGCCACCGCCCTGCAGCGCGCCCTGCCAGAACCAGGGCATGTGGGGCCCGCTGTGCTCCTCGGCCGCGCGCGCGAGGTAGGGTCGCCCGGTGAGCGCCGCGCCCCGGCTCCAGATAATGGCCCGTCCGTGCGTAACGGCCGGCGTGAACGCCTGGTTCTCGAGGTAGCCGTGGGCGACACCGGCGTGCGTCACGAGCTCCACGACCCGCTGCGCCTCGGCGAGGTTGCGGGCGAGCGGTTTCTCGCACGCGATCCCCTTCAGCTCGCCTGTGCCGCGCACCACCGCATCGGTGATCTCCTCCATGTTTTCGATGCGGGCGTCGTTCCGGCCGCACAGCCACAGGGCGTCGATCGCCGGATCCGCCACCATCTCGGCAATGGAGCGGTAGGCGTTCGTCTGACCGAGGTCCAAGTGGCGCGCCAGGGCGGCGGTCTCCTCAGCGTGCTGCTTCGTCGGGCTCCAGACCCCGCGCACGTCCGCGTCGCGCACCGCCCGGAAGGCGTGCAGGTGGAACCGCGAGTTGAAGCCGCTCCCGATGAAGCCGACGCCGAGGCGCTTGACAGGCATCACCCTTCCCCCTTCCCCGGCCTTATCCCGCGTACGTGACGCCCAGCTTCGCGAGCGCCTCCGGCGGGCAGCCCTTCCACTCGGCGACGAACGTGTTGCCGATGTAGCGCAGGTCCTGCACGCCCAGCTTGCTCGAGTAGAATCCCGAAGCCGTGAGATCGCGGAAGCTGTTGAAGAAGGCGACGCCCGCCGCGTACTCGGGCTTCGCCTTCTTAGGCCATGCGATATCGTTCAGCAGCGCGGTGCGGTCGGCGTCGGTACAGGTGAGGAAGGTCTTGCCGAAGCGGTCGTCGCACTCGTGATCGAGCCAGGCCAGGCCCCCGCGAATCGGCGTCTGCAGGTCCGGATCGTCGCCCAGCATGAAGTCCATGAACTCGGGGACGCCGGCGTCGGTGGCGCTCCCCGAGCGCTCGTCCTTGGGGATGATGAGATCGACGAGGAGGCGCACGGTCTCCCATTCGCGGGGCGTGAAGTTCTTCGGCTCGTAGGGCGTGCCGCGCGTGAGCGCCTGGCGCGCCAGCGTCGACGCGTCGCGCACCGATTCCGGAGTCCAGCGGAACGCCGCCGCGAGCGGGGCAACGGCGAGGAGGTGAACGGCGTCGCGACGCTTCATCCGAGCGCTCCCTTCTTCATCTGGTCTGCGATGTACTCGCTCGTCCGCAGCGACAGGGCGAGAATCGTCCAGGTCGGGTTCTTGTCCGCCTGCGATACGAACGGCCCGCCGTCGGTCACGAACAGGTTCTTGCAGTCGTGGGCCTGGCACCAGCGGTTGAGCACCGACGTCTTCGCGTCGGCCCCCATGCGCGTGCCGCCGAGCTCGTGGATGATGGTGCCGCCCGCCGCAATGCCGTAGCCCCGCTCCGCGCTGGGCATGGGCGAGAACACCTCGCCGCCCATCTCCGCGATGAGGGCGCGGAACGTCTCCTGCATGTGCCTCACCTGCTTGTATTCGTGGTCCGACCACTTCCAGTGGAAGCGCAGCACGGGGATGCCCCACCGGTCCACCATGCGCGGGTCGAGCTCGCAGTAGGTGTCGTCATTCGGGATCATCTCGCCGCGTCCAGAGAAGCCGATGGTGGCGCCGTAATAACGGCGGTAGTCGTCCTTGAGCTGCTTGCCGTAGCCGCCGCCCGGGGGATAGCGGTGGATCCCGCCCATGAAGCCGTAGCCGGGTGCGTGGGCCCCGCCCCACACCTCGATGTGGTAGCCGCGCGGGAAACCGAGCTTCGCGTTCTCCAGCCACCACGGCATGTAGAGGTGCATGCCGCCCACGCCGTCGTGGTTGTGCGGCACGTGGTCCATCATCTTGGGGATGAATCCTCCGACGTCCGTGCCGGTCGTGTCGGTGATGTATTTGCCGACTGTGCCGCTCGAGTTCGCCAGGCCGTTCGGGAACCGTGCCGACCGGGAGTTGAACAGCAGCCGAACGGACTCGAAGGCGCTGGCGGCCAGCACGACCACCCTGGCGCGCACGTGCTGGTCCATGCCGGTCGTCTTGTCGACGTACACCACGCCCGACGCCCGGCCGTTCTGGTCCAGCGTTACCTCGCGCGCCATGGCGTTGGTCACGAGGGTGAGCTTGCCCGTCGCGAGCGCCGGGGCGATCAGCACGTTGGTGGAGGTGAAGTTCGCGTTCACGCGGCAGCCGCGGTTGCATTGGCCGCAGTAGTGACACGCGGCCCGGCCGTTCAAGGGCCGCGTGAGGATCGAGAGGCGCGCGGGAATGCAGGTGACGTGGAGCTTGTCGGCCGCCTGTTTGACCAGGAGCTCGTGACAGCGCGGCATGGGGGGCGGGAGGAACACGCCGTTGGGCTCGTTCGGGAGGTTCTCCTTGCTGCCAAAGATCCCGATCAGCCGGTCGATCTTGTCATAGTAGGGCGCCACGTCCTCGTAAGAGATCGGCCAGTCGTCGCCCAGCCCGTCCCGACTCTTGCGCTTGAAGTCGTAGGGTCCGAAGCGCAGCGAGATGCGGCCCCAGTGATTGGTGCGGCCGCCCACCATGCGGGCGCGCCACCAGTTGAACTCGGTGCCGGCCGCCTTGGTGTACGGCTCGCCGGCGATTTCCCAGCCACCGATGCACGCGTCGAACTCGCCGAACGGCCGTTCCTTGGTGGACTTGCCGCGCCGCGGCGACTCGTAGGGCCACGTCAGCATCGCGGAGTCCCGGGCGTTGTCCCACGGGATCCCCGCTTCGAGCACGATCACGTCCGCTCCCGCCTGGGTGAGCGCGTAGGCGGCCATGCCCCCGCCGGCGCCAGAGCCCACGATGCACACGTCGTACTGTTTCGCTTGCCGGACCAGCGTCATGCGGGCGCCTGCCTTTCAGACGGTGAAGGCCGCGACCGCCTCGGAGAGCGACGTGAGCGGATCGCGAGTGGGAGTGAACTCGTGCGCTACGAAACCCTGGAAGCCCGTGTCGGCGATGGCCGCCGCGATGGCGTGCCAGTTGAGCTCCTGCGTGCCGTCCAGCTCGTGGCGGCCGGGCACGCCCCCGGTATGGAAGTGGGCGATGTAGTCCCGGTTGTCGCGGATCGTGCGGATGACGTCGCCTTCCATGATCTGCATGTGATAGATGTCGTACAGCAGCTTGACGCGCGGCGAGTTGACCGCCTTCATCACCGCGACGCCGAACGCCGTGTGGTCTCCCTGATAATCCTTGTGGTCCACCTTGCTGTTCAGCAGCTCGAGGCACACCGTCACACCCTGCGCCTCGGCCAGCGCCTTGATTTGGTTCAGGCCGGCGACGCAGTTGTCGATCCCCTCGGCGTCGCTCTTGCCGCGGCGGTTGCCGAACATCGCGATGACGTTCGGGACGCCGTAGCGCGCCGCCTCCGGGATCGTTGTCTCGAGCTCTCGCAACAGCATCGCGTGGTTCGCGCGGTCGTTGAACCCGGCCCCGATGAAGTCCCGGCGGCTCCCGGGATAGCCCATCGAGCAGACGAGCCCGCAGTCGCGCACCTGCTGCCACTCGTCGGCGCCGAGCAGGTCGATCCCGGCCAGGCCCATCCCCGCCGCGGCGCGGCAGAAGTCGGGGAGGGGGATCGCCCGATAGGGCCAGCGGCACGCCGACTGTTTGAGCCGTCCCGCGCTGAAGCGCGGGCTCGGCACTTCCTTGCCCTTAAGGACAGCCTGGGGACCCAAGGTGCTCGCCGCGAGCAACCCCAGCAGGTCGCGCCGCCGCATCAAAACTCCAGCCGCTTCAGGTAGTCACAGCTCGCCTTGATCGACGCGAACGCGTCGGCCGGCTGATCGTGCTCGACGAACGCGTGACGGATCCCGGCCTGGTCTTCCCGCGCGAAGATCTTCTTCCAGTCGATCGTTCCGGCGCCGACGTCCATCATCTTATTGTCGGGCGGCCCCCCTGAGTCCTTGACGTGGACCAGCGGGATCCGGCCGGGCCAGCGCGCGAAGTACTTGAGCGGATCCTGCCCGCCCTTGGTGATCCAGTACAGGTCGATCTCGAGCTGCACCAGCTTGGGGTCGGTCGCCTCGAGTAGCACGTCGTACGGGAGGCGGCCCTCCATCGGTGCGAACTCGAAGTCGTGGTTGTGGTAGGCGAACTGTAGGCCGGCGTCGTGGGCTTGGGCCGCCACACGGTTGAAGTCCTGGGCGACCCGCTTGAAGCCGTCCAGAGTCTTGCGCGCCTCAGCTGGGATGAACGGCACGACCACGTACTGGTGGCCGATCGTCTTCGCCGCGTCGAGCGACGCGCGCCACTGGTCGGGCGCGAGCGATGGGATGTGCGCTGACGGCGCCGTCAAGCCGTGGTGATCGAGCAGGGCCTTCACGTCCGCCGGGGCCTTCCCGAAGTAGCCCGCGAACTCGACCTCCTGGTAGCCCGCCGCGGCCACCTTGGCGATCGTCGCGTCGAAATCTTTCTCCATCTCGTGCCGCACCGTGTACAGCTGCAGCCCGATGCGTTCGAGCTTGCGGCTAGGGGCTAGGGGCCAGGCACTCGGGACCCGAGGAGGAAAGACATACCCCACGGCTGCGGCACTGAGTGTCTTCGTGAAGTCGCGTCGACTGGTCATCGTTGGTTCCTCCCTGGTCCTCGATCCCTGACCCCTGATCGCTGGGAGCTACAGTTCGTTCCGTTTCATCGCTTCCACCGCGTACGCCGCCGCCCGGGCCGTGAGCGCCATGTACGTGATGGACGGATTTTGGCACGCCGTCGACGCCATGCAGGCGCCGTCGGTGACGAACAGGTTTTTCACGTCGTGGCACTGGTTGTGGCCGTTCAGCACCGACGTCTTCGGGTCGCGCCCCATCCGCGCGGTTCCCATTTCGTGGATCGTGAGGCCCGGCGGATTGTCGTCGGTGAACGGGTGGATGTCGCGCGCCCCGGCCGCCTCGAGCATTTCCGCCCCCGTGACCGACATGTCGTGCAGCAGCTTGCGCTCGTTGTCGCTCCAGGTGCAGTGAATCCGGAGCGCCGGAATGCCCCAGGCGTCGACCTTCTCCGAGTCGAGCTCGACGTAGTTGGTCGGGCGCGGCAGGCATTCCCCGAAACCGTAGAACGAGAAGTGCCACGGCCCGGGGGTGTGCAGGCCCTTCTTAAGCTCGACCCCGAACCCGGGCTGCGACGCCATGCGGCCCCATCCGGCGCGATCGGCGCCGCCCTGAAATCCGTAGCCGCGCAGCAGGTCGGGGTGCGACGCCTTCACGTTGCGGAACCGGGGCACATAGATCCCGTTGGGGCGGTGGCCGTGGACGGCGTGGTCTTCCATGCCCGGAATCGTCCCCCCAGCCCCGCCGCCCATGATGTGGTCCATGAGGTTCTTGCCGAGCGCGCCGCTCGAGTTCGCGAGCCCCGTGGGGAAGCGTGGGGTCTTCGAGTTGAGGAGGATGCGGGTCGACTCGAGCGTCGAGGCGCACAGGAAGACGACGCGCGCGCGGAACTCGAGGGCCTGGTGGGTCTGGGCGTCGATGACGCGCACCCCGGCGGCGCGGTCGCGCCGCTCGTCGTACAGCACGCGCTCGACCACGCTGTAGGGACGCAGCGTGAGCCGGCCGGTGGCGCGCGCCGCCGGGAGCGTCACGCCGATGCTGTTGAAGTACGAGTGCGTGATGCAGCCGCGCTCGCACGGTCCGCAGTAGTGGCACGCCGCGCGCCCGCCGTGCGGCGCCGTGAGGATCGCCACGCGCCCGATCGTCACGACCCGCTCCGGGCCGAAGCGCTTCGCGACGCCCTCGCGCACGACCTGCTCGGCGCAGTTGAGCGCCATCGGCGGGAGGAACTTGCCGTCGGGGAGCTGGGGGAGACCGAGCGCTTCGCCCGAGATCCCGATGAACTCCTCGACGTGGTCGTACCACGGTGCGATGTCGGCGTAGCGGATCGGCCAGTCCACGCCGAAGCCGTCGCGCGCGTTCGCCTCGAAGTCGAGATCGCTCCAGCGGTACACCTGCCGTCCCCACATGATGGACCGGCCGCCGACCTGGCGACCGCGGATCCAGTGGAACGGCTTGTCGGCATCGAAGCTGTACGGGTTCTCCCGGTCGTTCACGAAGAACTTGCCGCTGTACTCGTTGCAGGCGTAGCAGTGGCGCTGGATGAACTGATCGCGCTCGAGTGCTTTGCGGTCGCCGAAGCCGCGGAACTTCATCGCCCACGGCGGCACGTGCTCCACGTAGTCGCGGGCGGGATCGATCGGCCGGCCGGCCTCGAGCACGAGCGTCTTGAGCCCGCGCTCGCACAGCTCTTTCGCGGCCCATCCACCGGAGATCCCGGAGCCGACGACGATGGCGTCGAAGCTGGGCGCGGCCATCAGAAGTCCCCGGGGCCGGCGCTCGAGCGCCCCAGCTCCGTGCACCCGTCGTACGATCCTGGGATCACCTCGTAGTGCAGCTCGGCCGTGGCGCCGACTTCCGACGTGCAGTACCCATACACGGTGACCCACTTCATCAAATGAAAGAACGGCGGCGGCCCGCGCTCGCCGCCGCGCTGCGCCTCCGCGTCGAGCTGCGTCAGAATGGTGCCGCGCTGGGCGTCGGTCGCAGACAGGAAATCGCCGCCGAAAGCGGTCCGGGCGCGCGCGTCCACGTCGGCGAGCCCCTTGAGGAACTGGGCCCGCTCGTCGTCCGAGGCCCATTCGGCGAGCAGCAGATCGATGAAGCGGTGGACCTGAGCCGCCCGCGCGCCGGGTGTGTCGGTCGTCGGGATGATCATCTCGGCGATCGTGGCGACGGTCTCGCTCTGGTGCGGATCGAGCACCTGGAGCCCGCGCCCGCGGGCGGCGGCATGCACCCGGCGGCCGGCCACGCCCAGGCGCCTGGCGGAACGGCCCGGCAGCGCCGGCAGGAAGGCGCTGGCGCCGAGCACGCTGAGTAATTCTCGCCGGTTCATCGGGACCAAAAAGATCGGCGCGCCACGGCGCGGGCGCTAGGCTCGGGGGTCGTTGACAGCCGCCCCGCGTCGTGTATGTTTATGCATCCGACTGCATAAACACACGAGGAGCGCGACATGGGGCCGTTGGTGGTGCTGGCGTATTCGGGCGGGCTCGACACGTCTGCGATCGTACCCTGGCTGCGCGAGCAGTACGGCGCCCGGGTGATGTGCTTCGCCGCCGACGTGGGACAGGGGGCGGGCGAGCTCAAGGGACTGGTCGAGAAAGCCAAGCGCTCCGGCGCGACGGACTGTGTGATCGAAGACCTCCGCGAGGAGTTCGTGCGGGACTTCGTGTTCCGCACGCTCCGTGCCGGGGCGGTGTACGCGCGCACGTATCTCCTCGGTACCGCCATGGCGCGCCCGGTGACCGCGGCCCACCAGGTCGCCCTGGCGCAGCGAATCGGCGCCCAGGCAGTCGCCCACGGCTGCACCGGCAAGGGTAACGATCAAGTCCGCTTCGAGTTGACCTACGCCGCCCTCGCGCCCGAGCTGCAGGTCATCGCGCCGTGGCGGGAATGGACCTTCCGGGGTCGCGAGGACCTGATCGCCTACGTCAAGGCGAAAGGCATTCCGGTCCAGGCCACGCTCGAGCAGCCGTACTCGACCGACCGGAACCTGTGGCACTGTTCCCACGAAGGCGGCATCCTCGAAGACCCATCGCAGGAAGCACCCGAGCACATCTTCCTCATGACCAAGAACCCGCTCGACGCGCCGGGGAAGCCCGCGGTCGTGCAGATCGGCTTCGAGGAAGGGACGCCGGTCTCCGTGGATCACGTCCCGCTCGGCCCCGTGGAGCTGCTCGAGACCTTGAACGACGTCGCCGCGGAGCACGGCGTGGGCCGCGCCGACGTCGTGGAAGATCGGCTCGTGGGCATGAAGTCCCGCGGCGTGTACGAGACGCCCGGCGGGACGCTGCTCCACGCCGCGCACCGCGAGCTCGAGCAGCTGGTGCTCGACCGGCGCACCCTGCGCTTGAAGGACGAGGTCGCTCTCCGCTATGCCGACGTGGTGTACGACGGCCGCTGGTGGACGCCCGAGCGCGAGGCCCTCGACGCCCTGGTGACGAGCACGCAGCAGCGCGTGACGGGGACCGTGGGGCTCAAGCTCTATAAAGGGAGTGTGACCGTGGCGGGCCGGGAAAGCCCGCACGCGTTGTATCAGCCGTCGTATGCCACCTTCGGAAAGGACAACGTTTACAACCAGAAGGACGCCGAGGGCTTCATCCACCTGTACGGTCTCGCCATCAAGATCGGGGCAGGTCTCGAAGCGGTGCGCCGGGAGCAGGACGCCGTCGCCGCGGCCGACTGATGACCCGTCACCCCATCGAAACCCCTGCGTCCACGCCGCCCGCGCCCCACCAGATGTGGGGGGGGCGCTTCAGCCTGGGACCGAGCGAGGCGCTCGACGCGTTGAATCGCAGCCTGCCGGTGGATCACCGCTTGTGGCCGCAGGACGTCACGGCCAGTAAGGCGTGGGTGCACGCCCTGGGTCGGGTGGGCGTGCTGACATCGGCCGAAGAGTCGCAGCTCTTGGACGGATTGGATCGCGTGGCCGAGCGGCTGGCGGACGGCGCCGCGGTCGGCGCCCCCGATGAGGACGTTCACACGCTGGTCGAGCGGCTGCTCTACGAAGAGGTCGGCGCCGTGGCGGGGAAGCTCCACACCGGCCGCTCGCGCAACGACCAGGTGGCGACGGACCTCCGTCTCTGGACCCTCGGCGCGATCGACCAGCTCGACGCGGACCTGGCGGCGCTCGGCCGCACCCTCGTGGCGCGTGCGCGGGAGGGTATCGACGCGATCCTCCCGGGCTACACCCACGGCCAGCGGGCGCAGCCGGTGCGCTGGGCGTACGTCCTCGTCGCCCACGCCTGGCCGCTGGTGCGCGACCGCCAGCGGCTCGCCGACGCGCGGCGCCGCGTGGCCGAGCTGCCGCTCGGCTCGGGGGCGATCGCCGGATCGGGCTTCGTCGTCGACCGCGTGCTGCTGAAGGAAGCCCTCGGATTCCGCGCCGTGTCCGCCAACGCGCTGGACGTCACGGGCGACCGCGACTTCGTGGCCGAAGTACTGTTCGACATCGCGTTGGTCGGCACGCACCTCTCGCGCCTCGGCGCGGAGCTGGTTCAGTACGCGAGTTCGGAGTACGGGTTCGTGCGGCTTGCCGACGACTTCAGCACTGGGTCGAGCCTGATGCCCCAGAAGCGCAACCCTGACGTGTTCGAGCTCGCCCGGGCCAAGTCGGGCCGGCTGCTCGGCGACCTCGTGGCGCTGCTCACGACGCTCAAGGGCATCCCCGCGGGTTACTCGAAGGATCTCCAGGAGGACAAGGCGTTGCTGTTCGACGCCTTCGACACCCTCGCAGTGCTGTTGCCCGCCGTCACGGGCGCGCTCGCGTCGCTCGGCGTCGACGCGGAGCGCATGCGTGCCGCGCTCGATGCGTCGCTCCGCGCGACCGACCTGGCCGATTTGCTGGTCGAGGCCGGCGTGCCGTTCCGCGAGAGCCACGCCCTCGTGGGGAAACTGGTCCGTGAAGCCGAGCGTGCCGGTGTGCCGCTCGACCGCGTGCCGCAGGCCGTCGCCGGGGGGATTCATCCGGCGTTGGGCGCCGCGCTGGCCCAGCTCGGCAGCTGGGAGGACAGCGTCGAAGGACGCGCCACGCCGGGCGGGGCATCGCGTAAGTCCGTGGAGCATCAGCTGGAGGAGCTGCGCAAGGTGTTCGGCGCGGGGGCGGGGACTTAACCCTCGCTCTTGCCGCGCGTTAGGCGGTTGTGTAGCATACGGGGCCGTCCCGCTGGTTTCACGGCGAGACGGCCGCTTTTTCGCCTGGAGAAAACGCTGTGCGCTGCCTTGCGCTGAACGCCTCGTTCGAGCCCCTCACCATGGTGCCCGTGCGACGGGCGTTGCGCCTCGTGATCGATCGGAAGGCGGAGATCGTCGAGGCCGACGGGTCCGTCGTGCGCAGCGAGCGCCTGCAAATCCCCCGGCCGGCGGTCATCCGCCTCGTGAAATTCGTCCACGTCCCCCGTCGCTTCCGCCGCCAGGTGACCAACACATTCCTCTTCGCCCGCGACAACTACCGCTGCCAGTTCTGCGGGCGCAGCCAGCAGGAGCTGCGGCACCGGGAGTGCCTGACCCGCGACCATCTGGTGCCCCTGTCGCGGGGGGGGACCAACGCCTGGACGAACGTCTTGACCGCGTGCAGTAGCTGTAACACGCGGAAGGGGAACCTGCTGCCCGAGGAGGCGGGAATGCACCCGCTGCGGCCCCCGTTCGAGCCGCACTTCGTGCATCTTGCGTGGGCGGTGCGCCGGCTCACGTCGATCCAGTCCAAGTACATCCGGCTGTTCTACGGCGGCGAGGTCCTCGCGACCCTCGAAGCGCTGTAAGTATCGTCAATTCCGGGTGAACGTCTCCGACCGTGCCTCCACGGTCTGCCGCGGGAGCCCGGCGATCCGCACCAGGATGCGCTGCGCGCCCCGCACCAGTGCGCCACCCACGTTCCCTTCGCCCGACACTGCCGGACTGACGTCCCCTTTGAGCCAGCGCGTCAACTCTTCCAGATCGGTGTCGTTGAGCGTCGTGATGTCGAGGCGGCAGAGGAAGTAGAACCGGCCCGGCCCTTTCGGCGCGAGTCGCACGCGGTAGGGGATCTCGAGCGCCCGCTCGAGACTGTCGGCGGTCGTGTAACGCGACACCGCGCCGCCCGTGCGGATCAAGACGAAATCATCGGCGATCGGATCGTGGTGCGCCACCGCGTCCCACGACCCGTCGCTCACGAACTGATCGAACCAGCCCGAGCGCGCCCGCCACAGCTCGAGGCGATAGTGCAGCCGCAGCGGAAACCCCGACCGCATGAGGCCGACAAACTTACCGTCGGCGAGCAGCGCGGTCGCCTGGACGCGGGGCTCGCCGCCCTGCACGAGCACCGTCAGCGAAGGCTGTTGCGCGCCGGCCCGGGGTGAGGGAGCCGCCGCCGCGCACGCGAGCAGGGCCAGGAGACGGAGCCCCGCCCTCACCTCAGAAGCGATGGTCGAGTCGCAGCGTGAATCGCAAGGGCTCGCCCGCCGTCACCGCCTTCGCCACGTACAGGCCGAACCCGCCCCAGTCGACTCCCAATCCCAGATCCCCGAGCCAGCTCCCCAGCGTCGGCAGCCGATCGCTCGGCACCCTCCCCGGCCCGTTGCCGACGAGCCATGCCTGGCCGGCGTCGCCCAGCACCACGAGATCGGGGCCGCGCAGCGCGAGCAGCGACTTGGATTCCTCGTCCTCCGGGCGCGAGGAGTTGTATGCCCAGTGGAGCGAGATGTGACCCCGATACTCGGCCTGCACCATGAGCACGCGGTCGCACGCCGCGACCAGCGTGCCGGTAAACGCCGCGTCGGTGATGTCGCGGTTGCACGCAGTGTGGCGGAAGGCGTACCCCGCCAGCGGATCGGCGCCCCCGATCGAGAGGCGTCGCTGCAGCGGCAGGGGGTCGCCGCCCAGCCACCCGCCGGCCAGCATTCGGAGGTTCACCCGCCCTGACGGGCTGACGCGGGTGTAACGGCGCAAGTCGACGAACGCGCGTGTGAACTTGTAGGACCCGTCCGTCGGGAGGGGGCGGCGCACGGTTGTCGGCACGCCGGTCTGCGGACTCACGTCCGTGCTGCGCGAGCTCTCGAGCTGCGCCGACATGAACCACCCCGCCGTCGGGTCGGTGCGATCGTTGCGGGTGTCCAAGGTGACCGTGCCGCTCAGCGTGGTGTAGTGTCCCGCATCGATCGGCGGATTCGGCCGCCACGGCTGGTCGTGGCGGAACAGAGTCCACGGGTCGCGCGCCGCAACGCTGGTCTGCCAGTCACGCCGCCATTCGACGCCGAGTCGGAGCAGGCGTGCGGGCCGCACGAACACTCGGCCTCCCAGTCCTTTGCTCAGGTAGTAGTCACGGTAGTCGCGCTGGAACAGGAACGCGGCCCAGCCGATCTCCGCGTTGTGCAGCCCCCAGTCCTCGACCGGCACCACGGCGTCATACGCACGCAGCTCCGCGCCGTACGCGGGGACTTCGCCCGAGCGCAGCTCCGTGCGCAGCAGGTAGCCCAGGTCGCTGCGCCGGTCCGTCAGGTCCCCCGCCGTGCGAAACACGCCCAGGGCATCGAGCCGGAACCGCACGTTCTCCTGGAGCTTCCAGTCGAACATCGGGCCGAACACGACCGGCAGGCCTTCAACGCGGTTGAAAGTGCCGCCCGTCGCGAGCGTGAGCGACGAGCGTGACTCGGCGGTGCCCCACGACTTTTCCAAGCCGAGATTGCGGAGCCAGCGGCGCGGGTTCACGCGCGCCAGGGCGATCTCTTCGCCTTGCGTGCGATATCCCAGCGGGGCGCGGTACACGCGCACCTCGCCTCCCACCGCGGCGCCGGGCGCCTGTGTCGCGATCCCGCCGATCACGATCAGATCTCCGGAGATCACGGCGCCCGAGTCGACGCTTGCGTCCCCGTTGACCACCAGCAGCGTGCCCTGGATGCGGCCGCCCACCGAGACCGCGCCGTTGCGCACGGCCACGTCGCCGCGCCACTCGTTTCCGTGCGGGAGCCGCGAGCGACCTACCAGGCGGGTCGTCGTCGCGGCGTTGTAGAAACGGATCGCTTCTTCCGCGACGAGGCGCGGCAGCTCGCCCGGTTGCGGGGCGACGCTGACGCTTTCGGGATTGATGACGATGGCCGTGTCCTGGGCTCGGGCGACTGCCGGGACGAGGCAGACGAGGATCAGGACGGTGGCACGCATGAGCGGGGCCTTGGTTGGGGGCGCGAACGGCACGTGCATGGGCCGTGCCGCCCCCCAGTCGTGCTCGGCGGCCGGCCGCCGGGGCGGGAAGCGTGTCATCCCGCCACGTTGCGGGGAGGCTCGAGGCCGAGCCGTCGCATCCGCCGGTACAGGTTCGCGCGATCGGTGGCCAGCCGGCGCGCGGCTTCCGCCACGTTGCCGCGCGCGGCGGACAAGGCGCGCGCGATCAGGGTGCGCTCGAAGCTGTCCAGCGCTTCTGCCAGCGCCACGTCCACCCAGTCGCCCGCCCCGCCGCTTGGCTGCGGGGTGCCGTCCTGCGGCACGACGCGCGCCACATCGTCGGCGGTGATCGTCGCGCCCGTCGCCAGGATCGCGAGACGCTCCACGAGGTTCGCCAGCTCGCGCACGTTGCCGGGCCAGGCGTACGCCGTCAGCAACTGCACGGCACCGGCGTCCAGTCGCACCGGCCGCCCCAGGCGGGCGGATTGGCGGGCCGCGAAATGCTGTACCAGCGGGGGCACGTCTTCCGCCCGCTCCCGCAGCGGGGGAATGGGCAGCGGCAGCACGTTGAGCCGGAACAGCAGGTCCTCGCGGAATTGCCCCTGCTGGGCCGCTTTGGCCAGGTCCTTATTGGTGGCCGCGATGACCCGCACGTCCACCGTGACCGGTCGCTCGCCGCCGAGCCGCTCGATCACGCCGGTCTCGAGCACGCGCAGCAGCTTCGCCTGCGCCTCGAGGCTCAGATCGCCGACCTCATCCAAGAACAAGGTCCCGCCATCCGCCAGCTCGAAGCGGCCCACGCGCCGCTCGGTGGCGCCCGTGAAGGCGCCCCGCTCGTGCCCGAACATCTCGGATTCCACGAGATCCTTCGGGATGGCGGCGCTGTTCACGCATACGAACCGCTGGGCCGCACGCCCGCTCTGGCGGTGGATGGCTGATGCCACGAGCTCCTTGCCCGTCCCCGACTCGCCGGTGATCAGCACGCGTGCCTCGGTGGGGGCCACCCGGGCGATCAGGGCGCGCAGCTCCTCCATCGCGGGGCTCACGCCCACGAGCGGATCGGCATGCCCCAGCGCCTCGTGCAGACGGCGGTTCTCGGCGAGCGTGCGCGACAGCTCGAGCGCGGCCCGCAGGGTCGTGAGCACGCCCTCGGGGGTGAGCGGCTTCTCGAGGAATTGGAACGCGCCCAGCTTGGTGGCGCGCACGGCGTCGGTGAGGTTCGCCTTGCCGCTCATCATGACCACAGGGAGGTCCGGTGCGCTGCGCTTGAGCTGCTCGAGCGTTTGCAGGCCGTCGGGCCCGCCCGGCATCATCAGGTCGAGCAACACCGCGTCGGGCGTCTCGCGCTCGACCGCCGCGATCGCGGCGGTCCCATTGGCGGCCTCGGCGGTCTCGAAGCCCTCCGATTGCAGCAGCGCCCCCACCATCTTGCGGATGTTGGTCTCGTCGTCCACGAGCAGGATGCGCGGGCTCATGGGGTCGCCAGCACGATGGCGAACGTGGCCCCGCCGCCCGTCGTCTCCGAGACCCGGATCGTGCCGTTGTGGGACTCGATCGTCTGCCGCACCAGCGCCAGCCCCAGGCCCGTGCCGTCCTGCTTGGTCGTGAAATACGGCTCGAACACCCGCGGCCGCAGCTCCTCCGGGATGCCGGGACCGTGGTCGGCGATCGTGACGACGAGGCCCTGACCGTCCCTCGCCACCTCGACGTCGATCGGGCCGCGGCCTCCCATCGCCTCCGCGGCGTTGCGGAGCAGGTTCGCGAAAGCGCGCCGCAGTGGGTCGTACTGGCCGAGGATCGTGCATGGGGCGCCGTTGGCGCGGACCGTCACCGCGATTTCAGGGGGCACCGCGCTCTTGCCCAGGTCGACCAGTAGGTCCACCATGTCCACCTCGCTCTTCGGCCCCTCGGGCAAGCGGCCGAACTCAGCGAACTCCTTCGCCAGGCGGTCGAGGCGGTCGGTCTCGGCGGAGAGCACGTCCACGGCCACGGCCGTCTGCGCGCCCGAGCGGCGCACCTGATCGACCGCAATCCGCATCGCCGTCAGCGGATTCTTGATCTCGTGCGCCACGCGCCGCGCCACTTCGCGGAACGCGCGCAGCCGCTCCGCCTCGAGCTCCTTGTCGCGCGCCTGGTCGAGCGCCGTCGCCAGCTCGCGTAACGCCTGGCGCAGCGCCTCGAATTCAGGGGCCCCGTGAGTGGGAGGCCCGGCCGGGAGCGGCATGCGGCGGCGGATCAGCCGCGTCCAGCCGACCAGCTCGTCGATCGGCCGCGACAACTGGCGTGACAGGTGCCCGGCGAGCCGCACGCCCGCGAATACGACCACCGCGCCCAGCACCACCACCACCCCGGCGAACGCGCCGGTGTAGTAGCGCAGGTACGTTTCGGCGCGGCGCGACAGCGTCACCTCGGTCGACACTTGCTCCAGCAGTCGCCGCACCGCCGCCCGCTCGCGCGGCGCCAGCCGCGTCGTGTCGATCCGGTCAGCCATGTCGCGCGCGGCGGCCGCCACTTCTTCCCACCCGGCGCGCGTTCCGGCCGACGGGCCTACCGTGCGCACCGCCAGCGCCCACCCTACCACCGCCAGCGCGGTGGGCACGGCCGTGAGCGCCACGAGAATGAGGAAGATCCGCTGGCGGAACGGGAGCGCCATATTTGACGGGGCAATCTAGGCGTTCGGCGTGCGTGTGACAAATCGACACGGGGCAATTCTCGGGGGATTTGATGAAAGCTCAGACGCACTACCTCTGGTTCAACACGAAATCCCGCCAGGAGATCATCGACGTCACCGACGAGGTGGTCGAACAGGTGCGCGCGAGCGGCGTGCAGGAGGGATTGGTACTCGTGAGCGCGATGCACATCACGGCGTCCGTGTTCGTGAACGATCACGAG
>Ga0209350_1000383_pt1 | contig 26609 bp, 24 predicted proteins | sample GraSoi013_2_20cm_2_FD_185822 | JGI IMG/M metagenome (GOLD analysis project Ga0209350, IMG submission 185822) | Grasslands soil microbial communities from the Angelo Coastal Reserve, California, USA - Sample 09_27_2013_2_20cm (SPAdes) (version 2) | ecosystem: Environmental > Terrestrial > Soil >...
AACTCAACGCGTCCGCCGCAAACGCCAGCGGCTTCCTCCTAGTCTCCTTATCGAAAACGCCTCGGGTGTAAGCTCTCGTCTTCCAGAGAACTCCTTGGCCGAGGCGTTTCCGATCAAGGCTAGCGACAAACCGGAAGTAATCCAGATGGTCGCCATGCTTCTCGGGTGCGGTCTTCGGCGGTCCGGACTCTTGTCCGTGACTGTGAAGACAATCCAGCAGCGACAAGCACCATTGTCAGGCAGTCCCGCAAAGAGAATTAGTGAGAAAAAACTATAGTGTCATCACTTCTTACTTTTATGTACTTTCTCTCGAGTACGCGCAGGTGTTTTCCTCTTCAATTTGATCTGATTGTACTCAACGGCAGCACGGACGAGATTTTTTAGAGCACGCTCATTAATCTTGTCGCCCTCGAAAAGATCGATCGCTCGCCAGGCGTTGCCTCCGAGGCCCGCGTTGAAGAGCCTGTCAGGATCCGGGAGGCTCGCCCCGTGGGAAAAGGTAAGCTTCACCTTATCTTTGTGGGCGTTGCCGACGGCGATCATGCCGTCGCGAGACCACACTGGGCTTCCCATCCACTTCCATTCCTCGATTATGTCCCGGTCGGCCTCAAGGACGGTCTTGCGGATGCTGGCGAGCGTTTTGCCACGCCAGTCTGTGAGTTTTGCGATCAGTTGGTCAATACGTTCCGTTGGATTCATTGGATTTTATGCCTTCAATTCCGTTCTCTTCGAAAAAAGCCGTCGAAGGAGATGGCCTTTCCACATCCAAAGCCCCGAAAGGACAAGTACGGGAACGAACACAAACCGAGTAGGGGGCGCGTGGTTTGGAATTTGTTCAAACGGACTATAAATATAACCGATTATTGGAATGGCCAAGACGAGGTGAATCCAGCGAACAATCGAACGTTTAGTGGCCTCTTTCATGATTAAGTTGTCCTCTCTTTCTGAGACGGCCAGTCGGGCGTCTCGATACCGAACTGCTTGGCGTACTCCGCATTCAATCGCTGCCAGCCGCCGAACTTCATCGCCTCCGGGCCGACGATGCGTCCAATCGGCTCACCCGCGAGGAGCCGCTCCAGAACATCGAAACAAATGTGCCACCCGGCGGCACCCATGGAGATGAAGCGGTGACCGATGTTGGTCCACAGCGTCAGGCGCGTGCCGCCGCCCAAGTCTTCGAGTTCCCACCGCATGTCGAAGCCACCCCACTTGTACTCAAGCAGCTCAGGAGCGTCGGCTCGCGTCACTGTCGTTTCGGTCACACGCGGCGCGGGGGCTCCCACTGTCGTGAGCTTCACCGTGGCTCCAACCGCACCCAGGTTCCCATCGGCGTCGAAGGGCGCCCACTCGCGTAGATGCGCCGGGTCGGTCAGCGCCTGCCAGACTTTTTCCGGCGAGTGGCGCAGTTCCCTGACGAGAATGAGTGTCCACTTCTCTCCGTCCTTTCGCACCTGCGCCCCGCGGGCGGGACCCGGTGTGTATTGCTCGCGCTCTAGCATCTATCTTCTCCTTAGCCTCAATAGCGTGCCAGCTGGGTCAGCTGAATCAGGTTGCCGCAGGTGTCGTTCAGCATCGTAATGGTTGAGCCGGTCACGTCCTTGGGCGGCATCGTGAACTCGGCGCCGCGCGCCTTGATCCGCTCGTAGTCGCCCTTGACGTCGTCGGTGAAGAACATCGCCGCGGGCTGGCCCTGTTGAAACATCGCCTGCTGGTAAGCTTTGGCCGCGGGGTTGTTGTTCAGCGCCAGTTGCAACTCTGTGCCGTTCGGCTCCTCGGGCGAGGCCACCGTCAGCCAGCGATAGGGGCCCTGGCTGAAATCGGTCTTCTTGGCAAAGCCCAGTACCTCCGTATAGAAGCGCAGGGCCTTGCTCTGGTCGTCCACGTATACGCTGGTCACTTTGATTTTCATTTCTTTTCTCCTTTGTCACGACCGCGGTTTGGGCCGCGTGGTCTTTTTTTTGTCTTCCTTTTCGCCGGTGCTGATTGATCCATGCGGTCGAGGTGGCGTTCGAGAGCATCCACATGATCGGACCAGAACCTTCGGAACCGATCGAGCCAGGCATTCACCTCCTGAAATGGTTCAGGTTTCAGCCGGTAAAGACGGCGCTGTGCGTCCACCGTGGATTCCACGAAACCGGCCTCGCGCAGCACTCGCAGGTGCTTTGACACGGTCGGCTGCGGCATACGAAGTTGACGCTCGATCTCTCCAACCGACTGTTGTGACGAGACCAGGAGGCTCAATATAGCGCGGCGGTTCGGCTCCGCAATGATTTCGAACACAGATTCCATGCTCTTAATATACGCCACAGGGCATATACGTGTCAAGGTATATTCGCAGGGCCCAGGCAACGGTTTCAGTGGCGTGCGGGGACGCACGGTTCCTATGTGTTGTTAGCGGGTGCGATTCAGAGCGCTGCGCGCTCCGGCCGCCGTGGGGATGAATGCAACAGTGCTGTAGCTTTTGCACGTTGAGTTGTGGGTTTAAGCTGTATGAACCAATCATTCTTAAGTGGTTTGGAAGGAATGGCGGGGACGACGGAGCTCGAACCCGCGGCCTCTGCCGTGACAGGCAGCATCGTAACTGGACCCAATTCATAAGGAAACGAATTCGTGAGGAGGAGCAATGAAAAAACGCAAACTCGGAAAAAGCAATCTGGAAGTCCCGGCCATCGGGCTCGGGTGCATGGGAATGAGCTTTGGCTACGGCCCCGCGGTGGACAAGCAGGAAGGGATTTCGCTGATTCGGGCGGCCGTCGAACGCGGCGTCACGTTTTTCGATACGGCAGAGGTGTATGGCCCGTACACAAACGAAGAACTCGTGGGCGAAGCGCTGGCTCCACTTCGCGAGCAAGTGGTGATCGCAACGAAGTTCGGCTTTGCGCCGGATCCCAACGGTGGACCAAGGTGGAGCGCTCTAAACAGCCGGCCAGAGCACATCAAGGAAGCCGCCGAGGGCTCGCTCAAGCGACTCAAGACGGATGTCATCGATTTGTTCTATCAGCACCGCGTTGACCCCAATGTGCCGATCGAAGACGTTGCGGGAGCGGTGAAAGAGCTGATTCAGCAAGGCAAAGTGAAGCACTTCGGACTTTCTGAAGCAGGGATAAAGACGATCCGCCGCGCACACAAAGTTCAACCCGTTACTGCGCTGCAAAGCGAATACTCGCTTTGGTTCAGAGAACCTGAAGCGGAAGTGATACCGACCCTTGAGGAACTCGGGATCGGGTTCGTTCCATTCAGTCCTCTTGGTAAAGGTTTCCTTACCGGAAAAATCAGCGAAGATACGCAATTCGATAAAAGTGATTTCCGCAACATCGTCCCGCGCTTTACGCCAGAGAACCGGAAAGCGAATCAGGCGTTGGTGGATCTGGTTGGCACATTCGCGCAACAGAAAAAGGCGACGCCTGCCCAGATTGCTCTTGCATGGCTGCTTGCGCAGAAACCGTGGATCGTGCCGATCCCAGGCACGACCAAGCTGCATCGGCTCGAAGAAAACATCGGAGCCGTTGATGTGAAGCTTTCGCCCGAAGATCTTCGCGAACTGGGGACCGCAGCCTCAAAGATCGCGGTGCAGGGCGCCCGGTACCCCGAAGAACTGCAAAAAATGGTGGGCCGCTGAGGAACAACAGATAGCGAAAGGCAAGGTAAACCGGTATGCGCCTTCTCTGCACGACCGATTCAATGGATCCGAGCTTTCTCTTGCGGGCCGCGCGCTGCGCGATCAATACGATCTCTCGTTTGCTCGGTTTGGCCGCGCTGTTTCTGATCGCCTGCGCTGGCACACTCTTAGGCACCAACGATTCTTTTCCTACGAATTACGTCGCCGGAACTCTGATTCAGCTCAATGACAACGGCGCCTGGTCTTGGTTTATGGATCCGCGCGTCATTGTGGATGACGGCAAACTGATTGCCGGTTCGGTGCGAGCGATCGGCAAGTTCCAATCAGGCGCTTCCGACCCGCGATGGGGCAACGTCGAAATAGCGGTCTACGACATCGCCGCAAAAAAGACCGCCACAATTGTTCTGCATCCGCATCTCGAACAAGATGATCACGACGCGCCCGCCTTCCTTGTGCGGCCCGACGGTCGATACATGGCGATGTACTCGAAGCATGCCGCCGAGCGGAAGATGTATTACCGCATCTCCGAACCTCACAATCCGCTCGTTTGGGGCCCGACGCGGAGCGTTGAAACGCCCGGTGCCGACGCCAGCTATGCCGGCAACAACGATACGTACGCCAATCCGTTTCGCCTGCCGGACGGGCGCATCGTCAATTTCTACCGCGGATTCCATCACGAGCCCAATTACATGGTCTCGAAAGATGAAGGTCAGACGTGGACCTATGGCGGCCACTGGCTCTACGGTAAAGGTGGCTATAGCCCGTACCTGAAGTATGCCGACGACGGCAAAGGTACGGTTCATTTCGTCGCCACCGAGGATCATCCTCGCAATTTTGACAATAGCCTGTATCACGCCTATTTGCGGAGCGGAACCATCTACCAATCAAACGGGACGCCCGTCGGTCCGTTGAGCACATCGACCGACGCAAAAATCGCCACTTGGGAGCTCACCAAAATTTTCCAGGGAACTCCGGATAACGTGGCGTGGATGATTGATTTGGAATTGGACCGGGACGGCCATCCCTACGTCCTGTTTTCTTGCCAAATCGATGGGCGAGGCTTGCCGCGCGGCCAAGGTGGCATGGACTTGCGGTATCACTACGCGCGCTGGGACGGCGCTGCCTGGCATACCGAGGAAATCGCTCACGCGGGCGGGCGCCTGTATCCTGGCGAAGACGATTATTCGGGTTTGGGCGCACTCGACCCCAAGAATCCGGACATCGTTTACATTTCGACCGACGCCGATCCGGTGACCGGCGTCCCGCTCGTCAGTCAGGCGGACCATCGCAGACACTACGAACTGTTTCGGGGCACACGCGAGCAACAGTCCGGCAAATGGACGTGGACTCCGATCACGCGCAACTCCACCTACGACAATCTGCGCCCCGTCATTCCCAAGTGGAACGACCCCAGAACCGCGCTCGTCTGGATGCGTGGCTCCTACTCCAACAACCACGGAGAATGGACCACGGCCGTAGTCGCCGTTATCCTTCCACCCAGGTAGGAAGAAGAGCGAGGGGATGACCTTACGTCAGATGGACGTCAAGTAGTGAAAGCCAATATTGGAGGGATTGCAGGGCAAAACCGCAAAAGATGAGTGCAATACCAAAAGCCCCAAGCCGCCGCTCCGGGAGATTGTCGGCGTAATATTCGATATAAGGATTGAAGGTCACTCCCACGCCGGTGACGATGCCCGTCACCAGCCCCACGCGAATCGCGAAAGACCAGGCGTGGTCCACATGATGGATGAAAGCGCTACAGATCAGAGCCGTGACCGTGTAGCCGACTGTGCGGACGACAATTCCCCAAAAGTGACGACGCGTAAGCCGCGGGCGGCGCGACGCTTCATAGTCGAGGGCAGGACGCATGCCGCGAGAGTAGGCGAATACCTGGCCCACGGTAATGAGAATGGCAAAGGCGATCGCGAATCCAAAGCCCAAAATCCTGTACAGGCCAGCTCCGAAAGCTAACCCCCGTATGGCGGAAAACAGCCCTTCCCAAGGCAAAGAGTAATGATCCAGCCCACGCGCTGCCCGGCTGAGTTCAATCGCCAGGGTGATACCGGTGGCGATACCGGGAGACAGGCCAAAGAAGAGACCGAGGCCTAGGCCGTAGCCGATGCCGAAAACAACGGAGTACGTTACGGCACGGGTGAGCAGCCGCAGCGGACCGTGTTGCCCACCCAATAGGTCATAGGCCAAATAGAGACTACCAAGCACATCAAGGCAAGTACCCGTAATGCTGACGAGCGCGACAGTGTGGTGATCCACTTGAGGATTGTAGACCTAAATGTTTTAACGGCTAGTGGTCCGGTCTGGCTTCGATGGATGCCCTCAGCGCTTTTGTGACTTCGCCGGCGATATCGTCCTGGACCATCAAGATGTCGTCGAAGGGGCGGTCGTAGGTTTCGGACCAGACAATGTAACCGTTGTCGGCACGAATGAGGCGCGCGTCGACCCGCAGCGTGGCGGCGGATTTGCGTATGCTTCCGTCGAGAACGTAAACGACACCCAGCGTCTTGGCGATATCAGCGATGGTTATTTGCGGAGTCCCATGCGAGCGCGGCCAGAGTTTGCCCTTGAAATAGAACGAGGAGGTAGGAGGCGGTACGCGAAGGCCAGGAATTTTGCTGAGTTTGTCGATCAGTTCCTCGGTCATGCCGTCGGCGAAGGGTTCCTGGTTCATATCGTCAGTCAGGTCGAGAAACGGGAGCACCGCGATGGATTGCTGTGGCTGGGGAGGAACGGCGGCCGAAGCGGAGTTATGGTTGTTCGCGACTTTGCCGTAGAGCAGGAAAGCAACGACTAGGGCGAAGCAAAGCGCCGCAGCGGCGGCCAGCGTGAAGCCGGCCCTGAAGCGCGGACGCGGCGAATTCACTTCTGCGCCCGTTTGCTTGATTGGCTGATCTGCCCAGGGACTGACCGTCGCGATCATCCGATACCCAAGTCGCGGCACAGTCTCGATGTAAGTGGGCTGCTTGGGGTCGTCGCCGAGCAGACGGCGGAGCGACGCCACCGCCTGGTAGACAGAGTCGGGAGCGACCTTAACGTCAGGCCAGACTTGGGTGAGCAGGTCATCGATGCTGACGAGCTCGCCGGAATGCTCCGCGAGGCAGAGCAGCAGTCGCATCGTCCGCACCTCTACGCGGGCGATCTCGCCATCCCGTGAAATCTGGCCGGCTGGATTGACACACCAGGCGCCGATGCGAAGCATTGCCGCGGTTGTGCGTTCCATACTGCATGGTTTCTGCTGCTATCTATTTCTTAATTGAAGAGCGGTGCTCGCTGACTATAGCACACCGTAGAGAAACGCCAACGGCGGACCGTGTTGCGCTTAGCGACGCTACTCCGGCTATGCCAGCGCCGATGCAGCGTGATTTCAGAACTATTCAGAGTGTTTCAGACCCTGGCTCAAGGCTTCCCGCGTCTCACCTCGGTAACGTGGCATTGCCGATTGCGAACAAATAAGAGGTGAAAAGGAGGATCGAATGACTGGAGACTCGGCGGCTAGGCTATCAGGGAAAAGAAACGCTCTATTGGCAATTGCCGTGGGCGGTGGGATTGCAGGGACTTTGGACCTTCTGCAAGCTTGCATCCTGTTCGGATGGAACATTCCGCTGGTGATTGCCGGCGGCCTGCTTGGGAGAGAGGCTTTTCACGGAGGCGCCGGCACGTATGTTCTGGGCGTCTTCCTGCACTTCTTCATCGCTTGCTCGGCGGCGGCTATTTACTATGCGGCAAGCCGCAAGCTGCGTTTTATGACGGAACACCCGCTGGTGTGCGGCTTGTTCTTTGGGGCCGCGGTGGAAGAGGTAATGAATCTTATCGTTTTGCCGCTCTCCGCGCTTCGCGCAAAAGGCCCTTACAAACTTGATGACCTGATTCTAGGATTGCTTGTGCACATGGTGGTGGTCGGGCTTCCGATTTCCTTCAGTGTGCGGCGGTTCGCGAAATAGTAGTCACCAAATTCGGCATTTTCATCCGCCGGATATCCTATTTTACTGGCCAGTTTGGTGTAGGCTTTCCAGCGGAGAAAACCATGTCCAAGTCTAGACTTTTGCGATTGCTGCTTCTTGTTCTGGCATTGACTTCCCAAGCGAGCGCGCAGTTCGCGCACACTGACCACAAACAAATCGTCGATGCCGCCGACAAACCACTTCTTGTTCGCGCGACAAATCTGGGCAATTGGCTGGTGCCAGAGGGTTACATGTGGCTGTTCCAAGGTGGGCCGCAATCTCCCAGTGAGATCCGCGCGCTGGTGTTGGAGTTGCTTGGGCCCGAAGGTTCGGCAGCATTTTGGCAAAAGTACCGCGCGAACTACGTCACGCGGGAGGACATCGCGCTACTCCACCGGGCCGGGTTCAACGCCATTCGAGTTCCTTTGCACTACAGCTTTTTTGAGAGCGACGACGCGGAGGGTTTCAAACTGCTGGACCGGTTGATCGGTTGGAGCCGCGCCGAGAATCTATATGTGGTCCTTGACCTGCACGCCGCACCGGGCGGACAGACGGGTGCGAATATCGATGACAGCGCCGGATATCCGTGGCTTTACCAGAGTCCGCTGGAGCAAGAGCACCTGATCGCGATCTGGCGGCGGCTGGCGACGCACTATCGTGATGAGCCGGCCGTGCTCGGATACGACCTGCTCAATGAGCCGATTCCGCATTTCCCCAGGCTGGCGCCTTTGAATCTTTCGCTTGAACCGCTCTACAAGAAGTTGTCGGGGGAAATTCGAAAAGTTGATGCCCACCACATTCTCTTTCTGGGTGGCGCGCAGTGGGACACTAACTTCTCCCTATTCGGCAAGCCTTTCGATGCGAACACCGCATACACGTTCCACAAGTATTGGACTGCGCCGGATGAGAGCGTAATACGGCAATACATTGATTTTCGGGAGCGTTATGACGTGCCAATCTGGATGGGCGAGTCCGGGGAAAATACCGATGAGTGGATCGCGCAATTCGCGAAAGCGCTTGAAAAAAATAACATCGGATGGGCTTTCTGGCCGTATAAGAAGATGCAAAAACCGTCGGCGGTCGTCAGCATTATACCGCCCGCCGATTGGGAAAAGATCGTGGAGTTCGCAAAGCTTCCGCGGGGCACAGGGCATGTGGAAGAACGGCTGAAGGCGCGGCCTGAGCAGGAAACGATCACTCGTGTCTTCGCCGAGCTTCTGGAAAGTGTCCGCCTGCAAAAGTGCCGCGTGAATGAGGAATATTTAAGAGCGCTGGGGATGAAGTCAGATATTTCGACGGTCAGTGCGGGAGGACCGGCGAACTGAACGATGCTTCAATCTTTAATCACTCGATGCGTGAGCCCGCTGGCCGCAACCTTCGCCTGGCGAGGACCGATTCGCTCCCTGAAATTGACATGTTTGGATGTTCCAGTAGGGGCAGGATACACTGGCGGACTAATTTTGCGAAGGAGGGCGCATGCGGGCGGTAGTGACGGGAGGAGCGGGGTTTCTGGGGTCGCATCTGTGCGAGCGCTTGCTGAATGAGGGATGGGACGTCCTGGCGCTGGATAACCTGATCACTGGCGTCGATTCCAACGTCTCGCACCTGATGAATCATCCGAAGTTCCGCGTCGCGCGCGGAGACGTCTCTAATTACATCGATGTGGCGGGTCCCGTCGATTACGTGTTGCATTTCGCATCCCCTGCAAGCCCGGTGGATTACCTCAAGCTGCCCATCCAGACCCTGAAGGTCGGCGCATTAGGCACGCACAACGCACTGGGCCTCGCACTTGCCAAGAATGCGAAGTTCTTTCTGGCTTCGACGAGTGAATGCTACGGCGATCCGGAAATTTCACCGCAACACGAGGAATACTGGGGACGTGTGAATCCCATCGGGCCCCGTGGCGTTTACGACGAAGCGAAACGCTACGCCGAAGCGATGACCATGGCGTATCACCGGTATCACAAGGTGGACACGCGTATCGTGCGAATCTTTAATACCTATGGGCCGCGGATGCGGCTAAACGACGGCCGCGCATTGCCCAACTTTGTGTATCAGGCACTGAGCGGCAAGCCGCTGACGATTTATGGAGATGGAAAGCAGACGCGCAGCTTTTGCTATGTGTCCGACCTGATCGAGGGGATCTATCGGCTGATGATGTCGGACGAGCATTTGCCGACAAACATTGGCAATCCGCAGGAGATTACGATTCTGGAGTTTGCCGAATGCATCCGGAAGCATTTTGACAATGCGCCGCCCCTTGTTTTTGAACCGCTGCCGCAAGACGATCCGAAGCGGCGCTGCCCGGACATCACGAAGGCGAAGCGTGTCTTGAAGTGGGAGCCCAAGATCGGTCTGGAAGAAGGACTGAAGCTAACGCTGGCATACTTCAAGGAAGCGTTTCACAAGAGTTGAGGGGAGAAACGACCCGACCACGGCAACAGAAGAAGGGGTTTCAAGACCCGGTACGACAAAATCTAGAAGCAGATTTAGCCAAGAGCTAATCGCGGCCGAAGGAGTAATATTCGAAGCCCTTTTCGCGCATGCCCTGCGGCATATAAAGATTGCGGCCGTCGATCACCAACTTGCGGGCCATGAGTTTTCCGGCGCGATCCCAATCGAGCTTGCGGAAAACATCCCACTCAGTGCAAACCAGGGCGGCATCCGCGTCCTGCAAGGCCCGGTAAGCATCATCATGGTAATGAACTTGAGGAAAGAGGGCCTTGCTGCGTGGCATGCCTTCGGGGTCGGTGGCATGCACGACGGCCCCTTCTTCGAGAAGGCGCTTGACAACTTCCAGCGCGGGAGCGAAGCGGATGTCATCAGTGTTGGCCTTGAACGCCAAGCCGAGGACGGCAACGCGTTTGCCTTTCACTACCCATAGTGCCTGGCGGATTTTTTCAAAGAAACGGTCGATGCGCTGTTTGTTAACGCGCTCGGTTGCTTTGAGAATGTCAAAATCCACGCCGACGGAAGCCGACAAATGAATGAAAGCTTGAACGTCCTTTGGGAAACAGAAACCACCGTAGCCCAGCCCGGCTTTGAGAAATTGTCCGCCGATGCGGGCGTCGAGTCCCATGGCGTGGGTGACTTCTTCCACATTCGCGCCGATTTTCTCGCAGAGATCGGCAATCACGTTGGCATAACTGATTTTTAGCGCGAGAAAAGAATTGGATGCGTGCTTGATGAGTTCAGCGCTGTTGATGGTGGTGACGAGGAACTCGGCTTTGCGGCCCGGGGGGCACGTTCCGTTGTGCACCGGGCAGCGGAAACTCCGTTCGAGAATCGGACGGTAGATCTCGCGCAGTTCCGCGGCGGAGGAAGGATCCTCGACGCCGACAACAATGCGGTCGGGATGAAAAAAATCCGCAACGGCGGTGCCTTCGCGAAGAAATTCAGGATTGGAGGCCACGCGGAATTTTACGTTGCTCTTTTTGGAATAAGCGGCAAGGGCGCGGCTCAGTTCGAGGCCGGTGCGCGCCGGAACGGTACTTTTTTCGACAACGAGTTTTGCCGATTTCGCTTCCGCAGCAATTTGCCGGGCGACGTTATCGATGGCCGAAAGGTCTGCCTCGCCGGAATCTTTCGGAGGGGTGCCAACACAGATGAAGATGGCGTCCCCAGCGCGGATGGCTTCACCGGCGTCGGCGGTATAGGAAATTTTTCCGGCTTGGTGAGCTGATGCGAGAATCTGATCAAGGTGATGCTCGTAGATTGGTACACCACCGGCGTTGAGCTTTGCGATGCGCTCGCGATCGATGTCCGTGCAAACTACTTCGTGTCCTGCTTCGGCAAGACAAGCCCCGGTAACGAGACCCACGTAACCACAACCGATAACTGAAAGGCGCAAAGCGAACCCTCCAAAGCACTAGCCTATGCGAAACGGAACCCAATTGCTCATCGTGAATAATTCGAAGCTAACCTCTTTCCGCTTTTCCCATCAACAAGCCTCGCAGCCCTAGAAGCACCAGGCGCGGCTGGCGGCGGACCACATTCCACAATAGACGAGTGGATTCATCGCGATTGATTTCGCCGAGCGATTGCCGCGTGGAAGCGTCCAGCAAATCCACCAACTGCGAATAGTCCTTTTGTTCAAAGCTATGCAGCGCGCGGCGGATCAACCAATGCGTTCCCAGTTCACGCCGCAAGGCGGCAAGCTCGCGGCCCTTGCCATTCCGCAAAAGCGCCTGCGAGACGCCGAGCGCCCCGCGGAATCCGGTGACGATTCCCCCGACAGTTGAAACTTTGACCTGTGCCGCAGCATCACCCACAAGATAGACCTCGCCGTTTCCAATCTGGCGGCGAACCGGCACCCATCCGCGATACACGGGGATGCGCGCGCCTTGCCATTCGAGCGGCTCCAGATGCTTTTTTTCCAGGAAGCGTTCGAAGCAGCTTTTGGTGTCGCTGCCGTGCTCACCGATCACGCCGACGGCGCCGCGTTCCGCCGATTCAGGAATCAGCCAGTAAAAATAAGGCGTGTCGTCCGGCACGAACCAGACGCGCGTGGTGTCGGGAGGACAATCTTTCGGCAGGCGCACGATGGCCTGAACCAGCGGCACAGTTTCAACCGGAGGCCAGCCGGAGGCGCGCGCCACGCGGCTCGCTGCGCCATCCGCACCGACGACGCTGTCCGCGTGCAATTCCTCATGTTTGCCGCCGGATTCGACGTCCAGCCGCAAGCCGCGCGCGTTCGGACCGATTCCCAAGAAACGCGTATCGAACGATAGCGTCGCGCCGGCTTGCTCGGCCTCGCGGGCCAACGCCGAAATCAAGCGTGAGCGCTCGATGATGAGATCGGGCTTGTTCAGGGCGATTTGCGCCGAGCGGCCATCGGTGAAGAGTTCGAAACGGCGAATTTCGTTGACGATGTTTTCGCTGGCGGCTGTGCCCATTTGGTGTCGGAAATGATCGGTAACAATCAACGTGCGAGGCGTCGGCTCGAATTGCGGTTTTGATTCCAGCACGCGAACGCGCCGGCCACCGCGGGCCACGGTCACGGCCGTGAAAAGCCCGGCAGCGGAGCCGCCGACAACGATAACTTCGCGGTCGTTTCGGCCAAGCCGGGGCTGTGCTTCTGTGTTTTCCACAGTTTCCGTGCTTTCCAAAGACGCGCGGTCCCCGAGAGTTTTGCTCATCAAGGCAACCACGCCAAAAATTTACCTTCTTCCCGCTCGACCCGTGTGGGGCTGCTCATGGCGTGAGTGAGCGGGCGCGCTGTAAGTATAACGAATCGAATATGAATGACCAACTCGCAGGGAGAGGCAAGACTCGGAATGAAGCGTGCTTTTTGAAACGAACGGAAGTCTTACGGGGCGGGAGAAGTCTTGCCTGTCTGACGCTCGTAAGGCGCGCGCTCCAGATACACAACGCCGGCAAAAATCGTGCAGACGGCGATGGCCCCAACCAGGGAAGCCATGCGTGCCGAAAGATAACTCACGAGCACGGCCGCGCCGCCGCCCATTGCGCCGAGCAGATACAGGGTAAGGACGGCGCCGCGATGCCCAAAGCCAAGATTCGAAAGCCGGTGAGCTGCGTGGTCTTTCCCGGGAGTGGCGAAGGGCAGCAGGCCCCGGCGCGAGCGGGAAATCGTGACCAGCGTGGTGTCGAAAATCGTCACGCCCAGGATCAGAACCGGCGCAAGCCATGCGGAAAGATGATTGGAGTTCTCAAGCCGCAATTTTAACCCCAGCGTGGCCATCAGAAAACCAAGAAACATGGCGCCACCGTCACCCATGAAAATTTTCGCGGGTTTGAAATTCCAGCGGAGAAACCCGGTGGCCGCGCCAAGAACTGCGGCGGCCAACGTGGTTACAAGGGTCTGGCCGTTCAGATAAGCAAGCATCGCGAAAAAAACCGATGCCATGGCGGCGACGCCTGCGCAGAGGCCGTCCATATGATCGAGGATGCTGAACGAAGCGGTAATTCCCACCACCCAAACAACCGTAAGCGTCGCATCCAGGAAATCCCCGCTCCGTCCGCCCAAGAATACGGTGAAAAACTGCGCGCGAATTCCGCTGGCTAGGAGGATCGCCGCCGCCAGCGGCATGCCGATAAACAATTTAACCTGGTGATGGAGCAGCCCCCTGTCGTCGAGGATGCCAACAGTCGCAACCAGCGTCGCGCCGATGAGAATACCCACGATTTGCGCGCGTGCGGGGCCGTTGAAAGCAAAGAGCACCGCAATCACCACGGCGGCGTACATTGCCAAGCCGCCAAGAAGCGGAATTGGCTTGAGATGAACTTTGCGGGGCCCCGGCAGATCGACCATTCCTACGCGTAACGCAAGCGCGCGCACGGGAACGACGAGCGCCAACGACGCAAATAGCGCGATGAAAAAAGAAAGCACGCCTGCGGCCATGCAACCTCGTTTATCAGGTAAGCCGAACCCGGCCAGGCTAGTGCAGCCGGCATCTCACGTGATTCTCACCGGATTGGGGGCCCGGCTCCCAAGTCGAACCAACAAATCAGCTGTCCCACGCAGCACGAACACGATACTGCGATTTTAGTTTTGCAGCAATCGCTGGAAAGACACCTAATGCGCGGTGCGTCAACGTTCCGTCAACATGCGGGTGAAAATGCGCTTCACTTCCTCTTTGTCGCGAGTGGCGTAGTACCAGTCGATGGTGCGTTTGAGGCCTTCGCGGAAGAGAACCTTCGGCTCCCAGCCGAGAAGTTTCTTGGCAAGACAGTTGTCAGCGACGCGGTTGAGCGGGCCCGTGGGCATGTCTTTGCGGAGCTTGATTTCGGCTTTGTGTCCCGTGAATTCACAAACCATTTTGGCGCAATCGATCACCCGGATGCGTTCCATGGTTCCGAGGTTAATCGCCGTGCCATCATTGATTTTTTGCCCGGCCAGAATGGTGCCTTCGACAATGTCGTCAATGTACGTCCAATTGCGGATTTGCGTGCCGTCGCCCCAAACTTCAAATGGGTCTTGTCCCAGAAACGCGCGCGCAATCATGGCGATGACCGCGTGATTCTCAACCCCACGCGGGCCATAGACCGTGAAATAGCGGCATGAAGCGGCTCCCATTCCGTGTTCCTTCGCGTAGGCCTGCAGCGTAAATTCGCCCATCAACTTGGCCCAGCCATAAGTATTGTCGGCGTCATTCGGACCTTTGGTGAGGTCTTCCGTGAGATAGAGTTCCTTCTGCGTGTCCGACTGCAGAAAATTCGGATACACGCAGCCGGAGGAAGCGAACACCACTTTTTTCACTTTGGCTTTGAGCGCTTCGGCAAAGACCAGACCATCCAGAAAAAAGTTTGACGCAGGGCCGGCTTGATGGAGGTCCACGTAACCGCGCCCCCCGTGATCCGCGGCGAGATGGAAGACCGTGTCGACGCCCTGCATCGCGGCGCGGGCCACGCCGGGCTCCCGCAAATCGGCCTGCAAAAAATCCACTTTGCCCGTGCCGAGGTGCTGCCGAATGTTACCGAGATGGCCGCTGGTCAAGTCATCGACGATGCGAACCTTTTTCGCGCCTCGCGCCAGCAGTTGATCGGTAAGCGTCGAGCCGATGAACGACGCTCCACCAGTTACGAAAACTGTCTTTCCCGCCCAAAATCCGTCCGCCGTCGTCACGCGAGCGCAGCCTCCTTAATTCTTCTGGTCAACCGCCAGCTGATCGATGATTGTCACAAATTTTTTCAGTTCCTCGACTCTATCATAGTCGGGAGCAGCGGCTCGCGCTGCTTCACCCATGGCCTTCAGTTTCTTGGGGTCGGAAGCGAGGGCGCGCACGGCGCTCACAACTTCCGCGGGGCGGTCAGGGTCAGCAGCTACCGCAAAGCCGCGCTGAACTCCTAACGACGCTGCATCCGTTTCCTTTGGGGCCACCGCGAGAATCGGTTTTCCCGCCGCCAGAATTCCGTACATTTTGCTGGGCACCACCACGCCTTCCAGCCCCCGCTTCACTGTGATGACGTGGGCATCGGCGGCGGCAAGCACCGACGGGATTTTGCTTGCCGGGAAGAACTCTAAAAAACGGACATTGTCGGCGCCCGCGGCTGCCGCTTCGATTTGAGAGCGTTGTGCACCATCGCCCACGAACACGAGGCCCACACCCTCGTTTGCCAGATGGCGAGCCGCGGTGACCAGCGTGTTCCAAGCGCCGTAGAAACCAAGGTTGCCCGCGTGAACCAGGACAAACGAAAAATCTCCCCGAATGGCGCGAACAACTGCGGGATCGAGGACAGGAAGGGGCGCGCCCGCCGAGAGAATATCGGCTCCGTCGCGAACGATTACTACGCGAGCCGGAGCTACGCCTTTGGCGATGATGCGCGCGCGCATGTCTTCACCTAGAACGATCACACGCGACGCGCGACGCAGTGCCCAGCGATGGAGCTTTTCCCAGAATCCCGCAAGCATGCCTGGTCGAACGATCGAGCCTGCCACGGCCATGTCTGGGTACAAGTCACGGATGTTGTAAACATACGGTTTGCGTTTCAGCAGGGCAACGATCGTGCCAACAATGCCTTGAAATGGAGGATCGGTCATCGCTACAACAGCGTCGCAGGGCACAAAGAGCGCACGAGGAATCGCCAGCGCGACGTAGCTGAGATAATTCACAACACGTTTTATCATGTCGAAGCGCGGAAAGTCCGTCGAACCGGCGCGAATGATGCGCACTCGGTCCACAATTTCAGTTTGGTACGGGCGCCATGGGCGTCGCTCTGTGGGATCGTAGGATGGGCGTCCGCAGAGCACCGTCAGGCCATGCGAAGAGGAGAGAGCTTCCACGACGGTATGCGCCATCTTGGCGGTCGCGGAAGTATCCGGCGGGTAATAGAGATTCAGCAGCAGGATGCGCACGGAGAGATTGTACTGAGTTCTGCCTCTGCGCGGGGTGCGGTAGCTCAGCGATTTTAAGCGGGCTTTTTGAAGATCGGCGCAGCCGCGCGGGCTAACTCATGAGCGGTTGGCTTTTTCTTCGGCGGTTTCTTGACTTCGCGCTTCCCTCTGTCTTTGTTTCCCATGGCGGACAGCTTGCCACACTTCGCTGCCGTTGGCTAGTAGCAGCCAAATCCGAAGCTCGAGGTTGAAGACGCTATGAGCGTGAGATGAGAAAATCGCCGAGGACCAGCGCATCCATCTGCGTTCGCAGGAAGCAGTCGACGGCTTCTTCGGGACGACAGACAATGGGCTCATTGTCGTTAAAGGAAGTGTTGAGCACGACGGGCACGCCTGTAAGATCGCGGAAGGCGGAAATGAGCGCATGATAGCGGGGATTAGCCTCGCGGGTGACGGTTTGCAGCCGGCCCGTGCCGTCCACGTGTGTTGGCGCCGGAATCTTGTCGCGTTTCTCCGGGCGCACGCCGTAAGCCAGCGTCATAAACGGCGAAGGGTGCGACTTCTCGAAATATTCCGCCGTAGCTTCCGCGAGGATGGAAGGCGCAAACGGGCGAAATATTTCACGGTGCTTGATTCGGCTGTTGAGAATGTCCTTCATTTCCGGGCGGCGAGGATCGGCGACGATGCTGCGATTGCCCAAAGCCCGGGGGCCCCACTCCGCGCGGCCTTGAAACCAGCCGAGTATTTTTCCATCGGCGACGATCGCGGCGCTGCGACGCGTCAGTTCTTCCTCGGCAAATTCGGCGATGCAATAGCCATCTTGCGCGAGGCCGCTCGAGTCGATCGCTCGGCGGATCTCTTCGCGCGAATATCCGGGTCCCCAGTAAGCGTGATCCATCACAAAAGAGCGCGGCTTTCCAAGTTTCTGATGCCACACGTAGAAGGCCGCACCGACAGCCAGTCCTGCGTCGCCAGCGGCGGGTTGCACGTAAACCTGTTCGAACCCGGTGTGGTCGAAAATTTTCCCGTTAGCAACACAATTGAAAGCCACTCCGCCAGCCAAACAAACGGCTTTAACGGGCGTGTGAAGCCTCTTTAGGGCAAGCATGCGAAAATACACTTCCTCCAGCCGCGCTTGCAGTGATGCCGCCAGGTTGCGATGACGCTGTTCAAGAGGCTCTTCCGGAGTGCGGGCTGCCCCTAGCTTGCGCGGCATCTCCTCTGAGAACAATTTCCCGAGGGCCGGCATTTTGTCACTTTCGGCCCACGCCATCTCCGGGCCAGTGCGGTGATGTGTGAAATACTTCAGTCCCAAATGGAAACTGGTGAACTTGTGGCAGTGGCGCAGGATGTCGCGGAATGCTTCAAGTTGTTCAGGCTGGCCATACGCAGCCAGGCCCATCACTTTGTATTCGTCACCAAACTTCGGAAAGCCCAGATACTGCGTGACTGCCGTGTAATACAGGCCGAGCGAATGGGGGAAGGGAATGGCACCGTCAATTTCCATGTGGTTGCCGATCCCGAAGCCCCACATGGTGCTCGCAAAGTCGCCGAGGCCGTCAGCGGACAGCAGGAACGCATGCTCGAAGGGCGAAACGAAAAATGCGCTCGCAAGATGGGCTTGATGGTGCTCGATGCGGTGAAATTTTGCGCTCAGCTTTTTGCGGTCGGAGTCAAATGCCGCCGCCAGCGCCTCCGGAATGCCCGTGAATTTTGCAAGGACTTTAAGGCGTTCGCGCGCAAAGGACGGCATGCGCAGTGCATAGAAAAGTTTCGTGGCCAGCCTGGCGTATGGATTTCGGGGCACGGCGACGTGATCGATGTCCGAGAGTGTGAGGCCCGCTTCCTTCAGGCAATAGCGAATCGCTTGCGCGGGGAATCCTGCCGCGTATTTCACGCGATTGAAGCGTTCCTCCTCGACCGCGGCGATCAGTTGGCCGTCGCAGACAATCGCCGCCGAAGCGTTCCCGTGGTACGCATTGATCCCCAGAATGTTCATCGCGTGATTTCGAAGTGTACCCCAGCCGGAAGATTATGCCGCGAGGCGCCGGCGGCACCACTCATTCAGGACGTACAAGGACCAGGGGCGCGACCAGGTGGTTTTTCCGGCAAGAAAATCCGTCCAAACGGAACGAACGCCACCCTGGCGAAGATACGAGGCCAGCGGCGGCGCAGGATCCGCGAAGCTTGCTTCGATGCGCGCACGCAACGGTCCGCGGAGCCACTCTTCCCACGGCAAAGTAAAGGTGCGTTTGCGCTGCGATAGAATTTCCTGCGGCAGCAGATCGCCGACGGCCTCCACAAGCAATGCCTTTTGCGCACCGGAACGTCGGCGTGCCGTATCCGGCAGCGAACCCACAAATTCAACCAGCGGTGTGTCGAGGAGCGGCACCCGGACTTCAAGCGATCGCGCCATGCTCACCGTGTCCGTATCGCGCAGCAGCGTGCTCGCCATGTACGTGCGCATCTCCAGCCAGGAAATTCCACCCACGGATTCGAGCTTACGCGCTTCGTCCGCCGTGCGCTCCAGCCAGCCGAGCCAGGTCGGCTCCAGCGTCACGCCGTCGGCGCCCACCGTGCTGGGGCGAAACCGCGGTTCAATGATTCGTTCGAGCTGCCCAGGCGGGAAGAGCGTCCGCGCAAAATAATACGGATGTGGCAAAGCGTCCGGAAAAGCCCACCCGGCCGCGGCTTTGCGCGCCGCATCGGGTGAACGTTGTCGCGATGCGAGAACGGCAAGGAGGGGGGCCGTCATTCGCCGCACAGGAGCGGGTACAAACCAGGCACAGCGGATCAGTCTCGAAAGCCGCGGAGTATCCGCAAATGTCGGATAGCCAGCAAACAGTTCATCTCCGCCCAGCCCCGATAGCGCCACTTTCAGTCCGACCTGTTTCGCGGCCCAGGACACAAAATACATATTGATTCCATCCATGGTGGGCTGGTCGAGAGCCCTAAGAGCCTCGTCCAGCCGCGAAAGGAGCGACTCCCCGCTCAGTGGCACTTCGGTATGCTTGGTTTTGAATCGCTTCGCTGCCAGCCGTGCGAGCTCCGCTTCATCAAACGGCGTACCTGGAAACGTCAATGTAAAGCTCTCGATTCCACGTCGTACTTGAGCCGCGAGCGCCGCGATCGCGCCGGAATCCAACCCGCTGGAAAGAAACAAGCCCACCGGCACGTCAGCGATCAGGTGTTTGCGCACCGCATCTTCGAGAAGCGGACGCAGCTTTTTCGCCGCCGAGGAAAGGTCGCGCGGTTTACGCGTGTCGCGTGCCGCGGGAGAAATCGTAGGATCCCACCAGGGCCGCGCGCGCGGCGTGCGCCGACGCTCCGGCACATGCAGCAGCATGCGATGTCCCGGCGGAAGGGAAAACACTCCTTCCACAAGCGTCACCGGTTCAGAGACACTGCCAAAAAGCAGATAGGCGGTCACGGCGTCCTGCGACAGGCTTTTGGGAAAGGCGCCCGAAGCAAGCAACGCCCGAACCTCCGAGGCGAACGCGAACCCATCCGGTGTTTGCGTGTAATAGAGAGGCTTGATTCCCAGCGGGTCGCGCGCGAGGAAAAGTATCGGAGCTGTGGCGTAACGCCCGCGAAGATCCAGCAGTGCAAACGCGAACATGCCCCGCAGTTCGGTCAGGGAATCCTCGCCCCACTCTTCCCAGGCATGAACCAGAATCTCCGTGTCCGACTGCGTGGCGAAGCGGTGGCCGCAGAGCGACAAGCGCTCGCGGAGGTCGCGATAGTTGTACACCTCGCCGTTGAAGACGACCGCGACGTCCTTGGTTTCGTTCCAGATGGGCTGGTGGCCGCCCGCCATATCGATAATGCTCAGTCGGCGCATCCCCAGCGCGAGTCCCGGGGCGCGCGGATTTCCGGCCAGGAAGCCCTCGTCATCCGGCCCGCGATGCCGCATCGCAGCGGTCATGGCGCGAACGCACGATTCTGCCTCCGCCGTCCGCGAAGCAAACGCGACGCCGCAGATACCGCACACGCTACTGTTTGATTTCCGGCGCCGAGAAGAAGGCGGCGCCCGCACGGATGGCGTGCTCCCGCAAATGGAAGCGCGGGATTCTCAGGCGGTGGTCCGCATACCAGGCAAGCCCGGCTCGCAACAGCAGGAAGAACATCGCCGCTGCGGAGGAGAGCACCAGGTAGAAGAAAGACTCGCGTTCCAGTAGCAGGCTCCAGTCCACGGCTTCCTCCCATCCGGGGTAAACCCTATCCACCAAAGGCCGAAGATGCAACCCATTGAGCGGCAGCCGCGTGAGCCGAACATGCGCGAAGCGGTCGTAATTGTATTCACGCGGATAGTTGGGGACGGCGCTGATCGCCTCGGAAAACACGGCAGGATCCTGCAGCTCCTTGCGCGTCAAATAATGGCCCTTCGCGTCCTTCATGATGACCCGGTAAGTCGGGTCCACGATGATCCAGCGATCGTTGATCAGGACTTCAGCAATCACATGCTTGGTGGTGTGCTCGGGAGACAATAAGAGCAGGCGGCGCACCCGCAGATCGGAACTTCGAGCTAGATTTAGGAAGGCGTTCGTCGCCGTGCCGCAGACATTCAACAATTGGCGATAGGTGAGAGTGATTTCCGGATCGCGCATCGCCAGCCCGTCCGGATTGGCAGTGATGGTTCGCGATGGCTCGGCACGCATCCAGTCCAGAATCGCTTGGACCTTTTGTTCCGGAGGATGGCTGTTGGGCACAATCGCATCGGAGAAACCGTCGAGATACCGGCGCACGGAGTATTCGCGGGCACACGAGTAAAGCATCGCCACGAACGCAGTGGCCAGCAGCAGGTTGCTGCTCCACCAGATCACACGAAAAGCGCCATGTTGGCGTCTCGGCAAGTGATTACTCCTTCTGTTCAGATTCTGCCTTCATCACTGGGCGCGAAGCAAGCGTGGTGTACAACGTTTCCATCTCGCGAACGGGTTCATCCCAGCCTAGACGCGACGTTACCACAGCACATCCAGCGGCCAGCCGCGCGCGAAGTTCCGTTTCATGCAGGATCCTCTCAATCGCGCCAGAAAGCGCCGCCGGGTCGTGGGGCACCACCAGCCCAGCCTCATCTGCTAGCAGTGGTGCAATCCCGCATCGCTCTGTCACGATCGCCGGAGTCCCTGCAGCTACCGCTTCCGCTGCTGTATTCCCGAAATTTTCATTTTGCGACGGAAGCACGAAAACGTCCGCATCCCGGTAAGCCGCCCACTTGTTCTCGCCAAAAATCGGTCCCACGAATTGAATCTTGGTTCGAACGCCCAGTTGGCTGGCGAGCTCGGACAGTTTTGCTTTTTCGCCGCTTTCGTCAGGGCCCGCGAAGATCAGTGTCATCGGTATTCCTGCCGTGCGCCCCGAAAGTTCCGCGAATGCTCGCAGAAGCAAGTCCGGACTTTTCTTGGCGGATAGCCGCCCCAGAAAAAGGATCAGCTTTTCTTCTGGCGAAATTCCGTGTGCTTTCCGAAATGTGCCTCGCGTGGGCCAGGATGCGGGCACTTCCACGCCGTTCCGCCGCAATAGCACTTTCGAGTGCGCAATGCCTCCGCCGGCGAGTTCCTCGCCTTCCTGCTTCGAAGTGACGATTACCGCGCTTGCCCCTTCGAGTAGCCGCCTTCCCCAAATCGTATGATACATCCGTTTCAGCAAGAGACTTCGCACGATGGGCACGAACATCCCGATGGGCTCGAGCACGTACGGCAGACCTCCCTTGCGGCTAGCTGCCGCAACTGCCGGGCCGAGCAAATCGTAGAGCCCGAATATGTGCACAACATCGAAATTCTGCAGCCGCGCCCGGCAGTATCGCTTAACCGCGGGATTCCAGCTCACGCTTCGGTAACGCAGCCATGTGGGGATGTAGATAGCTTGCACGCCATTCCCGGTTCGCCGCCAGCCAAACGGGGACCGTTCTGCCGTGATTTTCTCTTCCTGCGTTTGCAGTCGTTTTTCCAGCCCCCAGTCTGCCGTAAGGACTGTGACCTGGTGTCCGCGTCTCGCCAAGCCTTCAGAGAGAGCGCGCACTTTCACCGGGGGACCGCCGAATTCCAGAAAGGGAGCGTACGTTTCCGTGACGTTCAAGATTCGCATTGTTCGCGGAGGATTTTTTTCAATGACTTCGCGAAGACGTTGAAGCGGAACTCGTGCTCCGCCCGTTGCTTCGCGCGCGCGCCCATTTCTTTCGCATGGACAGGATCGGCCAGCAATGTTTCCAGGCTTGTCGCAAGCTGGATCGGATCGCCGTGCGCCACCAGATAACCGGTGACGCCATCTTGAATCACCTCTGGCGCGCCCCCATGAAATCCCCCGATTACCGGCTTGCCGCACGCCATCGCTTCCAGATAGACGAGGCCGAATCCCTCTCCCCGGCTGGGCAACGCAAAAACTTCGCACGCTGCGTAGCACGCTGCAATTTCCGAATAGGTCAGTCCAGTCAGGAAATGCACGTGACGGTTCACTCCGGTTTGCTCCGCCAGATCCTCCAGCCAAGCGCGGTCGTCGCCCGCGCCCACCAGAGCCAGTTGCACCTCGGGCCTTTGCGTCAGGAGCCGGGGCAGCGCGGTGATCAGTGTGTCCATGCCTTTGTACCGTTCTGACGCCAGCCAGCGTCCCACACTCAGAATCACTCGTCCCGAAGGGAAGTTTTCCGGCAGCACGGGATGCGAGCCCGGGCTGATCAGCGCTTCGAATTGCGGATCGAGCCCCCACGGCAGAACGCGTATCCGTTCCTCAGGCACGCCTTGTTCCTCGGCCACGTGCGCCGCTGTATCCTTGCTCGGAGCGAGAACCAGATTCGAGTACCGCAGCGCCAGACGCTGCAATATCCCCAGCGGTTCCCACACGTCCGCGCCATGCGCGCACACGATGCTTTTCATCCGCGGCGCTGCAATCCGCATCGCCTGCACCACCGGCGCGAGATTTGGATGTGCGGCCAGGACCAGTTTTGCGTTCCGCCGTGCCGCGCGCAGCGCTGTCGCTGTGAATCGCCCTTTAGCGCGTTCGCACCCAGTGAACACAAATTCACGCCCCGCCAGCGTCATCCGGTGCAGTTCCGGTGAGTCATTCAGGGTGAGCAGGCGGCATTCCATGCTGCGGCTGACAGCAAATTCCGTCAGCACCGCCGCCAGGTGGCGGCCCGCTCGCTGCACTCCGCCGGGTGCGTCCAATTCAGGGAAGAGGCCAATGACCACGGGCCGAGTCTGCCAAGCGCAGCGGCCAATGGCAAGCACGGATACAAAACCTGTGTCGGAAATGCCTAGCTAGGTCGACAAGCTTAGGGTCGGCACATTGCGTGGAGCTATTGCTTGTCAGCGTGTCAAAATCCGAGCGGCTGAGACGCTTTCTGATCTGCGGGTGCAGGCGCGGCTCGGGAAGAATCCTTCTCGCCCTGAAACGCTGCCCTCTTCAGGTGCACGTCGCCGTCAACGTAGGCGGTGAATTCAGTCCCTTGTGTGAAAACGACATCTTTGCCGGAGCCCGGAAGAATCCCTCCAGCGGAATTGTTTCCGCCGGAACTCTCCTGGAAGGACCGGACCGCGGCCTTTTCGTTGTCCTTGAGGCGGACGGAGTCAATGCTGAAAGCCAATTTTCCGCCGTGGCCCAGCCGCTTCCTGGGTTCTGCTTCTTTTATCACGCCCGTGGCCGCTGCACCTTGAGGAATCACCGCAAGGCCGTCAACAATCACCTCTTCAGCCACTTGCAGATCTACTGCGTCTCCAACGTGAGTGGTCGCGGAAGAAATGGTCTTGCCTAGTTTCAGGCGTATCGGAGTGCCGTTGCGCAAAGTAAATTCAGACGGATTGGATGGAGCGCTCGGAGCAGTTCTCGCAGTCGATCCCGGCGCGTCATATTGGGTGCGCTCTCGTACCGTCGGCGCTGGCTTGGCCAGCTGGGCCTTGGCGCCCGGCTTGTCCTTTAAGAGCAGGAGACTCTCTATAGGGACGTAACCCACTTCACCCTTGGCCGTGCGCACACCGAAGTACACATCATACCGACCGGTGATTTGTACCTGCTCCCCACACTGCAGCGTCGTGCGAACATCCAGCGTGGTCATGGAGCTGTATAGATAGACGTAGTCGCCTGTGCGTGGGCACTCTACCTGGCCCACACTTTGCGCTTGTGCAATTGCGGGGCAAAAAATGCTGAGGAAAAGAGCGAAATACTTGGCGTTGAATTTCATCTTGTACCTGCTGCTCCCAAAGTTGCCCGAAAGCGGGAAGATGCCACGCTTCTATCTCAGCGCAAGATGGTTCTCTCTGACAAGAAGTGTAACTACCGCATTTGTATAAAGAGATACGATGGGAAATCGACCGGACATCAGGAATGCTAAGGATCATCGGCGTTCTTCGATTAGTGAATCAGTTTCCGACTGCTCGACTCACCAGTCTCTGACAAGACTTGAGTGCGCTAACCCGTACCGCAAACTCGTGTTCCGCCTCAGGCGGCAGCTTCACCTGGGGTATCTTAAATCGGCAGTCTTGAGGCTAGTCCTCTTCGCTAGCAAGGCCAATCGCTGGTTGTGATCCATGGGCTCCCACGGAACAAGTTTCTCGGCAAGTACATCCATTCTGCGCAAGAGAGTCAACTCCACGAAAAGTTCCATAAAATCCAAGTCCCGGAAGACCAACGAGCCAGCCTCTCTCATCTTGTCGCGAATCCGCTCAAAATGAACTGGCATCTCGGTCCAGTGAAGACTGGCACGGTGGTGATGGCAGAGGTGGTATCCTTCGTTCATGAAGTTCACCTCATCCACAACGGTCACGGAATTGGTGAAATAATCTTCAGGACGTTCCGGGTCACAGAAGGCGTGCCGGACCCATGCGGTGATTGCGTTGATGAAATTTATGCAGAGAAGAGGAACCAGTACGAACATCGTCCCAATTCTCCAATCGTAAATAAAGACAGCTCCGAAATAAGCGTAGTAGCGCGCCATTCCCCACAACATGCGCCTTCGGTTCTTTTCATCGCCTCTCGCTCTAAAGTAGGCGTAGGGGGCAAGCCCCAGAACCGTCCAACTGTTGTCCGAGAGATACCACAGGAAATCGAGCCGGCTGGTTCGATCGTAGCCCATCGTGTTGCGAGTGTCCTCGGGCCCACTGTTCTCTCTATGGTGGAGACACACATGAGCCGTCCGGCCCAGTTCCGGAATGTTCCCATAGAAATACCCGAGGAAGAATTCGAGGTAGCGGCCGAAGACTTTGTCGTATTTCTCCGAAAAGTAGCCCTGGCGCCTGTGTGCCTCCAAGTGGCTGGCGCTGAACATTCTCACAAACCGCTGGAACTTGAGACCGTAAAGAGAAAAATAGAAAGCGATCGCCAGCAGCAGCCGAGGTTTCCCTAAAACGAGTTGAATCACGAAAATTGGCACGGCGGTAAGACTGAGAGACACCATCAGTCGTAACGCAGGCGTGTCTCGGGAGTCCCGCAGCACTCTTTGGCCAAGCCTGTCGAGGACTCGTTCGTACCCCCGGGAGAGAAATCCATACGCGTCGCGTAACGGACGAATCCTCCCGAGGAACACGGCCGCGCCGTAGAATCCGAAAGAGAGCGCAGCCACGGGCAACGCCGCCAAGGCGCTTGCCAAACCCATAAGGATTGCGAACCCTTGAAACAAGAATAGGAGTTTGGGTTTGGTTCCAAAACTCATCGTCATCGAGGAGGTGCCTAACTCGGGGTTATAGGTTTCCATTTCAGCACCGTGCGCCAAGATTTGGTTTATGCACCCGAGTGGTCATAGTAGGCCGCGCTGCGAAAGCGAGTCAACATGGGCTCATGATGGGAATGCCCCTAACCCACCGTTCTTGTTTCCAGTCCACGGATGAGTCCTCGAGAATCGTTTTCATCCACGCACGGAAACACAAGTGGTGTAGAATTCACGCCGTTTTCGAACTCCATCAGGCAATTCGATCAGTAAGCGAGGACAAAGTCTGAAAACCGGTCGCGTGGGGAATAACCGCGAACCTGCGAAGGGCAGTGCCGGAAAGTGAAGGAAATCATGAAGCGTAAATTTGTTGTGGTTGTGGCCTTTCTCTCTCTTCTCACAGGGCTTGGCGTCGTTTCCGTCGTCCTAGAGAAGCGGGCCGCCGTCGCTGCCGCCGGCGTCGAAGCGCCACAGTTCGAAGTGGACCCTCTGTGGCCAAAGCCGCTTCCGAACCATTGGGTCATCGGCTCGGCCGTTGGCGTCTCTGTGGATTCCCAGGACCACATTTGGATTGTTCATCGCACCACTTCTCTCGAACCCATG
>Ga0209350_1000384_pt1 | contig 26608 bp, 28 predicted proteins | sample GraSoi013_2_20cm_2_FD_185822 | JGI IMG/M metagenome (GOLD analysis project Ga0209350, IMG submission 185822) | Grasslands soil microbial communities from the Angelo Coastal Reserve, California, USA - Sample 09_27_2013_2_20cm (SPAdes) (version 2) | ecosystem: Environmental > Terrestrial > Soil >...
CGGGGCAAGAATAAAGGGAGTGGGGTATGCCAGAAAGTTTGGGAAGGACCATCCGAACAAGACAAGAAAGCCAAACTCGCCAACCGCGCCCAGCACCATTATCTTAGTCCGACCAACCTTGTCGGACACGTGGCCAAAAACTATGGCACCAAGAGCAAACAACCCTCCTATCGCTCCGAGAAAGATTAGCATCTGCCCAGTGACAGTAATGCTCGCGTCCTTGAACGCCTTTGGCAATAGGAAATACATTCCAAGAATAATGGTCTGACCAAGCCATACTGGCAAGACAGGACGAATCTTCGACCCGATCCGACGCCGACGAATCCCAGGCTGATTCAGCTCATCACTCCTCACAGGCTCCACTAAGAATTTTGTTGCTAGAATTGATGTGAAGAGAAAGATTCCGGAAGTGACCCAAAATGCTTCGTGAAGTCGTGACGCAAACGCCGTGGCCAGGATAGAGCCGACACCGAAACCAAGTCCATAGCCACCCAAGTTCGCAAGGTCAAAACCCCCCATCTTCTTGCCCCGGTTGGTCTGCTTAGTAGCATCACCGAGCAGAGTTAGAGACGTCACCGCTGCCATTGCCGCGGAGACACCCATCAGAGCATGGAGTAGGGAAACATTGAACAGGTTCGTAGTGAAGCCTATCGCCGCAGTCAAAATCGTAATGAGTGTCATACCAGTCAGGTGAAGCTTTTTTCTGCTCACGCGATCTGCCAGTCGACCGACAGGCATCGCGGAGCAAGCCTCTGCGATAGGATACAGCGCGAGGATTAGACCAACCTGGAAAGCCCCCGTGGGCAAGTACAGGGGGAATAGTATGGTGACCGAGCCGAATCCTATGCGGGTAAGGAATACTGCCAGGTAGAGGTAAAGAATCATCCGCGCGCCGATTTTCTTAGCCATGGCAGCATCCGGGGGGACAACTTGGCATGGCAGCTTCTTCTCGTAATAGGCTAGATGGTCCAGAGAGACGTTTGGAACGGGAACGGACTGTCGGTCGTTCCCCGTTACCTGCTCTGGGGGCCGCTAGAATTTGTGTTGCAACTGGAGGAGGTTTAGTCCGACATCCTTGTCTTTATCTTTCAAAAGCTTCCCAGGAAGCTTGGCCATATTGACCTCGACCATGTTGGCGAGCGATCCCTCTTCCAGATGTCCCCCGATAACAGAGAAGTCTCGGCGTCCCAAAGTGACGTGAGCATGAGGCAACGCTTGTCGGTTCATTGTCGAAACATTCCCGGATAATGCGAGTATCTCCAAGTCCTCGTCAAATGTTTCGTACTTGTATGTCTTCGTGTCCTTGAAGTCGTAGTGGCCCAGGACGGCCTTGTACAATGAGCCTATCCCTTCAAAGAAACAGGCGTACAGTCTTTGAGCGTTCGCGAATTCTCGCAATGTCTTGAGTATGTCATCGCCTTGTTCCAACCGAAGTACGAAACCCGAGCCCAGTTTCTTGTATAGCACGTTTCATATTCTCGTTTTGGAAGTCCTTGGGGCCATCCTTCTGGGAACCCTGTAGATGCTACGAAGCAATTGGAACTGTGGAGGATCCGTATGGGATCACGGCCACATCCCGCTCGTACAGCTTCGAGTCCATTGACCTCAAAGCGTCATCGATGTTCCTGTAGAACTTTATCCGGGTCTTGCTTAGGAATTGCTCAATTACAGTTGGTGCCTTGGGCGAGACGACCGCAAAGTCGGCTTTTCCATCATCGAGGGCTAGGCGGTTCGGCTTCTGCGAAGCTTCTGTGACCTTTCCCGCTTTCGCCCTCTTCTTCAAATCCTCAACAATCTTCTCCGGCTCCATCTTACCGTAAGTCTCCATCTCGATCTTGAACGCGTCACTACCGATCCCATTCTCCAGTGAAGCCAGGAGCACGACGGCCGGTTTAGGCGAGTGACCTGACGGCACTAGTCCGGTGGCGAAGGTAGATGCTTTCAACGCCTGATAGAGGTTCTGTCCCATCGGCCCATCAGCCCTCGTGAGAACTAAGGGCGAAGGGCGCGATTGCACAGTGTGGGCTCGCTTGGAAAAGTTCTCAAATAACTGCTGATGAGCCATATTCGGATCGCCGTAGGCCGCCTTGACAAGACTGCCATCTTGGTTGAGGACAAAGTCTAGAATTCGATGCTCTATCTTCATGTATTCCTTGAGAATGTTCGGGACCTCGTTCATGTCTTCACGCATCGGGTTGCCTGTCACAACGAGCTCACGGCAGCTCGGATTTCCAATGACATAGCCATGGTTTGTGGTAATCGTCTTGAGCCCAGAGCATCCGGGCAGAAGGGCTTTGGCTCCGCCCTCGAAGCCGGCGAAGTAGTGAGGCTGAACGTTCAGAGTTGATATGAGCAGGTCGCGATCGAACAGTTCCTTGTTCAGCTCGACGGGCGTTCCTCTACCGGTAACGCCTATCCACTCGTATTTGCTTGCGGGGTCCTGTGTGGAGCTTAACTTGATACTCTTCTCGTAGCGTTTGTGGATGTCGTCTCCGAGGACTCTGTGAATGAATGATTGATCTGCGGGTACATGTGTTCCGCATGCGAAAATGATCTTAATGTCATCAGTCTTCGGCTCGATCAGACCGATTAATTGCTTGATGAAGGGCGATTGTTTCCGGGTTGAATCGGTGAGGATTATTGCGGGACTCCAGCCTTTTTCTCCCTCGAAAGGCCGAGCTCCGATGGGAGATGCGAGGGCCTCCCTAAAGGCTATGTCGGCAGGCTTGCTTGGTAGGGGATTCGCTTGAACATATCGTATCTTGTCTGGCGTGAGGAGTTTGCTGCCTCCGAATTCATCCAGGACTGAGAGGCTAATGGTGGTAGTCAAGGAAGGATGTGAATCAGAATGTCAAAATGGCGATTTAAGCATTAACTGATTTCAATGGATAGATCCGAGGAGAAAGGCTGAAAGAAAGGGGTCCGCCCTGGTTATCAGGGCGGGTTGTACCCGCGGCTAGAGCTGGGAGTGTTGGTAGTGCTTGCTGTGGGCTTGTAAGTAAATCCTAGGAATCCTCCGATGAGGCCTAGGATGAGTCCGATGAAGTTCATTGAGAGTATTGAGAAGACAAGCACGAGGGTGCTGCCTAGTTTTCTCTGGGCCGCGTTGTTGTACAGCAGCCAGCTACCGACTAGCACTAGAACGCCCGCGATACTTCCCCAGATCAGAAGCATATCGCTTGGGAAGCCTGGGACGAGTAGCGATGTGATTGCACTAGCTAGGAAGGCGCCTACGAGGGTGAATATCCCTGCGAGTATTGAGAGCGCGAAGGCTGCTGTTGGCTTTTTTTCAACGTTTACTGCCAACGTTCATCCTTACAACTACGCCCCCTGTCGGAACTATCAATCCACTGTAACCCTGACAGGTGAAGAAGGCGAACCATCGATGCTGTGCCCTAACATAGGACTGGCATAACATGTCGGTGAGGAGAGTGAATTCGTATTCCCACATTTTCCTGTTCGTATCTCAGGAGATTTTTCTGGACCTTCCGGGAGCAGACAAGAATGCTTATTCCGTTTCGAGAAACGTATTTTTTCGTCATTCCTCGGACGTTAGATACGCTGTGAGGCCGCGCCCTCTTCGTTAGTCGTCGAGCCTTGATGCCTTAACGACCGCCCCGGTTTCCTCGTTTGTAAGTGGGCAACTTCAGGTGGTTCTCTTGAGTTTCAGCATGAATATACGAGATGAACCCCTCCGATTTCGTTGAACCTTAGGGTTCCAAGAGCTTGATTCATCGATGCTGGACAAGTCTGACGAGAGTCTCACGAGAGTCCACAATGCTCTCGCCAATCCGATGAGGCGTCAAATTGTCCAGATTCTGAAGGAGAGAGGCGGGGCGGGTTTCAAAGAGCTTCAGGACACTCTGAAGGTGAGCGTGGGCGCTCTCTACCATCACTTGGATAGTTTGGAAGGATTCGTGGCTCAAGGGGCCGACAGGAATTATGTACTAACTGATGATGGCAAAGCAGCCATCAAGGCATTCAGCATCAACGAGGAGAAGGCAATCTCGAAGGCCGCCCAAGTGTCCCCCGGGGCATCGCGCCTCGCCGTCATGTCGAAGGAGCTTCTGTTCGGGAGAGCTCTACTCAACTATCTTAGCCAGGAACCCTTGAGGAGCATCCCGCTCGCGGCTACCATCCTAGCTCTTGGAGGAGCAATTTCCTTCATGACAAACCTTGAACCGATCCTCTTGTTCTACCTCAATCCGACCCAGGGAATCGCGAAGGCATGGTTCCTCCTGCTGTTCCCGCTGGGATGGTTCATCACATTCGGAGTGGCCGATATCATGTGCGACCTGTTTTACCATAGAAAGAGAGGAGAACTCAGCCTAGTTAGCGGCACCGCGTTCGCGATGCTGCCCCTCCTCCTAGTTCCGGGCCTGACTCTACTAATTCAACCGTTCTCGGCCGTAATACGATCCGCCACACTCTTGACGATTCTACTCCAAGTAGCAGTACAAGTCTGGGTAGTCTGCCTGCTATCCGGTGCAATTTCAGTGTCGAAAGGCCTCCCCGTGAAGCGCACAGCTCTGGTCAGCCTCGCGGTCATGTCCCTCAACATCACAGGGATCATCTTCGCATTGTCGATTGGAGTATTCTAGATTCCCAGGCCATCTTTACGCGCGAAGACTAGTCAAATGAAGATTCACTTTCTGTAAACGGTTATTTGAAACCGAAGATGCCTCGATGGAGTCCCTCATGAAGTACCGGACCCTCGGAAAGACAGGTCTCAAAGTCAGCGAGGTAGGATTTGGGGCCTGGGCGATAGGAGGAAACAATTACGGGAACAGCTATGGACCCACAGAGGACAAAGTCTCGCTTGCAGCGGTTGACAAAGCGTTCGAGCTTGGATGCAACTTCTACGACACAGCAGACGTCTACGGACACGGACACAGCGAAGAGCTCCTAGGCCAGGCCTTAAGAGATCACAGGAAGGACGTTATTCTCGCCACCAAAGTCGGAGGCGATTTCTATCATGATCCTCCTCGCATGAACTTCAATCTGGACTATCTAGAGTTCGCGTCAGCAAAGAGTTGCGAAAGGCTCCAGACAGACTGTATCGACCTCTACCAGCTACACAATCCCCCCATCCAACTACTGAAGAATGGAGAGATCTTTGAACGTCTAGAGAAACTGAAAGACTCCGGAAGAATCCGACACTACGGCGTCTCGATCCACGATCCGCAAGAGGGACTCCTAGCAATGAAGTACGGACATCCAGCAACCATCCAAGTCGTTTTCAACCTACTACGCCAGGAGGCCAAGAACCAGCTTTTCCAAGCAGCTCGAGAACAGAATGTGGCGATCATCGCGCGAGAGCCACTTTCCAACGGATTCCTAAGCGGAAAATTCAGCATCGACTCAGCCTTTCCCTCAGGTGACATTCGCAGTAATTTTCCCCGCAATTATCTAGTTGGCCTGATTAAAGCTGCCCAGCAGCTCAGGATTCTCGAATCGAAGACGAGGACCCTAGCGCAAGCCTCGATCAGGTTCGCCCTCGACCAGAGGGACGTGTCAACCGTGATCCCTGGCGCAAAGACGCCGCAACAGACGGAAGAGAACATCAAAGCATCAGAGCTCTCTCCTTTGACCGGCGAAGAGCTTCTAAGAATCAGATATCTGAGAGAACGGGGATTCGTATAGGCTCAGGAGAATAGCGTTGGCGAGGTATCTTCTCAGAATCGCCAACAAGGACGGATACTCTCCGAGCGACGTGGAGCGGGTCGCCAGTACGATCAGGAAGATCCTTGGGTCAAGGGAGAGCGCGAGCCACTTCCGAGTCGCGACCGACGCATTAGAGTTCAACATGTTCGCGCGGGACGAAGAAGAGCTGGACGACCGGCAGAGACGCCTAACACAGAGTCTATTCAAGATTGCCAGCGTGAAACTTCTAGACACGCCTCCGAAGGTTATCGATAAAGAGGAAGCTTTAGCGGAAGGGGTCCACCTCTTCAATGAGGAAAGATTTTGGGAGTGCCACGAAGTCCTCGAACAGGCATGGAACGTATCAAAGGGTGTTGAACGGGATGCGATACAGAGCATAATCCTGACCGCGGCTGCATTCGTGCACTATCAGAAAGGTGAGGAAGAAATCTGCTTATCCATTCTGAAACGAGCGAGAGCCAAGATGCCCTTAGCCAGGACTTACGAGACGATCGACTTCGAGGGCCTTGAAAGGAATATCGATGGGATACTGAATTCTGAGAGGATTCTGCTGTTCAAGCTACGAATGAGTCGCGTCTGAGAGTACGATTTTTCTACCAACGCCCACCCCCGGTATCCCTATCCTTTTAGCTGGAAACCCGAAAAATTCCGAGGGACCCGAGGCTTGGCCATTGTCAACATCGATAACCGGTACTCGACCACGCTGGCCATGATCTCCGGAGTCATGATTACAGCCACACGACTAGCAATCCCCCAGTTTTATCCGTCACAAGCTACGAACGGCTGGGCTAATCTGTTCACCCAACTCTCCAGCGGTGGCCTTTCCCTATTCGCTGTGTTGGCGGGAACTGTGTCGTTCCTCGTCCAGTTCGGAGGGGTCTCGATATTCATCGGAGGATTGTTGTGCTACAAGAAACACCTCAGATCAGGAAAAGAATTCGTCGGGATAGGAACAACCTTCGGTTTTGCTGACCTGCTCCTAGCAATACCCTCACTAGGGTCCAGCAGTTCTGGGCCGATCTATCTAGTCGTTGTAGCATGGACGGGTCTCTTCTTTGCCGTCTTCGCAGGGCGTCACATCAAGGGTCCCAAGAGAAGCTATGCCAGCGAGGTAAGGAAGATCGTGACCGGGATACGGAGCAGGATTCTTCGGCAGGAGAAAAGAAAGAAGAGGGAAAGGCGCCTACGCCGAAGACGCGCTCAGTCGAAGCTTACGAAGGGGAGCTTATCCCCTGCGAAACAGTACAACATCAGCGGCAACAAAAACAGTGATAGCTAGACTGCCCGCGAGGAGAACCCCTGGAACCGGGTAGCGCCAGAACGCGGCGATGGTGAAGAGCAGAATTACTAGAATTGCGAGAATGTCACTCAATAGCCTTTTGTCAACTTGGTCCAGTCTAGACCGGCCCTTTGCGACAGGCTTCTCGGGGCTACTCATTTCTCAGATTCTCTTGGAGGATGCCTGGATTCGTAAATAAGTCCTATCTGAGATTGTCGTAGCGTTCCGTCAGGTCAGCCCGTTATGGATCTAACGAGGAGCAGAATGTTCCTCTTCCTCTCCCTCATTCTCCTCTTGCTGTAATTGTACCATTCAGGACCGTAGGGAATGTACTCGCTTACGCTGAATCCGTCGGTGAGTAGCCTCGATTTGAGATCGTCCCTTATCCCTTTCAACAGTTGGAATTCGAAATTGGCTTTGTGATGACGGCTAAGCCTCTCGGCTTCTGTAATCATTTTCTCGTCATGGGTGCCTATGGCAAAATACCCGTTCTGTTCGAACAAAAGGTGCATTAATCGCAGATAGTTGGCGTTAAGCTCACTTCGACGCCTGAAAGCAACCTCTCCATTCTCTGGGTACGCCCCTTTGACCAACCGTATTTTTCCTCCCCGCGGCAAGAGATCTTTCAGATCACTTTCCGTGCGCCTCATGTTTGCTTGAAGACACAGCCCGAGGTCCTTGTGCGCGCCGAGCAGTTCTCGGTAGACCTCCACGGTCGACTCCGTGTACGGAGAGTTTTCCATGTCTATCCAGACAAATCGGTCTTCTTCCTCGGCCCTGGCTATTATCTTGAGGAGATTTTCCTCGAACAAGGGAATCTCGGCGGCAAGCCCGATCTGGGAAGGTTTGATCGATATCGTCGCTTGAAGCTTCTGCCTCTGGATTGTCTCTAAGAGCTTCAGGTATTCGTCCACGTATTGCTGTATCAGTTTTCGGTCAGGAGTATGTTCTCCCAAGCGGTTGAGGATGGCGCGGATCTTCCTGTCATTCGCATCGCGGGCTGCGTTCATGGCATCCTGCAGAGTGTAGCCGGCAATCCAGCGTTTGGCGATTCGATAGAAGAGACGTTCAGTGATTCGTGTCAACGTTGATGAGCCTCAACCAAGCTTTTCTAGATGCGTCTTGTGGGGTTCCGAGTCGATAAAGGCTTCGAGAGTCTACTCACCAGATTCTCTCGAGAATCTGAAGGGCAACAGCTGACTCAGGGGCCCCAACTTCTCGGGCAATTTTTAGTAAGTCATCTTTTTTGATCTTGTAGTCTCTTAGTCTTTTCGACAACCCGAGTCGCTGCACTAACTCGGACACGCCGTCGGCAGCCTGCAGCGCGGCCTTTTGCACGGGAATGCCTTCTATGTTCTTTCCTTCTGCTGTTGCTATCAGCGCTAGCCTCCCTGGGTTTCGTTTCGCTTCCATCCGCATCACCTCAGACAAGGTAAGGCATGAAGTGATGCCATGGGGAATATTCCATGTCGCCCCGATCACCCGTCCTATTGAGTGACTCAATCCCATTCCCACGCTGAAGACTCCGGCAAAGGACATCCACGCAGCAAGCTGGCAGCTCAATCTAGACCCGAGGTCGGAAGGATCCTCGGTCGAGACTCTCAGATATTTGAAAAGGCGCCGGATGGCTTCGAGCGCGAGGGTGTCCACGTAGGGTTGATGGTTTGGCGAGTACACAGCTTCGACGGCATGATCTAGACTTCTGATTCCACTCGAAGCCCAAAGCCATCCTGGTGTTTGAATGGTTAGGTTAGGGTCCAAGAACACCAGGCGGGGAGCCATGCGGAGGTCTCGGAAGCCGGTCTTACGATTCAGCTTCTCATCAGTCATTCCGGCGATATGAGAGAATTCCGCGGCCGAGAGAGTTGTAGGGACCGCGACGTGAGGCAGGGCGAGATGCTGAAAATCCTCGGACAATTCTTTGACGATAATCTTGGTTGAGTCGATCGGGCTTCCTCCGCCGAGACTGATGAGACTGTCTGCAATGGCTTGTTTAACGGCTGTCGCGGCATTTTTGATTCCACTAGTCGGGGCATGTTGCTTAATCTCTGAAAAGACGCCAGCGAGCTTCCTTCCGGAAGCATGTTCAACTCGTGCGATCAGATCTGTCTTGTTTGCGATGCTTTGTCCGGTAATTAGGAAGGGTCTGTTTGAGCCTATTCTGTCGAGTTCGTTTCGAAGCTTGCTGATTGACCCTGGTCCGAAATGTACTCGTTCGATGGGGAGGTAGGTGTACTCGGCGGGCGTGGAACCTGTGTCGTTGGCAGGCAAGTGTTCTGCTATGGTGGAGTTGCGCCTACTTTGAGAGGCTCTGTCCAACTGAACGGATAATTTGGATCGTCCAGTCTCTCCGCGTTGCTAGTGACTTTGAGAGCCTTCTTGGTCTCTATCATTATGGCCAGTTCGTTTGTGGAGTCTTTTCCGAGGCTCGCTTCTATCGCCCCTGGTTGTGGTCCGTGGTGGATTCCTCTTCGGTGAAGCGTGTAGGAGCCTATTTCGATTCCTCTGCGGCTTCCGAAGTCGCCGCTTACATAGTAGAGTATCTCGTCGCTGTCGATGTTGCTGTGGTTGTAAGGGACCGGTATGGCTAGGGGGTGATAGTCGAGTTTCCGTGGGACGAATGATAGGACATCGAAGCCCGGAGCCTCGAACGTTTGATGGATGGGGGGCGGCTGGTGGACCCTTCCGGTAAGGGGTTCGAAATCGTTGACGTTGAAGATCCACGGGTAGAGGTAGCCATCCCAGCCGACCACGTCTAGGGGATGAAAGTCGAAGGTGTATGACATTAGGGCGTTGTCAACTTTCATACGAACCTCGAAGTCTCCCTTCTCGTTGTGAATCGCCAGCTCTTCGGGTTGGCGAAAGTCCCGGTCTGAGTAGGGAGCCAACTCTACCAACTGTCCGTAGTCATTCCGGTATCGTCTCGGTATCTCAATTGGACCCGCAGACTCGGTCACCAGGAATCTGCTCTCCTTAGAGTTCAGCGTTATTCGGTAGGTGGTCCCCCGTGGAATGACGATGAAGTCACCCTCGTGAAACGGGAGGAGCCCGAAGACGGATTCTAGGATTCCTTTGCCTTCATGGACGAAGTAGAGTTCGTCGCCCTGTGCGTTTCGGAAGAAGGATTCCATGGATTGGGTTGGACGGGCTGACGAGATGAAGACGTCATTGTTGTAAAAGAGCGGCTGGCGCCCTTCGACCGCATCCTTTGTCGTTTCAAGGTTCTTGGTTCGAATATGATGATGGCGATGTTCAGCTGGTTGCCACTCAGAGATGTTGAGGTCTCTCAGCTTCTTGATGTGTGAGACTCGGGTGGGCGCGTACTCATGATAGAGTGTTGAGTATACTCCGGAGAACGCTTCTGTCCCGAAGATTTCCTCATGATATAGAGAACCGTCCGGTTTCCTGAACTGGGTGTGTCGCTTCTGAGGAAGTTTTCCTAGTCTCTGATAACTTGGCAATTTCGCTTAGCGTTACGACTCTGCGGTCTCTATAATTCTGTTCCTCAAGACGCCCAGCCGTTCGACTTCTAGCTCCACATGGTCTCCCGACTTCAGCCACGGATGAGCCTCTTGCCCAAGCTCTAGGAGGGAGCCTGTTCCAACCGTGCCCGAACCGAACACTTCGCCAATCCTCAACTCAACAGATTGTGAGGCTCGAGCGATCATTTGTGAGAATGTCCAGTGCATCTTATTCATGTTGCCATCCGATAGTTGTTTCCCGTTGACTGTTGCTTTCATGCGTAGGTCGAATTTTGCTGGTGCGACCTTCTTGTCTTGCAGTTCATCCGGAGTGACGAGCCACGGTCCTAAGGATGTCGCGAAGTCTTTCGCTTTTGCAGGGCCTAGCCCAATCTTCATTTCTCGTTCCTGGACATCTCGCGCACTCCAATCGTTCATTATTGTGTATCCGGCGATGTGCGTTTCTGCTTCTTCTTCTCGAACGTTGATTCCGCCTTTTCCGATTACACATGCGATCTCCAGCTCATAGTCCAGCGCTTTGGTGTAGGACGGGCAAGGAACATCGGCATCTTGACCGTACGTCATCGTGGGATTGGAATAGTAGAAGGCCGGAAATTCATACCACTCTGCTGGCATCGGAAGACCCCTCCGGGCTCTCGCAGCTCTTACGTGATTCTCGAACGCGTAAAAATCCCGGATAATTGGAGGACGAGGGATGGGAGGTCGGACTCTCACATTGCTGAGTTTCTTCATAGTTCGGGGGATTTTTTCAGAGTCGATACGATTGAAGATTCGCCAGGACAGTTTCTGAATATCGTCAAGCAGTTTGGGACCTTTTGCAAGTACGTCGAGGATTGATGAGGCGTTTTCGGAGAGCGTCTTGATTGGACGGGAGGGGCGAATGTTGAGTGAGGTGGACACTCGGGCTAGTTCGCGAATGTCTAGAATCCATTCTCCCCAGAGCAGTGCAGGCCGGGTCCTGAGAACGTTCTTGGGTTCGCTGTAGGTGACCAGCTTCATGCGTTCTTAGAGATTGCCACGCTTCGCCTGTTCCTGTTCTATCGACTCGAAGAGGGCTTTGAAATTGCCCTTGCCAAATGACTCGCTGCCTCTCCGCTGTATCAGTTCGAAGAAGAGCGTGGGTCTGTCTTGGAGAGGTTTGGTGAAGATCTGAAGCATGTATCCCTTCTCGTCCTTGTCGACGAGGATGCGGAGTTTCTTGAGATCGTCCATGCGCTCGGAGATTCCTCCGACTCGCTTAGGCAATTCCGTATAGTATGAGTCAGGAGTATTCAGGAATTCAATCCCTCTCTGCTGGAGACGCGATACAGTTGCGATCAGGTTGTCAGTTGATATTGCCAGATGCTGGACGCCGGCGCCCTTGAAATAGTCGAGATATTCCTGTATCTGCGATTTTCTCTTTCCCTTCGCGGGCTCGTTTATGGGAAACTTGACGGTTCCGGAAGGGTTCCGCATTACCTTGGAGCGGAGGGCTGAGTATTCGGTGCTGATGTCCTTGTCGTCGAAACTGATTAGTTGTGAGAAGCCGAAGACTTTGCCATAGAATTCCACCCAATAGTCCATCTTTCCCTCTTCGACGTTCGCTACGACATGGTCAACTCGCTGAAGTCCAACAGGCTCAGCGTTCCCTTTGATGGGTACAAACCCTGGAGCAAAGATACCTTTGTACTGGTCCCTTTCGATGAATGTGTGAACCGTATCGCCGTAGGCCGCGATTGCCGAGCCCTTGAGGACCCCGTGGTCGTCCTTTAAGTCCGTGGGAGCTCTGATTCCTTTTGCTCCTCGCTTGATTGCCTCCTTGTAAGTCCACTCTGTGTCTTTCACTCGGAGGGCGATATCAGCGACGCCGTCGCCGTGTGTGAGTACAAACCTTGAGATTGGATGATCGGGGTTGAGGCCTGTTGTTAGGAGGAGTCGGATGTCTCCTTGCTGCAAAAGATAGGAGGTCTTGTCCTTGACCCCTGTCTCGGGTCCAGCGAACGCGACAGGTGTGAATCCAAAGCCGTTCTGATAGAAATAGCTCGCCTGCTTGGCGTTTCCAACGTACATTTCTACATAGTCGATTCCTTCAATCGGAAGAACCTCAGATTTCATGCCTTTTCAGCGAATTCTCTGCTTCCGGCTACTGGCTATTAATTCATTCCCTCAGAATGTAAGGAGGAGTGAAGAGGGGTCGCCTACGAATTGTGCATTCACTACAGATTATGACTTTCAAGAAAATTCTGAACGAGTTTCTCGACTTCTTGAGGTGAATCCTCGGGAACGAAGTGTCCAGCGTTCAAGGTCTCAAGCTTCGATTCAGGAATCATTTTGGAGATTCGTTCAGCATAGGTCGTGCCTGACCTTCCTGTGCCCCAAATTATCGTTGTTGGGACCTTCAGATGGGTGAGACCCTGCTCGACCTCCTTCAGCGGTTTGAAGCTTGGATGATAATTTGAATCAGGGAACATTCTTGCAAAGCATTGGTAGGCCTGCTTTGACTCGTCGTCAGGAAAGGGTGCCCAGTAGGCCTTCATAGTCTCCTCGGATATTTTCTCGGGGTGCATCGCGGAATCTTTGATTATTGAAGGAGTAATTTTCGAAGCAACAGCAGGCGGCAAGCGAAAGTCTGTTGTGAGAAATGTGTTGAGAATAACTAGTCCAGCGATGTTCTGAGGGTTTCGCACCGCGTATTGCAATGCAAAGGGAGCGCCCCAATCATGAACGACCAGAACTATGTTCCTGAGTCCCAAGGACTGGATTAGTCCAGTCACTATCCGGGAATGATGCGGAAAGTCGTGCAGCAAAGGGTTTGGCTTGTCAGACTTACCGAACCCCATCAGGTCCATCGCAATGGCGCGATGACCGGATGATACGGCGGGGATGAGATTTCTCCACATGTAAGACCAGGCTGGATTGCCATGGATCATTAGAACCGGGCGGCTCCCGTAGCCTTCGTCTACATAGTGGATTCCGAGACCGTCGATTTGGAGCCAACGCTCCTGAAACGGCCAACCTTCAAAGTACGGCCATCCCTGTCTGATCATCTGGTATGACGTCCTCGGATACTACGGATGAGTGCATTGGGGTCCAAGTCTCAAATGATATAGGAGTGTTGTAACTGCAAAAAGAAACCATAATATTTCGTTGTTCTACCCCTGACAATTAGGTTTCGACCATGGATTGGGGAATGAAAAATCGTCTATCACGAATCATCAAGCCGTCTACAGGTCACGCTGTGATGCTGGCAGTGGACCACGGCTACTTCATGGGACCAACACACAAACTGGAAGAGCCTCGAACGACCATCGAGCCCCTTCTGCCCTACTCTGACGCTATCATGTGCACCAGGGGAGTTCTCCGCACCTCAATCGATCCCAAGACCAACGTTCCGATCGTGTTGAGGGTCTCTGGAGGCGCGAGTGTAATAGGGGAGACACTGACCAACGAAGCAACTACCACCTCATTCAGAGATGCGATCCGGCTCAACGCCGCTGCAGTTGCCCTATCCATCTTCGTCGGAACCCAGCATGAACACCAGACTCTAAAGAGTCTGGGTCAACTAGTGAACCTTGGAGAGGACTACGGGATTCCTGTGCTGGCAGTCACTGCGGTCGGAAAGGAAATGGAGAAAAGGGACGCGAGGTATCTGGGGCTAGCTTGTCGAATTGCTGCCGAGATAGGAGCTCACTTCGTCAAGACCTACTACTGCCAGGATTTTGAAAGAGTCGTCAAAGGCTGCCCCGTTCCTCTGGTCGTGGCGGGGGGGCCGAAATTAGAAACAGAACTGGACGCGTTCGAACTCGCCCACGATGCCATCGCCGACGGGGCGATCGGTGTGGACATGGGACGGAATATTTGGCAGTCGGAACATCCGGTTGCTATGATCACCGCCATTCGAGAGATAGTCCATGGCGGGGTGAGCGTGAGGGAAGCGCAACAGGCGTTCGAGGAAGCTAAGAAAGAGAAAACTCCTCTCTTAGCCAAGACCCACGTCAGGTGAAGCCGTTCTCAGAGCATAGGCGCTATTCGCACGACCTTTCGATCTTCTAGCTCTACGGTGACATCCGCTTGACGAGGAAGCTCTACTGGGAACAGCCCTACGAGCAAGATTTCGCTGCAAAGGTGGTTGCCTCTGATGGGACGCGGGTCGAGGTTGACCAGACCCTGTTCTACCCGAGAGGTGGCGGGGTATCCTGCGACACAGGCGCCTTGGGCGGCATCAAAGTAGTCGAGACTTCCAAGGAAGGAGACAAAATTCTGCACATTACAGGATCCCCTGCGGGCTTCACAATCGGACAAACGATCACCGGTCGAATAGACTGGGACAGACGCCACCGATTGATGCGTATGCACACCGCCGGCCATTTGTTGAGCGCGCTCTTCTATTCCGGCGCCAAGTGCCTGATTACTGGTAATCAGATTGACGTTGAGAAATCTCGGATGGACTTTAGCCTCGAAGTATTCGACCGTTCCCAGATTGAGGGCTTCGTGAAAGAGGCGAACAAGCTCATCACCGATGACGCACCAGTCAAGTCCTACTTCCTAGAGCGAAACGAGGCTCTGAAGATCCCGGATATGGTGAAATTGGCGGAGGCAGCTCCGCCGGTCGAGCCTCAGCTGCGCATCGTGGAAATTGCTGGGATAGATCGGCAGGCTGACGGTGGGCTCCACGTAGCCCATTTGAGCGAGATAGGACGGATTGAGCTTTTGAAGCTGGAAAACAAGGGAAAGACGAACCGGCGACTATACTATGATGTTGTAAACACTTGATACCGTCCGCCCCCCCCCGATGATATTCGCCCAATTTAGCCCATGAAACATTTCATTTGAGATTCCCGAATCCCAACCCTTCGAAGAATCGGGTTATGTTAGGATCTTCCCGGCAATCGTTGAAATATCGAGATTTCAGGCGTTCTCTCAAAGTGTGAAGCAAGTCTCATCCTTCCACGGTGAAAAATTGTTTTGATCGGCTTCGATAAAGCTGGCAAGAGATTCGGAACTCTTGATGCTGTCAAGGAATTCTCGATGACCATTCAGGACGAGGAGATTCTCGGCCTCTTGGGTCCCAATGGAGCGGGGAAGACAACTCTGATGCTGATGATGGGCACTGTTTATCGTCCAACGAGCGGCAATATCTCAGTGAATGGATTGGATGTCGTTCAACACCCTAACGATGTGAGAAAGATGATTGGGATTGCTTTCCAGGATCCTCGTGTCGACGGAATACTGGGAGCGTTTGATGTCCTCAACTGGCACTTGAAGATGACGACTAACCTCGACAAGGTCGAGCGCGAGGATCGTGTGGAAAAAGTCCTGCGGGCTGTCGATCTCTGGGATGCGAGGAATAAGAGGACGTGGCTGATGAGTGGTGGAATGCGGAAGAAGGTTGAGGATTGTAAGGTCCTGGCTCAGCGTCCAAAGATCGCGGTGTTTGATGAGCCGACCGCGTTCCTTGATGTCCCCAGTCGGTTGCTCATGTGGAAAATGATTCGAGAACTTAGAGACGAAGGCTCTACTGTAATTGTTGCAACGAATATGATGGATGAGGCTGAGCGGCTCTCCGACCGAGTAGCAATAGTAAATCTTGGCAGACTGGTCGCTATCGATACGCCTGAGCAACTGAAGGGTAAGACGAAGGGTGGGGAGGTCCTAGAGCTCACTGTGGGAAACGGGCAGGAGTTTCCACGGGAGTGCCTTACGCAGTTTAGTGAAGTGCGGGATGTGAGCCAAGAGGATAACAAAGTGACTGTTTACTTGAGCGGGGGTAGGCTGCTCCTGCCGAAGATTGTCGAGACGCTCACAAACCGGGGCGTCAAGATTGACAGCGTTCATCTGAAGGAGGTCACGTTGGAGGATGTCTTCCTCAACTATACGGGTCACAGACTCGAGTAGCCTTTCGGGTCAAAGTTCGACCTCCCGGCTCGTCCTCCAGATGGCCCGGAGAGACATCGCGACTCTGTTTCGGACCCCATGGATCATAATCTCAAGAAGCTTAGCCTTCATCATCCAACTGTTCGTATTTGCCTACCTGATGAGTGGGCTCATCACTAGTTATCATGGCTTCTTCGGCTACTATGCTGTAGGAAGCGTAGTCGCCACAGTTGCTTCGATCTCGTTCATCATCGGATACGACATTTTTGAAGAAGCAGAAGAAGGCTTGTTGGATTACCTGCTGACACTGCCGATCCCTAGGCGTGAGTTCATCATCGGTCGTGCTCTTGGGGGTGCGATCCGCGCGATGATATACACCATCCCAATGTTTGTCATCGTTGCAGTGTTAGAGAACTTTGCAAACCCCCTGTCTCTACTGGCAGCATTTCTCGACATGTCTCTTCTTGCATTCGGCGTAACCGGGCTATCAATAACCGTGGCGGTTAGCGTTCGAAGCGCGAACAGGTTTGATGTGGTATTAGCTTTGTTGGAGCTGGCAGTGTCAAGAGCAAGCACAGCTCTGTATCCTTTCAACTACCTGCCCGGCTATGTGCAAGCCATCGCACCGTACTCTCCTGTCACGTTCGCTGCAGATAGCGCTAGAGCAGCATTGACTGGATTCAGCCTGGATGTACTGGGGGTTGCCGGCCTCGTGGCTTTTGTCGCCATTTTTCTAGGTCTAGGAGCCACCTTCTACTTTCGCCGCTTAGAGGGAGGGGTCTACGCGTGAGTGCGATCCATCTGATCCCGCGAGTGATCGAGAGGGATGTCAAGATACTCTTCTCCGACTCGTTCCTGATCGGAATAATGTTCGCCAATTTCTGCATAGACCTATTTGTCACAGCTGCCACATTCGGAAATCTTATCGGCTCTAGCTACTTCCTTAGAATCGCTCCAGGCTCCAACCTCATAACCGCCATGGTCGCAGCCTTTCAGTCAGGTCGAGACATTTGGCGAGAGAAGTACATCAAAGACCTCGCGTCGTATCTCTTGACCCTTCCTATTCCACGAAAAGTATTCGCGTTGTCCAGGATTACTGGTGGAGTTGCACGTAGCGTCATCGCGACGTTTCCGGGCACACTCGTCATATCGTATCTCTACGGGATCTTGTTCAGCCCTCGCCTTATCGAGGCTTTTGTGATCGTCGGAGTGTTCTCTCTGGGCATAGTTGGCCTCTCGATAGCCGTGTCAGCTTTCGCCTCTACCGTCGAAGTGTTCGCGACGGTGAGAAGCGCCATACAACTCTACCTCTCGTTCCTAAGTACGATATTCTATGATGTCAGCCTCTTCCCTGCAATAGTGCAGCCGATAGTGCAAACGAACCCGATGACTTGGGCGATGCAAGCGTTCAGAGCACTTCAGAGCCAAGGATCTACACTGTATCCGATCGCAATCCTCGTTGGACCGTCGCTGGCGTTTGCCTTGTTGGGGGCTCTTTGTTATCTCTGGTACACAAAACTGTGATTAGACCGAAGTTTCACGAGCGCAAACAAGATTTACCTAGGAATAAGCTGAAATAATCAAAACCCCAACTCGCCCATGCCCAACTGTCCTGTGTGCGGAAAAGAAGTCCAATCAACAACAACCTACTGCCCGGCATGCGGTACCAGTCTCAAGCAGACCAGTTCCGGTTCACCCGCGCAGAGCGGAACCTACTCTCCAAACTATTCCCATCCTCAGCAGGGCGTTGTAGCGCCAACTGCGAGCCAGCCCCACAGCCATAGAAAGTACATTCTTGCAATCATCATAGTTGGATTAATCGGTCTGATCGTCGGAGGGCTCGTGACCAGCACGTTCCTCATAGGACCCGACGTGACTGACCTGACAGGAACAGTCTCCCTTCAGACACTTTACGTTAACCAGTATAACGGCATCCCGAACCGCATACTCTTCAACAGCGCCGTCACTGGCAATCTGAGCTCTGGCGTCTCCCCCGACAAATCCTACCAAATATACCTCCCAATTCTCTTAAGTGGAAACTATGCTGTCACAATACAATGGACGAACGTCACGACTGGCGCCGTTTCATTCTACAGTTGCACGGCAAATCCTAGCACCTTCAGCTCATCCAACCAGAATGCGACGCAGAACTTCTCGTGCTAGGCACCCTTCGGAGTACGCTTAGCTTTCCCAGCTAATCCGTATCCTATCGGTAAGTATAAGCCTCATCGACCTAGTTGATCCTGCTTCTGATGAGACCCAATGGACCCTCAAGACGAAGAGATCGAAGAGAGAGCCCCTGCACTGGCGGTTGACTTCGTAGGAGTGTCCAAGGAATATCTCGTAAACGGAAAACCTGTCAAAGCTCTCGCCTCAATAACCCTCAACGTCAAAGAAGGAGAGGTCGCCGCCATCATCGGACCGTCTGGAGCTGGCAAGACTACTGTTCTCAACCTAATCGCGGGACTCGAGAAACCCTCGGAGGGGGATGTAAGAGTCTTAGGATTGGACTTGTCTGTTTCAAACGAACACGCTCTCTCAGCCTTCAGGTCCGCAAACATAGGCTTCATCTTTCAATCCTACAATCTGGTCACGACTCTGACCGCGGAAGAGAACGTGGAATTGATGATGGAACTGGCCGGATGGAGCGATAGTGGAAGAAATGGGAAGCTGACAGCGGAGCTCATCAACATGGTCGGGCTCACCGACAGAGCACAGCATCTCCCAGCCCAACTGAGCGGAGGAGAGCAACAGCGTGTCGCGATTGCTCGTGCTATGGCCAATGATCCCGCACTTATTCTGGCTGACGAGCCTACGGGAAACCTTGACCAGAAAACCGGGCTAGAAATCGTCAAACTTCTGTCGCGGTTGAAGGGAGAGAAAGGAAAGACACTTGTCGTCACGACCCATGATGATCGCATTGTTGAGATGGCAGACGTAATCTATCGTCTGGAGAATGGAGGTCTGGGAAGCGTTGATAGGCCCGTTAGGGTTCGCAGCTAAAAGCCTACGACGCCGAGGCTTTCATTCCTATCTCGCATTCCTAGGGTTGACGCTCACCGTTGCGACGACGACGTTCATGCTTCTCATTGGTCAAGACCTGGCTACGAGACTCGGGATTGATTCGTCGATGAGATCGACATTTGGCATGTCTTGGCTGATCTTCGCCTACTTGGTCCTCGCTCTGGCTCTAATTAGCATCGTGGGACTGCTTTCCAGTTCTTACTTGGTGTCATCGATGATCAACCAGCGAATGAAGGATATTGGTGTCATCAAGGCTGCCGGTGCTCTCCCTAGACGCCTTCTCTCATACGTCACATTCGAGGCGTTGGTGGTGATTTTCTCAAGCAGTTTGGTAGGCGCACTCTCCGCGCTCTTGATCTATGCTTCTTGGTCCTGGCCATCGATCTCACTGTACAAGCAAGTAGGACCTGTTCCCAACGCTGGAGCAACTGCTCTGATTGTAGTCCCGCTGATCTCCTTTCTGCTCTGCTACGTGGTTGCGAGCGTTCGGGTGAGGAGAATTGTTGGGTCCAGTAGTGCCAACGCGATCTCCAACCAACTCTCCAGCCTGGATCTGAAGAGTCTTGGAAAACCCCTCCGGATCAAAAGGTTTGGTTCCGCATTCAACCTAGCGACGAGGAACGTGTCACGGGACCGCGGGTTCAACGGGATGCTACTCAGCATCGGCATATGCATCTTTCTCAGCATGGTCGTACTCTCCGGAGCCCTGGTCTCGGCTGACACTTCGGCTAGCTACGTGTCCCGCGCATTGCCTCCTCATGTCCTAATCGTGGCGACCAGCAACATCTACAACCAGTACGTTAGCCTCGGGACATCCTTCTCTAGAACAGAACCTGTTAGCTCGATAAACTACCTGAACGAATCCTACTTGATTAGTGCTCAGAACGCATCTGCATTTAGGGCGATTCCCGGAGTGGAAACGGTCGACACGCGACTGATAACGATGAGTTCGATAACTGGGTTCGTCAAGGCGCATTTCGCGAGTAACCAAGACACTGGGGAAAACATCAACACCCTGATCATTCCTGAGGTAGAGACTGGCACAACTCAAGCCCTCATTGTGGGAATTGACGCGAGTAATGTGATAGGGGACTGGTACACTTCAGATGGATTTCTTCAGCCCGCTGATGCCCAGTACACGATGATAGCCGGCGACTCACTCGTAGGGAATATTGTGCAGATGCCGCTCAACCTTTCCCAAGTCAGCGCCTTCAACTTTCGATATGACGTCAAGAGTGCGCTGGTGGATCCCCTCAACGCCGGACGAGTCCTGTATGCACCCGTGCAAACTCTTCAAAGGAATCTTGGAGTAAACGGATACAATGTTCTGCTTTTGAAGGTGAATAGTGGTCCAGCAGTATTGTCCGCAGTCGCGCGACTGGCGAGTTCCTACGGTCTGATGGCTGGTTCCCAAGATCCGATCCTGAGATCAGACTTGGCATTTTTAGGCGGTACATGGTCCTACATCTTCCTTGTTCCAATTCTTGCATTGGCGCTAACATGTGGAATCTTGCTGAGCTACTTGGCAACGAATTTCTCGCGGAGGTTCAATGACTACGTCGTTTTGAAGATCCTAGGCGCGAATGTCTGGTACAGACTGAAGCTATTGCTGTGGGAATCATGGGGGGTCCTCGCGATCTCGATGCTGATCGCTATTCCTGTTGCATGGGCCGTCTCGATCTTCTTCCTCGTTCCTGATCCCAGCGTATCAGTCGCGGACCTGGAACTCTCAACGCTTGTTTCAGCCTTAGCACTCACCTCAGTATCCCTGGCTACCGCTGCGGTCTACTCAAGGAGGCTCGGATTAACGACAGCGAAGCACCTCAAGCCCTGAGAAAAAACCAACCAAATCAAGAATCGACAAATGCAATAGGATGCCTCGGTTCATACAGCCCACTCGGTTTCTGTTGGTGGGGGGTGGGATTCGAATCCACGTCGGCTCCTCCGGCGCCAACTCCGATGTTTTCGTTAGAGTTTTTTGTCGTCGGACGTGTTAATCACTACGTATTTGTGCTTGGCTAGCTAAGAACATTCCGGTCGAAATACACGGGAGAGATTTAGCAAGAATTTTCCGTAAAATGCACGACGAATGCGGGCCTTAGTCAAGACGGCATGATTGAATGCCTCTTCGCATAGATTGTGGCTTGAGCGTGAGAAATACTGACGTCTACTTCGTTATTCGCAACATGTACGTTCATGCAGCCACCTACGGAATTGTGCTCTCTGATGTCCGTAACGGAGAGATAGACAACTCGACTTTGGTGAACAATGGGTTGGGGGGTATGGCCGTTTTGCGCTCCAACTATGTTACTATCTCCAGCAACAACATCACTCGGAATGGCTATTCGTTTCAGAGGTATCGTCCCAGCTTTGGTCTCGCGGTCTATGGCTCGACAAACGTAGTCGTCTCTAGAGACACCGTCTCTTCGAACCTCGGCCGTCAAATGACTGCTTACGGTAGCGACTTTCTCATTTCGCAAAATCGGTTCTCGTACACCAACCTCGTCATTCCGCAAAGTCGGTTCTCTGTCAGCTCTGGAGGGGTATATTTCGAGGGTCTGAACAATGCAACAATTAGCCACAATCAGTTCTTGGCTGAAAATGGTATTGGCGTGAGTATTTCGATGTCATACTTTACACAGGTCACAATCTCGGCAAATGTCTTTACCTCTAGCGGGATCGTTTTCGAGCCCTTACCATCAGCCTTTACTTCTGCAGACCTCACTATGACGACTGATAATCTGATCGACGGCAGGCCAATATTACTACAAAGATTGCTCTAATTCGAGCATCGATGGCGTTCCCGTTGGACAGCTCATAGTGGCCAACTGTAGCGATTTTCAAGCCTCCAACCTCCAGATTTCCCACGTACCAGTTGGGATAGTGATGTCCAACGTCGATGAAGCAAGCATTACTGGAATCAATTTCTCGGATACCGGAGTAGCCTTCTCCGTATACGGTTCGAACCATATCAGATTCGCCAACAATCAACTTGTACGAAGTGGCAGCTGGTGGTTCAGCTGGTTTGCCCACGTTTCGAACTCAGTAATTACTCGAAATAGCATCTCCCCAACACCCTATGGTATAGGCATTACCCATGGCCAGAACATCACAGTCTCCGAAAATTATATGTCAGATAATATCGGTCTGTATCTAGAGTCATCGTCCGGCATTCTAGTCTACCACAACAATTTCCTTCGACCGGCGACAGACTACCAAGGCGGTCAAAACCGTTGGGATAACGACTATCCAAGCGGTGGAAACTATTGGACAAGCTTCAACGGAGTAGACACGTGCAACGGTCCAAACCAAGACATCTGCATTAGCGGAGACGGTATCGGAGATACGCCATATGTCGTGTACTTCGGCCCGGACCGCTATCCGTTGATGAAGCCCTTCGCTCCACTCGTAACAGGGTCAGTTCAATTTGCACCAACTTCAATTACATCACAAAACTCAGGCAAATACCTAACAGCCAAAATCGGTCTTCCTCAAGGCTTCAATGCATCCAACCTTATCCGGTCAAGTATCCGCCTGAACGAGACAATAACTGCAAGCAGTGTAAGGCTTGTAACCCAGCCCAGTGCGACTCCCCTTCTCATAGTGACGTTTAGCATGACTCAAGTGAAAGAGTTGTTTTCGAAACCCGGCATCTATACACTACAGCTTACCGCAAACCTTCTCACAAATACGAACTTCAGACCGTTTCAAGCCACAGCAACAGTTAGTTTAGTATCCAGCTAACCAAGTACGAACCCCTGAAAGCGCTCCGAACCATTTACGGTCTTCGTGAGGAAGTCAAAGTCGTCACCCAACCTCCTTCGTGGAAATCGGCGCGGGGTTGACTCATCCCGTGGGACCCCATATGAGGTTCCACCGTGTTCACACGGGTGTGAGAGGACCAGCTCGACATAATGCGTCAAGATTTGCGCGGCTCAAAATGGCTCGTTTGCTTGGTCCGGTTTTCGATAATGTGACACAAGCATATAGTCAATTTTTCGGTCATTACGACGATTGGTCATGATGGTCGGAGTGAACCGCCTGTTCACGGAAAGAAACAATGAGCAGAGGCACAATCTGCAAATCATGCTTCCAGGAGATACATGAGGACAAACCCGAAGAGCCTGCGGCGAGTGCAACGACAATTCTATGAGCTCTGTCCGTACTGGCACCCCGGCGAATCTGTCTGGACAGAAGGTTTCCAAGTGATGTTGGCAGAATCGGATGTCTCAACTGCCCGCTTGTAGAAAAGGGTCTCGGCGACTGCGTTCATGGTGAGCAAAACAATGCTCGAATTAGTTTGAACAACGGTTCTCGCAAGTGTGCTGTTGAAGACGGTGTAGCGTAGCCATGGAAGGCTGTCGTGAACGGATGAAAAATACGTGTCGTATGGTAGTTGAAAAACCCCCAATATCAGGGAGTCAATCTTCAATGTGAATTTCGCAGCCCTGATAACCGTGTCAAGGGTGGAAGGATGAGTTGAAGATAGAAAGATGGCATTCGTTGTAACGTTTAGGTGTGGCGAGGGCGAGTCAGAATAGCACCTGGTCCAGTCAAACATCTTGATGTATATTCCCTGAACCGAAGCATATCCATCATTCACCAACAAATAGCCACCTATAGCGACAAACACAACTGTGACCAAGGCTACGGCAAGAATGAGTCTCTTACCTCCGCGGGCTTTCTTGACTGCGAACATTCCTCACCCCACCTTGTTCTCCTTCAGAGACACTAAGGGTGGTCAAGATACCTGATCGAATTCTGTCTTAACAACCTTGCCGAAGCGCCTAATTCGAGACTTTGGACGAGCCATGGCATTACAGATACGATAAGAAGGCGGGATTGTTCGAACCAATCCATAACAAATGCCCTTCGAAGAAGTCTGAATGATTCGAGATACATTCACTTTCATTCCGAACTCAGAAAGTAACACCTCGTCGGGACTGCGCCGGGACAGAAAAGTGTTATATCTCAACTATTATGATTATGATGAGATATCCAATCCCATGCTAAGATATCCTTAGCATCAGAATAAAGTGGACGTGGGTCAATCACCCGGGTTCGAGACAACCTGTCTCCGGCGTTCCAAAACCCGAGTGTTTGGTGGTCCCCCACGCCCATCGTCCTTGTCAGCGTTATTTGTATAAAAAACTACTGCACGAATATATTCGCTGGAGTGTCAGAGATATAGTCGGAAAGTCTAACAGCTTGGGCTACCCCGAGCCACCCGATTGGATCTGGTGGAAATGGGTCTTGGCTATGTTGCTGATTCTTGCGGTTGTCGGTCTGCTCGTCTGGTTATGGTTTAGGGGTCCGCCATATGGATTCCAAGTTAGAGTCTTTCAACAACAATATTGGCGCATTCCTTACACATGAAACATTTTCCACCCCAACGCCAAGTGATCTCATGGTTCGTGACCTTGCCGCACGTCCAACACCATAGCGATGAAAGACGGGCAAAAAAGTCGGGATTCTTCTCTAACGATGGCACGGACCTCGCAATCCCTTTTGGAGATTGTTAAGTAAGAGATAGGTCCGAAAGTTTCAATCTTCGCCAGAAACACTTTCAGCGATCTCCTCGAATCCGCCTCCCAAAATCCGAGTCAGGGTGTTCAGCCTTACTCATTCTCCCTGACTCCCCTGGGTCCGATCTGGTAGATTCCCAGCAGAAGTAAACCAAGTGCGACAAAACCGAAGACCACGTCTGCCCACAGCATGAACGGATTTCCTTCAGAACTAAAGAACAATAAGCCAGCTACGATCATGAGGGCGACCGCCGTGAGTGTCAGTCCGGCTTTGGCATTGCTATCCAAAACAGCGGTCCTGGCACGATTACCAACGCTATGGAAATAGATTGCGGCTCACTTCGGGTCAAAAATCAGCGCGACTTAACGAAAGAAACGATCTCTTGATGAGTTCGAAGAGCCATGAGTCGATTAGTTTCGGTCCTCTCCCTCCGAGGCTTAAATGGTTGAACGCCCAAGGAACGATCCGCGTTGCAAAAGCAACAAGCTGAATTCGAATGCCCCGAGTGCGGTGTGCGCTTGGACATCGAGAAGCTTCAGAAAGAGGGACACATCCCAATGATCGTTGAATACCAGAGTGGCTCGCCATTTCGGATGGTAGCTGCGGTAGCTTGCCCCGGCTGTGGGAAACTCGTAAATCCCAAGACTGTTCATTGAAGAGAATATGAAACAGCCGCGAACATGTTCGGAACGTGTGTATGGCAACCTTATTCGCGTGTTCCGAATGATTAGTATAACCTCTCTCGAATCAAGAAACTGTGCGATCATCTCCAACTAACATCCGAGTTCTTCCTTTATCTTCCTCAAATTTTCGTCGGAAAGCTCGATACCAAAATCTTCTATTTCTTTCCGCGGCTTGTTGCACCAAACACACCGTCCGCGGGACTGTTTGCCGTCAAAGTAGTGCGGACCAGACCCGGTTAGAGAAAAGGGCATTCTTCTCCCAGCAAATCGAAGAGAAAGGAACGGGAAAGCGGGACTTAGGTGTTTCCTAAACCTCAGCGGGGGTGGCTTTTTGTTGTTGTTTTGGGTGTCTAAACAGGAAGAGAATCAAGACGAGTGCAATCGCAAGCGTTCCAACGGAATTTCACCGAAAAGAGGGTAGTCAGTTATACTTAGCGGCAAGAAAGCCACTCCATTTCCGTGCCAAAGAAGACGCGATGTCCACGTAGATGACAATCAGAAGATAACCAGCTACCACGAGTCGGGCGGTTCGGGTTCGCATTGTTGACGAGAAACGGGGTTGCCGTTGACTTAGGCGTTTAGTAAATGTAGTCCACCGAACAGAATCCGATTAATGAGTTCTTGGTCCACGAGCGCAAGATTGTCCCGCAACACAAGTTTCGCGTCCACGTGATCCACACACCTAAAGCCCGATTCGACAGCAGAGGAACCGCGCGTCTTGCGACGACAACGCGGACACTCCCAATCCCAGAATCCGGTCCGAGAATCAGCAATCAGAATCTTCTGATACGGCGTAAGACCGTTCATAACCGGGACAACAATACTAGAGGTTGACGCGACTTATGAACACACCGGCGCGGGTCCCATGTCCGCGCGGTCATTGTGAATTTTGATTCCGCGCGAAACGGTCCGCGATTATTGGGACGGGGGTTTGCAAGGCGGGCGCATCGGACCAAGAGTAGGTTCCCTCTCCATGACGACCGGGTGCAACGGGGTGATTGCTCGTGCGAGGCTACATAATGCTTGAGAACTTATCGGAATTCGCGCACCATGGATCGCACGGGGACACGAGCATGAAACACGAAAGCGCGAGCGTG
>Ga0209350_1000394_pt1 | contig 25888 bp, 19 predicted proteins | sample GraSoi013_2_20cm_2_FD_185822 | JGI IMG/M metagenome (GOLD analysis project Ga0209350, IMG submission 185822) | Grasslands soil microbial communities from the Angelo Coastal Reserve, California, USA - Sample 09_27_2013_2_20cm (SPAdes) (version 2) | ecosystem: Environmental > Terrestrial > Soil >...
GCTGTTGCGCCACTGCAGCGCCCCGGCGCTGCGCCGGCGGCGCACCGGGCCGCATCGCGGTGCTACCATTTCTCACAGCGCGTTGTGCGCTGACCATGGGCGCGCCCGGTGAGACCCTTGAAGCGGCTCCTGATGCTGGTGGCGGCGGTGCTGGCGGCGGTGCTGGCGCCAGCCGTGGCGCTCGCCGTGACCGATGCCGAGCGGGTGGCGGTATACCGGGACTTCCGTGCGGCGTTCGATGCACGCCGCTACCCGGACGCGCTGCCGCTGGCCGAGAAGCTGGTGGCGCTCACTCAGGAGCAGTACGGCGCCAACGATCGCGAGCTGGTCAATCCGCTGGCCAATCTCGGCACCACCCAGTACCGCATGGGCGACTACAAGGGTGCCGAGGAGGCCTACCTGCGCAGCGTGAAAATCGCCGCCGACACCGGCGGCAACGGCGACCGGCTGCTGTTGCGCCCGCTGCAGGGGCTCGGTGCAACTTATTACGCCACCCGGCAGTATGAGGATGCGAGCGTCACGCTGCAGCGCGCGCTCGATCTGAGCCGCAATCTCGACGGCCTGCTGAACCCCGGGCAGATGCCGATCCTCTATCCGCTGATCGGCAGTCTGGTGAGTCTCGAGCGCCATGGCGAGGCGGATCGTGAGTTCCAGTACGCGGTGCGGGTCGCCCAGAGCGCCTGGGGCAGCACCGATCGGCGTGTCATCCGCCCGGTGGATCGTTATGCGCACTGGCTCGAGCATATGGGCCGCTACCCTTCCGCGCGCGCCGCGTACGCCCGTGAGCTCACCATCGCCGAGGGTACCGGCAGTCGCGCCGCACGCCTGGTGATCGACCCGCTGCTGGGGATCGCGCGCAGCTACCGGCTAGAGGCCACGAACGGCAGCGACGAGGAAACCGCCCAGTACGTGGACCCGTTCGCGCAGTCGAGCCTCAGCGGGTTGCCCGAGCATGCCGGGCGCGGACTGAACCCCGACGGCGAGAAGGCGCTGCTGCTCGCGCTGCAGACCATCGACAAGATGCGCCCGGTCGATCATGAGCTGCGCGGCACGTCCCTGATGGAGCTGGGCGACTGGTATCTGTGCGCCGATCAGGCCGACAGGAGCCTCGCGCGCTACCGCGAGGCCTGGAAGGAATTCCAGCAGGCCGGCTCGACCGCACCGCTCGATGCGCCGAGGCAACTGGCCTACCGGACGCCTGCCTCGTCGGCGGCACGCTCACCGCTCGCCGAGCGCGACAGCACCGACGAGCATTCGGTGCAGGCGACCTTCACCGTGAAGCACGACGGGCACACCGCCAACGTGACCACCAGCAGCAGCGATGCCACGGCCGCGCAGCAGAAGACCGTGTTGGCCGCGGTGAGGCGTGCCCGTTACGCGCCGCGCCTGCTGAACGGCGAGCCGGTGGACACCGAAGGCGTCACGCTGGTCGAGAAGCTCCTGACGAAGCGGCCGCGCCAGCCCTGACTACAGCCCGGCGCCGGGCGCCTTCGGGGCGTCGGCCGCAGGTGGTGGCGCGGGCGTCGCGGGCACGGCGCCGGGCGATGGCGGTTGCGCCGGTGTCGGCGCCGCCCCCGCATCCGTGTCCGCACCGCCCTCCTCGATCGGCACCGCCTCGATCAGCACATTGGCGGCGGTGCCGACGCCCGACTGCACGGTGAGCGGCTCGTCGTGCGCCAGCTGCTGCGCGAGGGCCTGCTGCGGAAACTGCACCAGGAATTTCGCCGCCGCATCACGCATGGCCGCGAGCGTGGCGCGCTCGAGCGGCTTGCCGCTCGAGAGGCCCTGGGCGAGCGCGCTGCCATAACCGGTGAGGGACAGGGTGTCGACCTTCTCCCCCTGTGGTGTGTAGACATTGATGCGGTAGCGGATCGTGGCGGCGTCGTAGCGTCCGCCGGTGTCGCGGTCGATCACGAAGGAATACTGGTCGATCAGCGGCTCGAACACCGCCCTGAGCCCGGTGGCGGCGCGCGCCGCCTCCAGATCCTTGAATTCCCGCACCTGGCGGAACGAGTCCTTGAAGATGTCGCGCAGCAGGTGCACGTGCCCCGGCCCCAGCGCAACGTGCCACTCGACACCCCAGCGTGTCTCCTTGTGCACGTAATTGCGCAGCTCCTCCGGAAGGACGAGCCCGACGGTACTGGGCAAGGGCTGCAGCAGCGGCCGGGGCAGGACCGGATCGGGTTTGATCGCGACGCCGCCACAGGCGGCCAGCGCGCCGAGCGCGAGCGCGGCGGCCGCGAGACGCGCGCGACCTAATGCTTCATGCCGACGAACGTGCCGCCGTTCTGCTCGCATATCAATCTCATTAGGGCGGAAAAGCGGATATTTGTAAACGGCGGCATGTCCGCCGCTTCGGGAAAGCCGATGGCGTGGATGCGCATCGGCCGGCGTCCATCGGGCCCGGGCTTGTTGAGAGCGCCGATCGAGTCGAGCGCCTCCTGGATGGAATCGCCGGTGAACTCATCGCCGAGCACGAAGACGGCGATCCGCTTGTCGGGCGCCCAGTAGCGTCGCACCGCTTCCTCCATGCCGGGGACGGGATTGGACTGACTGAAGGCGCGCCACTTCCTGGCGCGCTCGCGGATGTCCTTGCGCTGCTCGGGCGTGTCGGAGAGCCAGCGGCCGCGGGTCCCCTCGTACATGTAGGTTCCCTGGTCGTTCATGACCTGCAGGCCCTGCACGTGCGGGTACAGGCTGAGGAGCTCCTCCACGACGCCGAGGTTCACCTCCCAGTGATTGCTGGTCATGCTGGAGGAGGTGTCGATGATGAAGATGACGTATTCGCTGTCGAGCGGAATGCCGCCGATGTCCGCCGTGCGCGGGCTCCGAGCGCGCTGCGCGGTCAGGCGCTGCATCTCCTCGGTGAGGGCCTCCTGCCCGGCCACGAGCTGGCGCTCGATGATGTTGGTCACCGCGGCATCCTCGCGACTGCCGGCGTAGCGACCCCGGATGCGGCTGAGATCGCCGGCGAGGCTCGAGAGCTTGCCGCGCTCGCGCTCGAGGGTCTCGCGACTCCCCACGAGCTCGCGGTTGAGCTCATCGGTCTGCCCGCGGATTATGTTCAACTGCTCCTCGAGGAGTCGCACCTCGCCGCCCAGGTGCCTGCGGCTCTCCTCGAGCGCCGCGGGCTTCCCGACCTCGGTCAGCACCAGCAAGAGGATCATGGCGCCGAAGCCGCAGCAGATCGTGTCCAGGAACGAGAGGGTGAATACCTCGAAGCTGCGGCGCCGGTGCATTACGGCCAGTCCTTCGACGGCATGAGCAGCGTACCGTCGGTGACGCGCGAGAGGTGCCAGAAGCGGTGCGCGGCCTGCAGGTCCCCCTGCATGGGCAGCAGCACGCTGTCGATCGGCACGTGCTCGGGGAGCTGCGACACCGCCTCGTCGAAGAGGCGCATCCGCTCGGCCGAGTTCACGTAGCGGCGCAGTCCCCGGGTCTTGCCCTGCGTCGGCAGGCCGTCGGTGATCAGCACGATCTGGTCGGGCTGCGGGCTCAAGGCGCGCGCGGCGGCAAAGGCGTTATAGAGACTGGTGCCGTCGGCCGGGACGAGCGTCTCGAGCGCCTGCATACCGCGCGCGCGGGCCGCCGTGTCCGAGCCCGCGAGCCACCCGCCCGGCACGAGCGGCTGCGCCTGAGTGTTGAAAGTCAGGACCTGGTAGCCGCTCGCGGCGGGTATCTGCGTCATGAGCCAGTCGACGATCGCCACCGTGCGGCGCCACTTGGCGGCGGCGCGCTTGTGCGCGTCGTCCTGGTTGCGCAGCCGGAGGATCGCGACCAGATCCTCGTGCAGCATGCTGGCGGAGACGTCGAGCAGGATCAGGATGTGCCTGCCCCGCAGGATGAGACCGTTGATGTAGCGGCGCTCGACGGCCGTTCGCCCGCTCACCTGCTGGCCGAGCGGCGCGCGCTCGAGACTGCCGGCCTCGAGCCGGCGGTTGCCCTCCTCCAGCGAGCGGATGTCGGCCTTGAGCTTCTCGATGTGCTCGCGGCGCGCCACGGTCTGCGCGTCATAGCTCGAGAGCTGCTCGCGGCGGCTGGCGAGATCGGTCACGATGCGGTTGGTCTCGCGCGTGGCGCTCGCGATCTCGTTGCGCGTGCGGGTGAGCGTGTCGCGCAGCACGGCGAGGTTGCGGTCGCGGTGCTGCACCTCCTCCTTCAGACGATCGACCTCGGAGCTGAGGATGTCGTGGTCCTTGAGGCGCACCGCGCCGGCTTGCGCGCTGAGAATGGTGTAGAAGAGGATCACCGCGCCGAATCCGCAGCAGATCGTGTCCAGGAACGAGAGCGTGAAGACCTCGAAGCTGCGGCGTCGGGCCACGGTACAACTCTTTCTACGGCAGCTTCAGCCGCGCGAGCCGGGGGGCGTGTCGGCGACGGCGATGAGTGTCAGAGCGACGCCCGGGTCGCCGATGCGCACCTCGTCCCCGGCGCGCACGCGCACGCGCTCCGCGACCCGCTCGCCATTCACGAAGCTGCCGAAGCGGCTGTGATCGAGCAGCAGCTGCTGCACCCCATCGCGCAGGAACGTGCAGTGGCGGCGCGACACGCCCGCCAGCCCCTCCGCCAGGGTGATCGCATGCCCCGCGCCCGGAGCGCGCCCCACCACCAGCGGCTCGACGCCGAGCGCGAACGTGCGGCCGGCGAACAGCACGTGCGACGGCGCGAGCCACGGCGCGTCCGCCTGCGCGCTCTCGCGCTGGGCCAGCGCCGCCAGCGCGGGCTCGGCACCCGCGGGCAACCGGCGCAGCAATCGCACCGGCTCGGTGGCGCTGCGCGGGGTCAGATCGAGCAGCGAGGTCGCGGCTGCCGCGAAGCCGGCCGGCAGGCTCACGAGCTCGCAGCCGGCAAATTGCGCCAGCGCCTCACGCACGCCCGGAAGCCCCGCCACCGCGCGCGGCACGAGCAGCGTGAGCGCGCCGCCCGCCGGCCGCAGCTCGTGCAGCAGACGGGCGATCTCGCGCCACACCGGCTGCGCCGCGTGCGCCAGCTGGTCGCGGGTGACCGGCACTTCGACGCGCTCGCCAGCGGTAGTCAGCGCGGCGGTAGCAACGCCCTGCGCCATGGCGTCGCGCGCCAGACGGGGAAGCGCTTCGAACAGCTGCTGCTCGGTGGCGGCGTCGTGCAACGCGTCGAAGCGCGTCTGCCTGACCATGGCCGTGTTGATGAGATCGAGCCACCCCTGATAAAGCAGCCACAGTCCGCCGCGCGCGCTCACCAGCGAGCGCCGGCGGCAGGTCGGACCGCCGTCGCGCTCGATGAGGGTTGCGGCCACGTGGTGCAGGCCGAGCTCGACGACGATCGCAGCTCCCGTGCCGCCGAGCGCCGCGGCCGACACCACCGCCGCGTCGACGAAGCCGTCGACCGACAGACCCAGCTGGCGGGCGACGCCCAACAGCGCCCCCAGGCCGAAGCGCTCCGCGCCCGCGGGCGCGGCGATCCAGATGCGCTCCCCGGACGCGGGCGGGTGAGCGGTGAGGCGCCGCGCCAGCTCCGCCGCGACCAGCGACAGCGCGCGCGCCGAGGGTTGCGCCTCGCGCAGCACACTGCCGAGGTGACGCGTGGAAGTGGTCGTCGGGTGTTGACGCACCAGGTGCCAGGCGTCGGCGCCGACTGCCTGCGCCGCGGAGCCCTCGGACACCGCCGACGGGGAACTCGCGAGCACCGCCCCGGCGCGCGCCAAAGCGAACGCGCGATCATCGGGCTCGATGGCAAACGGCTTCATCGGCTTTGCGGCGTTGCAGATTTTGCGGCGTTTCAGATGTCGATCGGGAAGCTCACGTTGTTGTCGGCCGACTGGCGCTTGTCGGGCGCCACCGTCGCATCATCGTGGATCGCGCTTGCAGGACTGGGCGCCGCAGGGGCTGGTGCCGGATTTTTTGGTGCCTGAGTGGTCGGCGCCGGGCTGGCCGGCGGTTGACTGGCGGGCCCCTGATCGGCATGCGCCTGGCTCGCCGGCGCCGCCGTCCCGAGGCCCGGCGGTGTGCGCGGCCCGGTCATGACCGATTGCGCGGCGGCGCGCAGGGTCGCCACCCCCACGGCGGCGCACAGCGCGGCGAGCAGAGCCAGGATCCAGTTCTTCACGGTGCATCCTCCGCATAGCGTGCGACCCGGAACCCCAGCGTGGGCGCCGGACCATCCGCGGTGTCGCGCCACGCCAGCCGCAGCTCGGAGATGCTCGCGGTTTTCCAGTTCGCCCCGCGCACGACGTGCAGCGTACCCTGCTCGGGGCCCAACGGGTCGGTCACCGGAGCCGCGTCCACGAAGGACTCGTAGTAGTCGTTCACCCACTGTGACACGTTGCCCGACACGTCGTGCAGCCCGAGGGCCGTCGGGCGGAACTTCCCGACCGGGGCGAGAACCGGATAATCGTCGCGATACCCGGGTAGGGTCGCCGGCAGCGAGCTGCCCGTCTCGCTGCCCGCCAGGTTGCCGACCTGCGGCGGGACCGGCGGCGAATCGCCCCAGACGAAGCGCTGCGACTGCCCGGCAGCGCCGTAGCGCGCGGCATACTCCCACTCGGCCTCGGTCGGCAGCCGGTAGCCCCGGGTGACCGGCCGCGTCAGCACGAAGCCGTTGCCGCTGCGCGCGTACGCCAGCGGCCATCCGTCCTGCTGCGAGAGCCAGTTGCAGAACTCCGCGGCGTCATCCCAGCTCACCTGAGTGACCGGCTGGCTATCGAGATCGAGCGACTGGCGCTCGATGTAGCCCGAGGCATGCGTGGCGCGGAATCTGCGGAACTCGCCGTTGGTAACCGCCTGCACCCCGAGGTAGAACGGTCGCTGCAACGTGACGCGGCGCAGGCCCTCGTTCGGCCGCCGGCCCGGCTCGCGCCGTTCGCTGCCCATCTGGAACGTGCCGGGGGGCACGAGGCGCAGCAGGTAGCCGGTCTGACTTCTGATGAGCGGCGCGCTCTCCAGAAGCGCCTGCCCGCGATCCGAGGGCGTGAGGTGATACAACACCGTGCGCTCGAGCTCGGGTGCGGGCGTGACGACGCCCTGGAAGGAGACGAATCCCGCCTTGCGCACCTCGATGCGGTGCTCGACGGCCGGCAGGCTCAGCGACTGTGGAGTCTGCCCGCGAGGTGCCCCGTCGATGAGCAGCTCGGCGTCCGCGGGCTCGCCGGCCACTTTCACCCGCGCGAATACGGGGGTGAGCCGCGCGTCCGCGCTCAGGCTGCGGCCCGCCGTGGCGAACACCTCCTGCGTCCAGGTCGCGTAGCCGGGAAGACTCACGACCACCGGATACGGGATACCGGCCGGCAGTTCCACCGCGAGCGGCGTTCGGCCGCGATGGGTTCCGGCGATCGTGACCTCCGCGCCCGCAGGCGCCGAGCGCACACTGAGGTGCGCGTCCGGCTGACCGAGGGTCACCGGTCCGACGGCGAGCCGCTGGCCGCCCCTGAGCACGACGCTGCTCTCCCAGCTCTTCCAGCCCCCCGCCGCGATGCGGATGCGCCGCACCCCTGAAGGCGCGGCAATGCTCACCGGCGCCGCGCCGCTGTCCACGCCATCCACGCTGACGTGCGCACCTTGCGGAACGGCCGTCACCGTGAGAGTCCCCCACGCACTCTGCAGGCGCACGCGCAGCTCCTGGCGCGCGCCCGCTCCCTGGATGGTGAGCGTCGTCGCGTAGTCGACGTAACGCGGCGCGCGCAGGCTGACGGTACGCTCCCCCGCGGGCACGGCGAGGATTCCGGGCGCAAGACCCGCAGCGACGCCGTCGATACTCACCGCCGCCACGACGCCCGCGGTGTCGATCTGCAGTTGCCCGGGGAGTCTGGCGAGCACCAGATGCACCGCGCTCCCAGCGCCGGGCTGCACGAGCACTGCAGCCTCGGCCGGCATGAAGCCGTCGCGCTCCGCGCGCACGATCCTGCGGCCCGGGAGAACCAGCAGCCGCCGACCCAGGTGCAGTGACAGCGCCCCGGGCGTGCGTACCCGTGCGTCCTGCGGGCGTACATCCAGGGCCACGGACCCGACGCGGCCAGCCAGCAGGACGAGCGCGGTGGCAGCCCCCGCCGCCGCGGCAAGCCACCAGACGCGCCGCGCGCTCGCGGGTGAGGCCGCCGCCTTGCCGGGGTGCGCGACCGCCAGGGCGGCGGGCACCTGAATCTCGAGCTCCTCATCCCCCCCGTCCTCGGGCGGCGCCACGGCGGCGAGCGCGGCCGCGGGCGCGATGGTGACGTTGCCGGCGAGATGCTCCACCACCAGGCGCAGCAGCGTGCGCGACGCGTCACCGACCCGCACCTGCGCGTCGCCGATGCTGAGCACATCGTCGCGGCGCAGATCGCGCTCGCCGGGGAGCGGGCGGCCGTTGAAGCGCACCACCGCCCCCGGCGCGGGCTGCACCAGCCACAGCCCCTTGAGGCGCCTGACCGACAACGCCGCTCCGGCCTCCACACCCGGGACCACGACGTCCGATCCCGTGCCGCCGATCGAGAGCGTTTCCCCGAGCACACGCTCGCCGGCGGGCTCGCGCACACGCACCTGCCCCCACGCCCCCGGCTGCATCGACACGCCGTCGTTCATGACTCTAGATGGGCTCGGAGCAGCTGACGTTCACCGTCTGAGCCTGCTGCCCAGGGTTGACGGTGATGTCGCGGCGCACGTCGCGGTAACCGTCGCGCGTGCCGATCACGGTGTAGTGGCCGGGCTTGAGCTCGATGTCGCGCCTGGCGAACGCGCCGAACGCGCCGACGCTGGGTATCGCCACCCGCGTCACGCTGTCGGATATCAGGGACAGATGTACGGGCTGGTCGAATTCGGGCAGCAGCGCGGACAGGCGCGCAATCTGCGCGCGCAGTGTCGGACCCGGCGACGGCTGCTCCTGCGCCGACTGCAGCCGCGCGACCGCCTCGATGCGAACCTGCGGCGACGCCAGCCGCTCGGGGCGATCGATCAGCGCCTGCAGAGAATCCCCGAGCTGCAGGCGCGCGGCGGCCCGGGCCTTGCCGTCCTGCGCAAAGACGAGCGAGCGATCCTGGCGCAGCGCCGAGGTGTAGAGCTGCAACGCCTCGCCCCAACGTTCCTGCGCCTCCAGACCCTCGCCGCGCGCGCGGATCGCGGCGAAGCCGCGCTCGCCGGTGGCCGCATTGACCCGCCGCAGGCCCTCCAGGGCCTCGACCCCGTTGGGACGCAGGCTCCGCGCTCGTGTGAAAGCCGCGCGCGCCTCCTCGAGGTGGCCGGCGCCCAGTGCCGCGAAACCCTCGCCGGCCGCCCGGGCGTAACTGTCATCGCCCAGGGCGGCGCTCGCCCGGGCGAGCCCCATGCGGGCCTGCGCATTCTTCGGGTCGAGTGTGAGCACCTGGGTGTAGTCCTGCGCCGCGCGCGAGTACTGTCGCGCGGCCTGCGCATTCTCGGCGTCCGCTAGCAGCGGCAGAACGCCCGAGAGGCCTCGGGCGCGGCTCTGCCCGAGCGCCGCGCGCTCGTCCTGCGGATCGATGCGCGCCGCCAGATCGAAGGCCTGGGCGGCGAGCTCCTGCTGGCCGGCGCTGAGCGCGCGATCACCCGCGGCGAGCTGGGCGGCGAGCGCCGCCGGCGCCGCACGCTCGACCGCCTCGAGCAGCCGCGAGGCTTGCGCGAGGCGTTGCTGCGCGAGCGCCAGGCTCCCGGCGTCGTACGCGCCAACCGACTCGGCAGCGCGTGTCTTGGCCGCGGCGAAGTCAGCGCCGCCCCAGACACCCGCGCCGCGCGTCTCGAGCACCGCGAGGCGGCGGTCGAACTGCGCCCGCTCCATCGCGAACTTCGCGCTCGCGTCGGGGTTCGCCGCAGGCGCCGCGGTGCTGCCGGGGGCCGGGGCGTTGTCGGGGGCGCCGGTGAACGGCGCCGGGGCCGCCGCCGAGGGGAGCCTGGCGTAACGCGGCAGCCAGAAGAACGCGGCGAATGCCGCAACGGTGAGTCCGGCGAGAGCGAGCAGTACCCGCGGCGCATGGCCGGACATAGGCTCGAGCCGCGACCGCTGCGCGATGGCCGACTGCCGCACCTCCTCCCACAGCGCCTGTCCGTCGACCACGCCGGGCGCCAGGGCGCCCGAGGGCGGACTCGGCGACACGGACGGCAGCCCCGGCGGCGGCCGATCCGGCGGACCCGTCGGGTTGGCGAGCGGCGCCTCGCGCGGCGGCTCGGCGGTCTCGAAGTCGAACGTGAGGGTGTCGTTGAGCGCCACATCGAGCTCATCGATGATTTCGCGCATCGAGGCTGGCCGCTCGCTGGCATCCTTGGCGAGCATGCGCTCGATCAGCGCACCGAGGTGCGCCGGCATCCGCTGCGCGGGCTCGAGCGGCGGCACCGGCTCGCGCTGCACGCGCTGGGCGTCGAAATGCGGATAGTGCGGCGGATAGCGCGACAACAGCTCGTACGCGAGCGCGCCCAGCCCGTACACGTCGTCGGCCGGCACGGGTGGCTCGCCGCGCAGCTGCTGGGGGCTTGCGCTGAAGGGCGACAGCGCGCGCGGCGGCTCGCTGCCCGCCTCCAGCATCCGGGCGGAGGCGCCGAAGTCCGCCAGCTTCACGCGCCCGTGCGCGTCGAACAGTACGTTACCGGGCTTGAGGTCGCGGTGGATCACGCCACGCTCGTGCGCGTGCTCGAGCGCCTGCGCGATCTCCAGCAGCACCGGGACGATGGCGAGGTAGCCGCCGCCCCGCAGCCGGCGCAGATCGCCTCCGCAGGCCAGCTCCATGGGCAGCAGCAGCGCGCCGTCCTCGCGCTCCGGGGGAAACACCTTGAGGACCCCGGGATGATCCAGGCGGCTGGCGCTCTGGTACTCGTGCAGCAGCGCGGCCCACGCCGTGGCGCTGCGCCCGGGCGCGGGGTGCAGGATCTTCAGCGCAATGTCGAGCCCGCGCTGCGAATCATGCGCGCGCCACACCTCGCCCTGACCGCCGCTGCCCAGCCGTTCGTGCAGAGTGTAGCGGGCCTTGAGTGCGCCTCCGGGATTCGCGGTCAGCGCATCGCTCATGGCCCGTCTCAGTGTGCCGCATCCACCGCGACCGGTTCCGAGGGCACGGGAGCGGGCTCGGTTTGCAGCTGCACCGGAGTGCCGTTCTCCTCCAGGTACAGAGCGTGCAGCATCCTGCGCCACTGCCGGTATTGCTCCTCGGCGGTCCCGGTGAGCCTGAGCGTGCGGCCCTCGACGTCGATGACCTGCGGCGCGACCTCGGACTGAAACGTCTCCGACATTTCCTTGAGTGCCTGGGCGTGCACTTTCGCGTCCGCGTACTTCTTCAGTCCCGACAGAAAGGCCGCCGTGCCGCCGATGGCGCCGCCGTAACGCGCCGCGGACTGAACGCGCTGGCAGTTGTAGTCGTAGGGGCTGCACTGATTGGGCACCAGCACGCTCGCCAGCACCGCCGCCGCACCGAGGTAGGTGCGGGTGCGCGCCTGGTTGAGCGCACGCTGCTCCTTCTCGATCTCCTCGAAGCTGGCGCGCCGCCACTGGCCATAAGAGAGGCTCATCTGGTCGCTGAAATTCGCGTAGTAGCCGTTGACGGTGTCGATCACGGTGGCGTCGCGCTGGCGGATGCGCTCGACGCGCGTGGCGATCGGATCGTCGGTGGCCGGCAGGCGCGCCACTCTCATCAGGCCCTTGGGGTCCTTCGCGAGGTAGCCGCTCATCGCCGCGGGCGCCAGATCACCCGCGAACGCCAGCTGCGTCACGCGGCGGATGTCGCGCCGCTCGCCGGCCGGCAGCGCATCGCGCGCCGCCACCATGTCGTTGGCGATGGCCGAATACAGGTTCTGGAAGGGGTCGCGTGCCTTCAGGGCGGCGTCGGTCTTGTACGAGCCGGTATCCGGCGGGCTCTGGTAGTGGCGCGCGTCGATCCACACACGCCCGGTGGCGTCCTTCACCGTGATCTCGAGCGCCAGCTTCGCGCCGGTAGACTCGAGGATCCGGCCCGACACGAGCACGTCGATGAACTGCGCGCTCTCGGGAGCCACGCGCACCGCTCCCCACTGTCCCGAGGACTCGAGCGTGCCGCGCAACAGCGTGGCCATGTAGCGCGACTCGGCCTTGCGGATATCGGGGTTGATGCGCTGCTTGTCGAGCGCCTTGGCGTCCAGGTTGGGCGGGATGCCCGGGTCGAGCGGGTGCACGACGACGTCGAGCAGCTCGTCCTGCGGGATCTGCCGGTCAGCCTGGACGGGGTTGAGCCTGGGTAGCGGCTTGGATTCGTTCATCACGCAGCCGCCCGTCGCGAGCAGCGCGGCGCAGCCCAGCACGGCGAGCGCTCGCCCCATCCCCCATCGCTGCGTGTCCGTCGTGCGCATCGTCACTTCCCCTGCGCATTCTTCTTGTAGTCGATGTATTCCTGCCAGAGCTTCTCCTTCAGCTCCGGATCGGTCTCCTGCTGCGCCGCCTGCCGCAGCCGGCGCGCGACCACATCGTCGTCGCTGCCGTCGGGAATCTCACGCGCGCTCGCGCCGTTGCCGGCGTTGTCGTCGGGTTTCTTGCCGGCCTTCTCGGACTTCAGGTCACCCGAAGGATCGCGGGGCTTGGCCCTACCCGGGTGCCGGCCCGGGGCCGAGCTGTCCGTGTCCTCCGGCGGCGCCTCGGTGGCGGCAGTGCCCGCGGAGTCACCGCTCTTGTCCGCGCCTCGTCCCTCGGCGGCAGCGCTGCCCGCTGCGGCCGTCCGGCGCGCGTCGCGCTCCTGCGCGACGCGTTGCTGCTCGGTGCGCAGCTCGGCATCGAAGGAGCCGAGCGAATCATCGAGCCGCTTGTCGATCGCCGCCCGGCGCTCCTCCGAAGTCTGTCCCGGCCCGTTGGCGCCCGCGGCGGTGGCCTCGCCCGGCCCGCCGCCCGCAGGCGCGGCCTCGCCGGACGCCGGATCGGCGGCGGCGCCAGTGCGCGCCGTGGCCGGCTGTGCTTGAGCCGGAGGCGCGGCGCCCGCGCCGCCCTCCTGGCCGCGCGTCGCCGACGGCGCCGAGGGCGAGGAGGCACAGCCCGCGCCGATCAGTAGCGCGCTGACCAGCAGGAAGCAATTCAGTGGGGTACGCACGCGCCTCACTCACTTCGAGGACGCCGGTCGGTACTTGGCGCCGCCCTCGAGGGTGTCGTCTGCGCCGCTGAAGAAAGTGCGCAGCTGGCCGGCCATGCGATCGCAGGCCACGCCCTGCACGCGCGCGATGAAGGGCAGTGGGACCACCGCCCCCACAATGGCGGAAGTCCCGGTCACGTCGGTGCCGACGCTGCCGGCGGCCTTCGCCTGCTTGATATCCCAGATCGTCGCCTCGTAGTTGGTTTCCTTCTCCCACCAGCCGAAGCCGATGCAACCCGCCGCGCCCGGCGCTGCGCCGCAGGCGATGCTGCCGCCGCCATCGGTCTTGCGTGTGCCGCCGTCAAGCCAGACGATGTAACGCACCTGCGACTGCGCCACCTTCTCGGCGAGTCCCGGTCGTGTCAGCAGCTGCTCGACGGCCTCGGGGCGCGAGGGCGCCGTGCCCGGCTCGAACCACGGGAAGGTCGAATCGAGAAACTCCTGATGGCCGCGGACGGCGATGGCGCTGTCGCCATGGCCCGCGAGACCTCCGCCCACGCAATCCATGAAGCCTTCCTCGGCGGCGGCGCCCTCGACCTGGGGCTTGGGGAGGATGACCACCGCTTCGCTCTTCTCGATCCGGGTGTGCAGCTCGCGCGACTCGTCCACGCGCGATTGCATGCAACCGGGCAGGGCGAGCGCCGCCAGGAGGGCGCTGTACGACATGACGTAGCGGCTGTTCATGGTCGACTCCCCGTCCTACGCGCGAGCCGAAATTACACGCGAAACTGCTGTGCACAGTATGCCACCGCTCGAGGTGTCTGACCGCGCGCCCTGGGAGGCGGTTCCCGGGGGGAACGCCCTACAGACCCAGCCGCAACTGCGCGCCGGCGGGAGCCGGGGGACAGAACAGCGTGGTGTTCAGCGCGCCGCGCGCGGCAGGATCGAGGTGCAGGCGGCCGCAGGCGAGGCGGAAGCGGTTCCTGAGCAACAGCGCATAGGGGCCGGTGCCCCGCATGCGCGAGCCGAAATTCGCATCGTTGGCGCGCCCTCCGCGCATGGCGCGAATCAGCGACATCACATGCTGCGCCCGCTCCGGGTAGTGCTGCGCCAGCCACTCGCTGAACAGGTCCTTGATTTCATACGGCAGACGCAGCAGCACGTACCCCGCCCAGCGCACCCCGGCTGCGGCCGCCGCCGCCAGGATCCCTTCCAGCTCGTGGTCCGTGAGGGCGGGAATCACCGGTGCGACGAGCACGCCGCTGGGAACCCCGGCAGCGCTGAGCGCCGCGAGCGTGCGCAGGCGCGCCTGCGGGGAGGCGGCGCGCGGCTCGAGTCTGCGCTTGAGCTCGGCGTCGAGCGTCGTGACGCTGACCGCGACGCTCGCCAGGCCCTGGCGCGCCAGGCCGCTCAGCAGGTCGAGGTCGCGCAGCACGAGTGCGCTCTTGGTGACGACCGTGACCGGATGCTGGGTGCGCGCCAGCACTTCGAGGATCGAGCGCGTGACCTGCATGCGCCGCTCCACCGGCTGGTAGGGGTCGGTGTTCGCGCCCAGCATGATGGGCTTGCAGACATAATCTGGCCGGGCGAGCTCCGCCTCGAGCAGTTTCGCGGCGTCGGCCTTGTAGAAGAGGCGCGTCTCGAAGTCGAGGCCGGGCGAGAGCCCCAGGTAGGCGTGGCTCGGGCGGGCGTAGCAGTTATGAGCGACTATACCGTCGCAGATGTAATCCCCGGTTTCTGTCGTGATGTCATAAAGGCGCATCGCCTCAAGGCGCGCAACGCTGACGACACGCAAGGAAGCGTCGCTCATTACCCTCTGGCCGGTGATGTCGAGCTTGCGCGAAATGGCCGGGCAGACGGTGTGGAAGAAGCGCAGATGCTCGCGCAGTCCGCCCTTCAGTCTCACGACGTCGATCGGTTTCCTGTCTTCGTGATGGATGTGTTCGACGACGAACGTGAAGTTAAAGGCTCGCAGGCACGTGCAGATCCAACCGATGATTTCGGCGTCCGTGTTTTTTATTCGCAGGACGGTTTGGCTGAAGCTGCCTTCGGCGTCGAATATCCCGGCGAGGAAGCCGCCCGACCACTCCTTGTTCGGTGAATTGGGCCAGGCGATGAGGTCGCGAATCGATTGTACGCGGGCAAACGACTGCGCGCTGATCGCGTGCATGGCTCTGCGGTTGCCGGCCGCCGCCTGAAACAAAAATCCGCGGGTCGACACCTCGAAGTCGAGTAGGTAGTTCCGCGCCCGTGCCAGTGCTTCCTGATCGCACAGCGCGAGGCGAAAATGCGGCCAAATTCCGGTCCTGCCGTCCTTGCGCCGGTACACCGGCGTTGCCAGATACCCGTCGCCGCGAATCATGCCGCAGAGATACCCCCGGCGGTAATCGTCGTTGGTACGGACGGCCTCCGCAAACGCGCCGGTGCCCATGAGCTTGTTGGACGTGGTCAGATGCGGGCGGCGGAACCTGCCCCACTCCGTGCCGGTTACGAATTTCCAGCCGCGCTCGGTGAGAAAACGGTGATCCCCGCTAGTCACGAGCGTGGTGCCGTCCTCCAGTGTTATCCGAAGGGCAGGCTTGATGGTGCTCCAGCGCGCTAGCACGCGTGATTTCACGTAGCGCCGATACCATCCGATGCGTTTGGTGCCGTAGATCTCATCACCAACTCGTAGCCCGGATATGGGGCGTGTGCTCCCGTCGGCCATGAGAACTGGTGTGTCGCCCTGCAGGCAATAAACACAACCATGACTGCATCCTCGATACGGATTCACAGAACTCTCGAAAGGGATATCGGGAGAGTCGTTGGTGCTGATGACCGAGCGCGCACGCTCAGGCTCGAGCGTCGTGGCGATGCTGTCGGGTGCCTCCTCGAGGTACCAGCCATCGTCCACCGCCTCGAGCTTCTGAAGATCGAAGCGGCCGGGCGGATTGGAGAGCGCTCCCCTGCCGGTGAAGGTATGCCGGCCCGTGACCGTGCGACGCATGGCGATACTGTATATATATACAGATCGCCAGTAAAGCCGCCTGCGGCAGTCAAAAACGCTGCAGCGACGGGCACTTAGCGCCCGCGCCGCGCTCAAGCTCGCCCGCGTCAGCTCACCAGCCGCAGCGAGAACGGATAGCGGTACGCTGCGCCCTCGCTCGCCTTGATGGCGGCGATGAGCGTCATGACCAGCCAGGCGATGAACAGGGCGCTCCCCAGCAGGAAGCCGACGAACACCAGCATCAGCAGCGTGCACACGAGCGCCGCGAGCGTCACCGAGATGTTGAAGTTGAGGGCTTCCTTGGCGTGCGCGGCGACGAAGGCCGACTGATCAGACCGGGCGATCGAGACCAGCAGCGGCCCCAACACGTTACCGACCAGCGGAATGACGAGCCCGACCAGCGCCGACAGATGCGCGAGCATGCCCCAGGTGCGCTCGTTCTCCGTAGGTGCGGCGCCGGAGGCAGGACTGCTGTGCGGCTCGCTCATGGCAGCGCAAGACTATCACTTCGCTGTCGGCGAGGCGGCCCCGACACCGCTCCTGCCGCCCGACATGGAGCTACAGCCGCGCCTTGATACCGGCAAATACTGCGATGCCCGGCTGCAGAAACCCAACTGGATTCTCGTAGTGCCGGGCAAAAAGATTGTCGATGCGCCCGAACATGGTCCACTGCCGGCTGAGATCGAAACTCGCCGCGACATTCACCGTGATATACCCGGGCGCGTCGAGGCGCGGGATCGAAAAGTCGCGGTTGCCGTCCACCCAGCCACTCACCGTCAGAACGCTGGCGTTGAGCAGCAGCGCGTCGGTCGCCCGCCAGGTCGCGTTCAGGTTGCCCTTGTGCTTCGGGCGACGCAGCAGCTCTTCATGCAGCGCGTCGTCGGTCGCCTGCGTATAGCTGTAGTCAAGCCGCAAGGTCAGCTGCCTTGCCGGTTGGTACGCCACGAAACTCTCGACCCCGTCCGTGCTCGCCCGCCCGACATTGGCGTAAGTGGTTCCCGCGGTCGTGACCAGGTCGCGAATGCGATTGTAGAACCACGTGGCCCCGATGCGGACCATGCCCCGGCCCAGCCCCTGCTCGATTCCGAGATCGTAGCCCACGCTGCTTTCGGGCTTCAGATCGGGGTTCGCGAAGATGAACGGCGGAAAGCTCTGGAACAGCTCGCTCAGCGTCGGCGCCTTGAAGCCGCTCCCGACGCTGGCCTTGAGTTTGGTGCCGGATTCGGAGCTCACCCAGGTCGGCGCGATGCGGTAGGTCACCTTGCTGCCGAAGCGATCGTTGTCGTCGTAGCGCGCGTTGAGGGCCGAGAACCAGTGCTCGCCGAGTTGCGACTGCAGCTCCAGGTAAGCCGAAGCTATGCGCATGCTCGCCGAGATCGGCGCGCTGATCTCATCACGTGCATCCTCCAGACCCAGCACCACGGACTGCGCACTCGACACTTTGATGGCGCCCTGCCAGTCGAGTTTGAGGCGCTCGCCGGTATTGAGACTTTCCGGAGTCTGCGGTTGCAGCGTTGCCGTGCGGTTACGGGTGAAGGCGACGCCGAGGGTCTGATTGAGGCCGCCATCCAGCGACTCCAGATGCGCGGTGGCGCGCCCGTAGTACTCGTCGGTGTCACTGGCGCTCTGCTGCGCGGCCGGCAGAGCGGGAAAGGTGCTGTAGTCCTCGCCCGTATAGTGCAGATGGCTGTTGGTATAGCGCGTGATCACGCCCAGATCGAAGTCCGGCGTGACATCGAATCCCAGCTTGCTGGAGACCGTGAAGTTGTCGTAGTAGTCGTTATGGCGTTGCTCGCCCGGCGCCAGCAGGTCGAGCGGGGTGACCGGCGTCGAGCCGCTGTGCAGGTGGGCGACATTGGCACTGTAATGAAAGGCGTTCTGCGAGCCACTGACGCTGGCGGTCTGGTTAAAGCTGTCGAAGGTGCCACCCTCGACCGACGCCGACAGTTTCATCGGCCCCGAGCCCGCCTTGGTGATCACGTTGATCACTCCGCCGATGGCATCCGAGCCGTACAGTCCGCTTTGCGGGCCGCGCAGAACTTCAACCCGCTCGATGTCCTGCGTCAGCAGCTGCCCGAAATCGAACGCCGCGTTGGCGTTGCTCGGATCGCTGAGGTCGATGCCGTCCACCAGGACCTTGGTGTGATTGGAATTGGTACCACGCATGAACACCGAAGTCTCGGCGCCAGGACCGCCTTGCTGCACCACGTTGAGGCCGGGAATGTCCTTGAGCACGGCGGCAAACGTGCGCTCCTCGCGCGCTGCGATGTCTTCTGCCGTGACGACGCTGACGCTGCTGGCCACGTCCAGTTCAGGGGTGGGAATGCGGGTCGCGGTGACTACGATGGTCCGCAGCGCATCCGCATCGGATGCGCGATCCAGGCCGGTGTCGGACAAGGCGGGAAAAGCCGCGTACGTCAACAGCGCGGCGCTGCCGAGCGCGCGGCGCGCGGTGAGACCTGTTGTCATGGGCAAAGCTCCTGAGGCTGCACACACCCGTGCGGATGGGTCGTGGCTTCAGAAGCTGGCAAGCGCGCGGCAAGCGAGGCGTACCGCCGGACCAGCATCGCCCGCCGCGACGCGCATCGGTTCACGCAAGGCCGGTCTCCGGGCTTTCGAGCAGGAGCTCGCCGGCTCCAGCGGATCGCCTTCCCGTGCCCCTCAGGGGGCGCAGTGGCTCATGTGATCCGCTTGATCTCGATTACCGTTGCGGGGGCAGCGCCGGCTTTGGACGAATCCGCACCGGACTTCCCGTTTTAACCGTTGCTGCGCACGCGGTCACAGCCTGCGCGCCGCATGCGTTGCAACGGACACCTCACGCGGCAGGAAGCGTGCCTGCCGGGCCTATCCGGCGTCAAGGGCAACACACGCGCCGCGCGCGTGGCATGATCGCCGGACACGATGGAAGACCTCGTATCCGCCCCATGGCTGCGCCGACTGATCATCGCAGGGCTGCTCGCGGCGTGCGTGCTGCTCGGCTTTCGCGTCATGGACCCGTTCATCGTCCCGCTGGTGTGGGCGGGAATTCTGGCGTTCGTCAGCTGGCCCGCGTACCGGTGGCTGCGCGACAAGTGCCGCGGACACACCACGGTCGCCGCGCTGTTGATGACGGGCGCAGTGACCGCGGCGGTCATCGCACCGCTGGCGTGGCTCGCCGTGGTGCTGCGCGTCGAGCTCGCCCACACCTGGCGCGAGACTCAGACGCTGCTCGCCGGCGGCGTGCAGCTGCCCCCTGCGGTGCTGAAGCTGCCGTGGATCGGGGAGCAGCTGCGCGATCTGACCACGCGCGCCGCCCAGGACCCGCAGGTGCTCGGTGAGGCGCTGCGCAAGGTCACCGATCGCTCCTTCAATCAGATCGCGCACGTGATCGGCGGGATCGGCCGCGAGGCCGTGAAGCTGCTGCTGGCGGTGGTGAGCCTGTTCTTCGTCTACCGCGACGGGGAGCGACTCGCGACCCAGCTCACCCGCGGCCTCGAGCAGGTGCTCGGTCCGCGCGTGCACAAGTACCTGCAGGCCATCGGGCAGACCGTCAAGGCCGTGGTTTACGGCCTGGTGCTGGCAGCCCTGGTGCAGGGCGTGCTGGTGGGACTGGGCTACTGGCTCGCCGGCACGGGGGCACCGGTATTTCTGGCGGCGCTCACCACCGTCTCCGGGCTGATCCCGTTCGCCGCGCCGACGATCTGGGGCTGCGTCGTGGCCTGGCTGCTGTTGAAGGGCAGCACCGTGGCGGGTGTCGGGCTTCTGATCTGGGGGAGTGTCGTGATGAGCTGGACGGACCACATCGTGCGCCCGTTCCTCATCAGCCGCGAGGCGGAGATCCACTTCCTGGTGGTCATGTTCGGCGTACTGGGGGGACTGGCCGCATTCGGGCTGGTGGGCCTGTTCGTCGGTCCGGTCATACTCGCGGTGCTGCTGGCGATCTGGCGCGAGTGGCTGCTGGAGAGCGCCGAGGCGGCCCCGCGAGCCTGAGCTCACGCGGCGCTGCAGGCTCAGGCGCCGAGGAACATCCGATAGGACGGGTTGCCGGTCTCCTCCACGTAGACGTAGTGCAGCTCGTTCAGGTGCTGCAGGAAGTCCGGCCGCTCGGCGGGCGGCACCTGGATGCCGGCCAGCACCCGACCGTAGTCCGAGCCGTGGTTGCGATAGTGGAACAGGCTGATGTTCCAGCGTGAGCCGATCGCCTGCAGGAACTTCAGCAGTGCGCCGGGGCGCTCCGGGAATTCGAAGCGGTACAGCAGCTCATCGCGTATGCCGCGCGCGTGCCCGCCGACCATATAGCGCACGTGCAGCTTCGCCATCTCGTCATCGGTCATGTCGGTGACCGCGAAGTCCGCGGCGCGCAGGCTTTGCACCACCGCGTCCTTCTCCGTGCGCCCCTGGCTGAGCGCGAGACCCACGAAAATCTGCGCGCCGTCCGCGGCGGCGTAGCGGTAGTTGAACTCCGTGACGCTGCGCCGCCCGAGCACTTCGCAGAAATGCAGGAAGCTCCCCGGCCGCTCGGGAATCACCACCGCCAGCAGCGCCTCGCGCTCGGCGCCCAGATCGGCACGCTCGGCGACGTGCCGCAGCCGGTCGAAATTCATGTTCGCGCCGCTGTTGATCGCCACCAGGCGCTTGCCGCGCCAGCCTTCGCGTGCCACGTACTTCTTGAGCCCCGCGACCGCCAGGGCGCCTGCCGGCTCGACGATCGAGCGCGTGTCCTCGAACACGTCCTGGATCGCGGCACAGATCTCGTCGGTGCCGAGCAGCACGATCTCATCCACGTGGCCGCGGCACAGCGCAAAGGTCTCCTCGCCGACGCGTCGCACCGCCACGCCGTCGGCGAAAATTCCCACCCGCTCGAGGGTGATGCGCCGGCCCGCCTTGAGCGAGTCGTGCATGCTGGCGGCGTCCTGCGGTTCGACGCCGATCACTTTCACGCCGGGGTACAGGTACTTGACGTACACCGCGATACCGGCGAGCAGCCCGCCGCCGCCGACCGGCACGAAGATCGCATCCAGATTGCCGCCGCTCTGGCGCAGGATTTCCACCGCGATGGTTCCCTGCCCGGCGATGACGTCCGGATCGTCGAAGGGGTGTACGAACACCAGCTCGCGCTCGCGCGCGAGCTGGAGCGCCTGCTCGAACGCGCTGTCGTAGTCATCGCCGTGCATCAGCACCTCGGCGCCCAGATCGATCACCGCCTGCACCTTGATGTGCGGGGTGGTGTGCGGCATGACGATCACCGCCGCAATGCCGCGCCGGCGGGCGGCGAGCGCGACCCCCTGCGCGTGATTGCCGGCCGAGGCGCACACCACGCCGCGCCGCGCACTCGCTTCGGACAGGTGGGCGATGCGGTTGTACGCGCCGCGCAGCTTGAAGGAGAACACCGGCTGCAGGTCCTCGCGCTTCAGCAGCACCCGGTTGCCGAGCCGCCGCGACAGGCGCGCCGCCTCCTCCAGCGGGGATTCGATGGCGACGTCGTAGACGCGCGCCTTGAGGATTCTCTCGATGTAGGGACTCGCCACCTGACAGTCTCGCGGTCGCCGGCGGGAACGCGCTCAAGCTTAGCGGTGGTGGGGACGGCTGTCAGGTTTTGTCGCCGCTCTTGCGCACGGCGAAGCGGTAGTGCACCTGGCCAAAGACCACCGTGTCACCGTCCTTGAGCGTGTTGCGGGTGATGCGCCGGCCATTGACGTACACCCCGTTGGTGCTGTTGAGGTCCTCGATGATGCTGTGCACCGGGCCCACCAGAATGACGGCGTGGTGGCGGCTGACGGACCGGGAGTCGATCTGCAGATCGTTGTCGGGAGTACGTCCGATACTGGTTCTGCGGCCCAGAACGTGGACCACCTCCCGCCCCTCCTCGGTGTGGCGGGTCAGCACGCGCACCGCGCCCTCGGATACCGGCTGCGGAGCGGCGGGGGCGTCGGCGGCCTGGGCGGCATCGCGCCCCTGGTTGGCGGCGGTGTCGGGTGCTGTGGGGCGCGCCTCCGCGACGGCGGTGCGAAACTGAAGATTGGCCTTCTCGAGCTCCTCGATGCGGGCGTTGCGCACGCGCGCCTCAGACTCGAGACGATGGACGGTATCCTCGGCGGCCCGCAGGTCTCCCTCGAGCTCGCGGGCGCGCGCCGCGCTGGCGCTGGCTTCCATCTGCAGCACGCGCACGGCCTCCAGCTGTTCTGCGACACTGTCATCCAGTCCCCGGGGGCGCGCCTCGGCGGTGCCGCGGCTGGCGACGTGCGCGTTGCGCGCGGCGGCCAGCTCGTCCTCGAGCTGCCCGGCACGCTGCCGCTCGGCGATCAGCGTCGCTTCCAGCTCCGCATTGCGGCTGCGCAGTGCCTCGAGCGCGGCCGCGTGCCCGGCGGCCTGCGCGTTGGTGGCGAGGGTAGCGGCGCGCGCCGACTCGACCGCCGCGGTCAGGTCCGCGTGCTGCGCCTGGAGCCGGGCCAGCTCCGCCTGCTGTAGTGAGTCGCTGCTGCCGTGCTGCTCGGCGCGTGCCCGCGGCTTCGCGACACTTCCCTGCAGGGCCTGCGTCTCGTGTCGTGTCTCGCGCAACTGCGTGTCGCGTCGTGCCAGCGTCGCGCCGGACGAGCTCACCTGCTGCTCGAGCTGCGTGATGCGCGCCGTGCGCCGCGCGAGCTCGGCTTGCAGTTCGCGCGCCTGTGCGTCGCGGCCGGCGAGCTCACGCGCCGCGCGCGCCAGGTCGCGCTCGCGCTCCTCGACCTGGCGCTGCAGCTCGGTCGCCAGCCCTTCGAGGATCAGCCGGCGGCCCTCGGCGCTCTGCAGCGACTCGAGATAACCGAGGGCCCGCTCCCGCTCGCGCTGCAGGTCGCTCAAGATGCCCGCGGCGCGGGTACGATCGTGCTCCGCCAGCCGGCGCTGCTCGAGCTCCAGGGTGCGCTGCGTGCGCGTGGTGCTTTCCTGTTCCCCGAGCTGGCGCTGCAGCTGCTCGGCGCGCGCACTCTCAGTGCTCAGCACAGCGCGCGACTGCGCCACCTGCTCCTCGGATTGCACGCGCGCACGCGTCAGCTCATCCAGCTGAAACGCCAGTTCGGCACGCACCTGCCCGAGCTCGGTGTTGAGTTGCGCGGTGCGCTGCTCGGCGGCCGCGCGCGCCGCATACGCCGCGTCGCGGGCGCGTTCGGCCTCCGTCAGGCGCGCGCTCTTGGCGGCGAGCAGCTCCTGCGCCTCGTGCAGCTTGGCCGACAGCGCCTGCTGAGCGAGCTCCGCTTGCCGAGCCTGCGCCGCGCCCGCGGCCGGCGGCGCTTCGGTCAGGCGCGCAGCCGGCGGTGGGGCTTGCGCCGCGCGCGTAGCCGGCGGTGAGGCTTCGGTCGCGCGCGTGGCCGGCGGTGGAGCTGGCGCCGCACGCGTAGCCGGCGCCGAGGGTTCGGTCAGGCGCGCGGGCGGCGCGGGCGCGATCCACGTGTCGGTCTGCGACATCCGATGCTCGCCCGGATGCGCGTGAGCCGTGGGGTCGGGCGCCGGCAGCTCGGCGGTGTGCTCCGCATCGGACTCGGTGTGGGGTGAGACGGGGGGTGACGGCATGGGTGCGTTCAGCAAGTGTGTGAGACGAATCCCGAAAATCCGCAATCAGCCGCGCAGAAACTCCCGCACCGCGTCCGCTACGCGCGCCGCGCAGGACGCAAACAGCTCCGCCCCCGGTACTTCCAGCTCGAGCAGGCGCGCACCCGGCAGCGCTTCGCGCACGCGCCCGGTCGCCTCCCACAGCTCATCGCGTGGCCGCAGCACCAGCAGGCGCTGCGTGAGCCGGGCCAGGCGCTCGCGCAGAGGATACTGCGCCGCCGCCTGTGTAGCCCAGCGCTCCCAGTCGGGCGGCCGCAGCGTCGCCTCGGCGCCGGCCGCAGGCGCCGCCCCCCTCCCCCCCGCCTGTCGCTCAGCTTCCGTCAGCAGGGGGGCGGAAGCCATGACCACCCGACCGATCTGCGCCGGGCGCGTGACGGCAAGCTCGGTGGCGATGAGTGCCCCGGCGCGCTGGCCCAGCAGGTCGACGTGGCGCAGGTGCATGGTGTCGAGAAAGTCTCCGATCGCGCCCGCATAGTCTGCGATACCGGGGCCGGGCGCCGGGGGGTCGGACTCCCCGAACCCGGGCAGGTCCGGCGCGTACGCCGAGCGGTCGGCGCCGGCCAGGGCCAGAAAGGGTGCAAACACCCGGCCCGACCCTGGCCAGTCGTGCAGGCACAGCAGCGGCGTGGCTTCCTCGAAACCGCCTCCCGGCGGAATCGAGTTGTGCACGTGCAATTGCCCGTAGCGGCACTCGAAGTAGCTGCGCCGTACTCGTGCCGCGGCCGCAATCGGGCGGCGGGTGGGGGTTTCCCTAAGCATGCGCTACATAGTGCCACGACCGCAGCGGCCCTTGCGCCGGCGGTCCGGGCGCGTAAATTCGAGAAACCTCCCGTGGACCTGGCGGTCGACACGCATATGGGACGCTTGACAGTACTGCTCGCCCTGGTGGGTTGCCTGGGCGGTTGTGGACTCGCCGGCAGCGGCGCGGCAGCGACAGCGGGAGCTGCATCCGAGGCGCGGCAGGCAGCTGAGGCGAAGCAGACCGAAGCGCGCGTGAAGCAGCAGATCGATGCCAGTTACCAGAAGGCCGCCGAGCAGCGGCGCGCCGCTGAAGCGGACGGACAATAGGATGCTCACGCACAACCTCCAGATCAGGGTCAGGCGGCCGCCTTCGCAGCCGAGCGACCTGGAGCTGATCGAGGCACCCGGGCCGACCCTCACCAACGGCGCGTTCCTCGCCCGCACGCTGTGGCTGGCGCTCGACCCGTTCGTGTGCGCGCCCGACGCCGCGGCGCACGACGCGGTGAAACCCGGGGATCTGGTACCGGCGCACGGCGTGGGCGAGGTGATCGAGTCGCGCCACGAGGTATTCGGCGTCGGTAGCCTGGTGGTGCTCGAGTGCGGCCTGCAGCAGCTGTGTGTCTCGGACGGCCGGCATGCCCGCCTGCTCCATCCCGGGCAGACACCCGCCTCGAGTGCCCTCGGGGTGCTGGGAGCCCCGGGCATGGCCGCCTACTTCGGCCTGCTGGACCTCGCGCGGTTGCGCCCGGGAGAGACCGTGCTGGTGTCCGCCGCGGAGGATGCGGCGGGCGCCATGGCCGGACAGATCGCAATGTTGAAGGGCGCACGGGCCATCGGCATCGCAAGCACTCGGGAAAGATGCGACTGGGTGACTCGCCACGCCCGGCTGTCGGCCTGCATCAACCAGGCCGCAGAGAACGTGAGCGAGCGGCTGAAAGCTCTCGCCCCCCGCGGCGTGGACATTTATTTCGACAATACCGGCGGGGACCTCCTCGACAGCATCGTCGCCGGGGAGCACCTGGCAGCGGGCGGGCGCATCGTGCAGAACACGGTGCGGGCCGAGGACCGCGAGGCGATACTCGCCCGCGGCGGCCACCTGCCCGGCAACGCCACCGTGCGGGTGCTGCGTGTCAGGGCGCGCGACTACGAGCATCGGCGCGAGGAATTTCTGCGCGACGCGATCGCCTGGCACGGGGCGGGCCGCATTGCCGCCAAGGAGCACGTCGTCGAGGGACTCGCCAACGCCCCGGCGCACCTGCTGCTTGCGATGCAGGACGGGAACTTCGGCCGGCCGCTGGTCAGGGTCTGAGGTGCGACGGGCCACCGCGCGCTCGCCGGCAACGCGTTGGCCCGGGACGCCCTGGGGCAGCGCGCTAGCGGCGCCGGCCGCGGGCGCGCTTTTTCGGCGCCGCCCTTGTCGCGCTCCTGCGCGCTGACCTCCTCGCGATCTTCCTGCCGCCCGTCTTGCGTTTCGCGGCCCGCGGCTTGCGGGCCAGCTTCCGCGTGGCCTTTTTTACCGCCCGCTTCTTCGCCGCCTTCTTCGCCGGTTTCCTGACCGCAGCCGGCTGCGGCGCGGCGGAGGCCGCCTTCATGGGCGCGGCGGCCGGCTTCAGCGCGGC
>Ga0209350_1000398_pt1 | contig 25609 bp, 27 predicted proteins | sample GraSoi013_2_20cm_2_FD_185822 | JGI IMG/M metagenome (GOLD analysis project Ga0209350, IMG submission 185822) | Grasslands soil microbial communities from the Angelo Coastal Reserve, California, USA - Sample 09_27_2013_2_20cm (SPAdes) (version 2) | ecosystem: Environmental > Terrestrial > Soil >...
GATTCCAACTTCTTCGGCGGCCTTGTGTTTGCCTCTTAGATAGCTAGAGCTGGCAGGGTCGTCGCCGACCTGAATGGTCGCGAGGAATGGCTTGATACTCCGCTTAGCTAGCTGTCCAACTTGGAGTGCGACCTGTTTCTTGACCTCGGAGGCAACCAGCCTACCGTCTAGAATTACAGCAGTCAAGTCTTGAGCTCGACTCTCCTCCCTTCGATCTTCAACTGATCTTCAGTGAAGAGCCGGATCGCTTCCGGGTAGAGCCGATGCTCCTGCCGCAGAATTCTCTCTGACAGACTCTCAACTGTATCATCATCCCGGACTGGGACGTGGGCTTGGAGGATTATTGGCCCTGCATCCACCTCCTTTGCGACGAAATGGACGGTGGCTCCGGAGACCTTCACTCCATGTTCCAACGCGCGTTTCTGCGCTTCGAGGCCTGGGAAGGAGGGAAGTAGCGCAGGGTGCACGTTCATGATTCTGCTATGGTAGTGGTCGACGAATTGTGGGCTGAGAATTCGAAAGTAGCCCGCAAGAACAACAAGACCATCCTTGGGAGTAACCCCGTGACCTTCGAGAATGGCCATGGTCTTCTCATCGTACTTGGGGTCCATTTTTGGCAATCCCTTGTCGTCTAGGACTAGCGTCGGCACTTGATGTTTCTTAGCTATCTCAAGCGCTCCAACGCCTGGCTTGTTACTGACGACAATATTCACCTTGCCGTTTGTGATGTACTTCCTATCGACAGCCTCTAAGATTGATTCTAGATTGGAGCCGCGTCCCGAGACTAGGACACCAATAGGAACCAAGACTAGCTCCTCGTTTCCATTGAACTTCTTCTAAGATCTGTGGTGTTTTGTCGGCGAGAGTTCGATGCGATGTCGAAAGCGATGACTTGGACGGACGCGAATCCAAGAAACCTTTTCGCCTCTCTTTTTAGGACTGCCCGATCTCGAGTGTTCACCGTTCCCATGTATGCTTTGATGGACGACGTGATAACCGGTCTCCAACGGAGTGGAAGTCTCTTCAAAGCCCATCTCGCCGCTTCCAACTTCGAGATTGCAATCCTTCCTCTTTCAAAGTTGTACACAAGCCGACAGAGACTGAGAACTGACCACCAAGGTTCGTCGTCAATGATCTTCCTGGCATAGAATAGCTGTCTGTAAAGCGAGCTCCTAATTTCTGGCCACTTCGCTTGTGAGAAGATTCTGCTCGCGCTAAGACCGTAGAGTCGAATGTAGGCCAAGCGTGAGAAATGCTCTCGGTGGAGAGCCCAAGCATCATCCAAGCCTCCGTGATGGATTCTGCCGTGGACTACGTAGACAAGATTTCTAGGTTTCTCCTGTCTTCGTGCCGCTGCGTATGGAATGTAGAATCCGTCCAGCTTGTTTCCGAACGCGAACTTAGCGGCCAAGGTTCGATGTACCTGATCTAACCTCTTAGTCTCACTCCTATTGAGAGATCGCCGAACGACAACATAGAAGTCGATGTCTCCGGCCTGAGGGTCATAATCGGGAAACGCTATGGAGCCATGCAAGTAAGCGCCCACGAGGTTGCTACCTAGACTCGTCGACAGTCCCTCTCGAAACTTGTCGACAAGTAGCTTGATGCTTGGTGGCAGCCGATTGAGTCGGGAACTCGAAAGCCCACACCTCTTTCCATTCACTGCGCGTTTGCTTGATGCAAGGCGTTTCTGATTTTTTCGGCGATCGTCTTCATCTCAGCCGTGGTGATGTTTTTGACGTTCTGCGCATTCACGAATTCTGCATGTCCATCTCCTGGGAATCTGGGGACCACGTGGACGTGAGCATGTGCCACGCCCATTCCTCCAATATCTGCAACCACCCATTCCGTGTTCATGGTCTTCTGGAGAGCTTTCGCAATCATACGAACTGTCTCGAAGTACCTCCCAGCTTCCGGGACGTCCCAGACCCAGCGATGGTGCTTCTTTGGAGAGACCAACGTATGTCCGGGGTTTAGTGGTCGAATGTCGAGGAATGCGATGAAGTTCTCGTTCTCGAAGATCAGGTAGGAGGGCAATTCTTTTCTTACGATTTTGCAGAAGATGCAGTCTTGCACTCGGTTTCACGTTTTGATGGGTTCTAATTGTCTACGTCGTATCTGGCCGCTTCCTATGTCGGATCGATACTTCATTCCCGGAAACTTGATCGCGCTCCCGATGACTGAATAGGCATCCTTCCGGGCTGATTCGACGCTGAGTCCGGTTGAGGATATGTTCAGGACGCGTCCCCCAGCGGTTACGAGTTGTCCGTTGGGAGTTCTGACTGTTCCTGCGTGAAATATCATAACGTTGCTAGGAGCTAATGGGCGAAGAGTAATCCGATCTCCTTTGGAGGGATTTTCTGGATATCCTTTGGAGGCAAGGACAACCACGACGGATGCGAGTTTACTGCATTCCGGTATTGGTGGCTTGCTTGAGTTCGTTGCGACGGCGCTCAAGTGTGCGAGTAGTCCGCGTTTGACCAAGGGCATTATTCCCTGGGCTTCAGGATCTCCAAAGCGCGCGTTGAACTCCAGCACGTAAGGGTCTTCAGTCCCGTGCTTGACGATGACATTCAGGTATAGAACGCCCTGGAAAGGTGCCTCCTCTTTCGCCAGTGCTGCGGCCACGGGATCGAGGATCTTCTTTCTGACCTTCTCGACCAGCGATTGGGTGACGGACGAGACAGGGGTAAAGACGCCCATACCTCCTGTGTTTGGCCCAGAGTCTCCGTCGTTGGCCGGCTTGTAGTCCTGGAAGACGGGGGCTAACCATTGGACCCGATCTGCCGAAACGGTTGCCGTGAAGCTTGCCTCCCATCCGTCGATGAATTCCTCCATCACGATTCTCCTTGGCTCTCGTTCTAGTTCGCTTTGAATCGCCGCCTCAGCTTCGCGCCTGTTCCGAGTGACTGTCGTTCCTTTGCCCGCTGCGAGTCCGTCTGCTTTGATCACCCAAGGTGGGCCGAGCTCGTCAAGGGCCCTAGTTGCTCTGGACTCGTTTGTGAAGCTCTCCCAGCGCGGCGTTGGTAGGGCGTATCTGGTGCAGAGCTCTTTAGCGAAGCTCTTTGATGTTTCAATACGAGCAGCTTGCTTGTCAGGTCCGAAAATGGCAAGATCCTGTTTTCTGAACGCGTCGACTATTCCTGCGCCTAGTGTAGCCTCAGGTCCGACGACAGTCAGGTCGATTCTGTGCTTTGATGCAAACGAGGCGAGCTCGTCAATGTTGTTCGAGCCGATTGGAACACAGGTGGCGATTTCTGCGATGCCTGGATTGCCCGGGGCCGCGCAAATCTCTTTGACATTCGGATCCCTTGAGAGCGCCCAGGTTAGAGCGTGCTCCCGGCCGCCGCTTCCGACGATGAGGATCTTCATACAGCTACAAGTCGGATCGAGTGTTAGGCCTTCATTTCTTCTCGGGTCCGAAGTACGGGGTTCTTCTTCAATCCGAGATACTCGCCTGTCACGCAGGCGAAGCACATTTCACTCTGTTTGAGCCCAATGCCTTTGCTCAGTCCTTCGATGTCATTGTAGCCGAGACCATCGACGCCGATCTCGTTCGCCACTTTCGCGTTCAATTCTGGAATCGACATCATGTCACCGTCGACCTTGGTTGCAAGGAGTTCGTTGTGTGTTGGAAAGTCAATGCCCATGTAGCACGGGTGGCGTATGGGCGGAAAGGTCACGACCATGTAGACCTTCTTGGCGCCTGCGTCGCGCAGTGCCCGTACGATGTTCTTGCTGCTGGTCCCCCGTACTATGCTGTCGTCGACCACAATGACGTTCTTCCCATCGACTACGGGTCTGATGGTTATGATCTCCCTGACGATCTCTTCCCGACTCTCATCCGTGGGCTCGATGAAGCTTCTGAGGCTGCCCTTCCTTCGATACCGGTCTTTCATTAAGCCCTCTTCCATAGGTATCCCACTCTCTTCCGAATATCCTAGCGCGGCGGGTCGAGCCGAGTCGGGGACTGGTATGACAACGTCTGCCTTGAAGGGATATTTCCGAGCTAGAACTCTCCCTAGTTGTCGTCGTGCTTCGTAGACGTAGTGGTCTTCGATTCTGCTGCTTGGATGTGCGAAATAGGTATATTCAAATGCGCAGTGGTGATGTGGAGACTCTGCGAACTTTGTGACTGTTACACCATCTTGGTTGAAACGTATGAGCTCGCCTGGCTGGACGTCCCGGACAAGTTCGGCATGGAGTGCCGTCAGAGCACAGCTCTCAGAAGCGACAAGGTTCGTTCGGGTCTCTTCATCCCAGCCTAGACATAGTGGGCGGAAACCTGATTCGTCTCTGGCGGCGAGCACCTCGCCCTCGTGTGTGACAATGACGAAGCTGTAGGATCCGCTGATCTCCTTCGCCAGCCGGGTGAAGGCTCGTGTCCAGTCATGTTCTCGACGATAGTGTTGTAATAGCCTGTATCCTGCCAGCTTGGTGTCCGAGTTTGCATCTATGATGGGGAATTCGCCCTTGACAAGGGGCTCCAAATCTTCCGTGTTGGCGATTGTCCCGTTCTGGGCGATAGCAAACTCCCCATGAATATCTAATGGGTGAGCGTTCTCGAGGTTTGTTCGTCCCCGAGTGGAATACCGGATGTGGCCTATCCCCCGGTTACTCTCTAAGCGCAGAATCTTACGGGCGTTGGCTGCGGCTCCTATGCCGATCAGTCCGAGTCCTTTGATGATGGGCTCGTTTGGGATGGCTAGACCCCATGATTCCTGGCCTCTGTGTTGAAGGGCCGCTAGTCCTTTGACGATACGCTCGGCGACGGGTTCATTCTTTAACGAATAGATTCCGATGACTCCGCAGTGCTCCGTTACGGTGCGGCTTCCATCTCCTTGGTCCACTTGTAGAGTCTGGGTTGGCTCGGAACGAGCCGGGACGCGTTCCTTTGCTCTGGCGATGGGATCGGCAATGAGGCCGCTCAGTGTCAATTACAAACCTATATCAATTTCAGGCCGGGTATAGCTCTTTCTTGACACGTTCATCTAAACCGATCCGTTGTCGTCAGTAGTCATGGGGCCACGTCCATTGTCTTGGACAGGGTCTTGGACCAGGCTTCTGCGGCGGTTACAACCAGGATCGTGACGATGGGGTCTATGCCAGATTGGAACTCGATTCTATTTCCCTGGATTCTACCTATCTTCGCTGCCTTGATTTTCGCCACTCTCAGTCGCTGAAGTATGCGCGTCGTATTCTTCGTGCGTGATTCTAGGACGAATCTGGGTTTCGACTCAGAAAACAGCAACTGGGCGAGGCCTCTCGTCTTGGCTGGCACATTAGCCAAATTGACCGTGAATCCTTTCTGACCTTGGACAGCCATTTCGGCCAGAGCTACTGCCAGTCCCCCTTTGGATATGTCATGAACGGCTTCGACCATTCCGCTTTCTACTATCCTCTGGATTGCTCGGAGGAGTTGCCTCTCCGTTCTCATATTGACCCTTGGGACCTGTCCACCTACTAGTCCCTGCACGCTCTCATAGTATTCGCTTCCGCCGAGTTCTGGTAAGGTTGTTCCGACAATCAGTATGTCATCTCCTTCCCTGGCGAGGGCGGAACCAATCTTCGGCGTTCTAGGCTTCCGGAGTCCCAACGCGGCGATTACTGGTGAAGGCTTGATCGCTGTTCTTGACTCGGCATCTTCGTTGTAGAAACTGACCTTCCCTCCGACGCAGGGGACCCGCGTAGCCTTGAGATAGTCTCGGATAGCCCGTATTGCTTCCTTGAAGGTCCAGAAGACTTCTGGGTTTCCCGGGTCGCCATACTGCAGATGGTCAACAATGGCGACAGGCTCAGCGCCAGTGGCGACGAGGTTGGAGAAGGCTTCGCTGAGAATTCCAACCGTTCCCCAGTACGGGTCTAGGTAAGCTTGCTTGCTGTTACCGTCTGTCGTAATTCCCACTGTTTGGCCATTGGGTAGTCTTAGGGTGGAACTGTCTGCCTGTCCCGGTTTGATGATTGTTCGCAGTCCCACTTCGAAATCGTACTGACGGTAGATCCATTCCCGACTGCAGATGTTCGGGCTGGCAAGTAGCGCTAGCAGAGTAGCGTTGAGATCTTCTGGAATCGAGGGTTCAGGAGCCGCGGCTAGTTCATCAATGTAGGACGGCTTCTTGCTAGAGCGGGGAGACAGGGGTGCTTCTGCGACAAATTTGGCGGGTGCTTCTGCAACCAGTTGGTTTCTATGTCTGATGCGAAGTATGCCATCTTCTGTCACGCGTCCGATGCGTGAGTAGTCGAGTTCCCATTTGTCAAGAATTCGCTTCAGCCTTTCCTCATTTCTCGGCTGAACAACGAGTATCATGCGTTCCTGGGACTCGCTGATCATAATCTCAGATGGGCGCATTCCAGGCTCGCGGGTCCGAACATTGTCGAGCTCAATCTCTATGCCTACCCTAGCTTTTGCAGCCATCTCAGCCAATCCACAAGTCAGACCTCCGCCCCCGAGGTCTTTCATTCCCAGAACGATGTCAGCATTTACTGCTTCCAGGATTGCTTCGATGATCAGTTTCTTGGTGAACGGGTCGGGAACTTGGACTGCGGATCGTTCGCTGTCTGATCTTTCTGTTAGAGTTCTGCTGGCGAAGCTGGCGCCTTGAATTCCATCGCGTCCCGTGCTTCCGCCTACAAGATAGACCACGTCCCAGGGATGAATAGCTCCATCCCGTACAAGCTGGTCCTTGCGGCCGAGGCCGAGGCATACAACATCGACGAGACAGTTTCGCTCGAAGGACGAATCGAACTCTACCTCGCCTCCAACTGTCGGTACTCCGATGCAATTCCCGTACGAGCCAATTCCGCGAACCACGTTGTCGAGGAGCCAGCGACTGTGGCTGCTAGCAATGCTGCCAAATCTGAGCGGGTCGAGTAGCGCAATAGGACGGGTCCCTAGTGAGAGGATGTCCCGAACTACGCCTCCGACACCCGTCGCCGCGCCGCCGTAAGGATCGATGGCGCTCGGATGATTGTGAGACTCAATGTGAAGCGTGACGACCCATCCATTTCCAACATCTATGACTCCAGCGTCGGACCCTGGTCCGAGTATTACTCGAGGTCCCTTGCTCGGCAGAAGCCTTAGCAGTGGTTTGCTCGACTTGTAGCTGCAGTGTTCGCTCCACTGCGTCTCGAGCATGGCCCACTCGACGTCGCTGGGTTGGCGGCCGAGCTTCTTGACCGCGTAGCGAATCTCCTCGTCCGTCAGGTTCGGTTTTTGAACCTGGACGACGGTCATTGGCTCTGTTCTCGTGCCTTATGCATCAGGAGAACAGTTCGCGAGCCCACTATTGCACCTGCAATGAACCCGATTATCAATCCCACTAGGCCGACGATGTAGAAGCTGACGACTCCCGCGGCAATTCCAGCAACAAGTCCAGCAAGGACCGCACGCGGAATCAGACTCGATCTCCGGTTATCACGTTTCGAGCCGGTCATCCAGTGACAGTCTCCTTCTTTGCGATTAGGGCTACGCCGAGGGCTATCATGACTGCGCCGTATGCTCCGCCGAAGATACCCAGGCCGAAGTAGTAGCTCGTGCTTGACAGTCCAATCAACGATACGCACCCCATTATTACCGCGAAAATGCCCAGGGCTATTCTGCGCCTGGGACGTGCGGGCTCGCTCATTTGGCCGGTCGGCTCCTCTCCGCGGTGTAGAAGTAGAGACCCGCGGTTATCAATGCTCCCCCCGCGAAGCCTAGAGAGAAACCCTGTAGAGTGAAGCTTGGGCCTGCAAGCAGGCCAACAATCAATCCAGCGAGTAATCCTACAACGATGATCCCAAAAACTGATGGGGGAGGAGTACGCCTGTCTGATCCAGTGGAATCTCTGCCCTCTGCCGAATCGCTGAACCTTGAATCTAGACCGCCCATCTTACGCTCTTGACCTGTCTAGCGTTCTCATCATAGAGTCAAAAATAACTCGACCGTCTTTTTGGTTGTTGGGTGACAGCACTGGTAACGATGCTCGTTCAGGGTGGGGCATCAAACCCATGACATTGCCCTCGTGATTACATATTCCTGCGATGTTATCGATCGACCCGTTAGGATTGGCGTCTTCTGTTGGCTTTTTCTCTTCACTCACATATCTGAAGACGATCTGCTGGTTTCTCTCCAGCTCCGAGATCTGTTCTTTGTCGAGATAGTAGCGTCCTTCATTATGCGCTATCGGAATTTCTAACACCTGTCCTTTCTCGGCCTTACTCGTGAAAGGCGTGCGCGTGTTTTCGACTCTCAGCCTAGTCCAGGTACACACGAAGCGAAGCGTGGTGTTTCGTAATACCGCACCTGGTAGAATTCCGGCCTCTACCAAGATTTGGAATCCATTGCATATTCCGAGAACCGGCTTGCCACCGTCAGCGGCCTTCTTGACAATTCTAAGGCTGGGACTGGTGGCAGCAATTGCACCGGCGCGGAGATAATCACCGTAGCTGAATCCGCCGGGAAGAACATACGCATCATAATCGTCTCGCCCCAGGTCTTTGTGCCAGACAAGGTCTGTCTTCGTCTTAACTATGTCTCGGAGAATTTCTAGGGCGTCAAGGTCGCAGTTGCTTCCTGGGTATTGGATTACTGCGACCTTTACCATTACTAAGTTATCCCACTATTCTGACCTGGATTGTGTGAGCTACTGGGTTGTAGATTCGTAGTTCGTCGGAAAGTTTCCGGACTATCGCGCGTGCGTCTTCTGGACTGTTGGCTTCGACACTCATCCTCAAGAGTTTGCCCGCGCGGACGCTGGTCACTTGGTTGAAACCGCCTTTCAAAATGAGATTCTGGTGTATCGTCTCTCCTTCGGGGTCTCGAGCTAGCGGTTTGTTCTCAACGATGACTTCTACCACATAGCTGCCGGGAGTCATTACAAGTTCGTATACATTTCCGCATCTATTTACCCCTTCTTTGACACAATCATGTTCTAGCCCATCATCATGCTATCTTTCTTTCCGGAAGATCAAGCAGTACTGGTGATGTCTATTCCCTACCCAGGCGTTGAACACTCCTAGCGGGAGGAGCGTCTTGTCATCCTGACACCATACCTTCTCATCTTTCGGGGTCCAAGCGAAGGGCTCCCGGGAGAGTGTCGAGACCGTATCAAATGCCAGCGGGTACATTCTTCCATCACTGAACACATTGTTCGTAATAATCGTCAGGTAGCCTTTCGGTCTCAACACCTTGTAGACCTCATCGAACGTACGCTTCAAAGCGCGCAAGAAATCGTGATAGTCATCGATGTTGCCAATCTCATCAGGATCGTCGCTATAGGCTGTGTCTAGGCCTTTTTCTGCGCGACCCTTCTGCCTCATGTGACTCCTTTTCAGTTGGTTCCAGTAGGGGGGCGACGTGATGCAATAGTCGGCCGGAGGGAAACCATTCTCTCTCCAAACCTTGGACAGTTTAGCCGAGTCAGCCTTTACTATCTTAGCCCAGGACGATCCGCTCTTCTTTGCTTCCTCAAGGGCTCCATTCCGAGCTAGCGCGTCTTTGACTCGTTCTCTCGATATCTCGGCGTACTTTTCGACAATCTCGAATCCTATTCCTGAGCGACCCGTTTCCAGTGCGGCCAACAAGGTGCTTCCGGTTCCAACGAACGGATCAACTACTAGCTCGCCCTTCCTAGTAAAAAAAGAAACGAAGTCTTTGACTAGGGATTCTGGAAATGAAGCTGGATGTCTAATCTTTCGGTCTCCCCGAGGCTCGGGCCGATGCACGAACCACGACTTTGTGAACTTGATCCAGTCTCTTCCTGAAAGTTCATTGAGCTTGTTTCTGGGAGATTCTTGTCTCGTTGTCTCTTCGCGGACCTCTTGAGGCTCTAGCAAACAAGCTTAACCCCCACAGGCAGAGTATTCTCCTCGTACCTCGCTCATTTCAGGCATAATTGCACAAGCAAGTTTGTTGGGCAAGGACTAATAGTGCTTTCAGCGAGCATTGAGTCAAGGCCTTGTCCCGTCTTGAGTTTCTGAAAGTAGCTGAGGATCTTCTCAGGCGAAGAAAAGATGTCTTTGCTAGTATCAAAGGTGGCCAGAATCTCAACAGGTTCCTTCTAAACGCGAACCTCTGCACAATATTCTTCGCGGCAATTTACGGGGCGACCATGGGCGCTCTCCCTGGCGGTCTTCAAATCCTATACAACGTCATCAAGATACCACTCTTATTGCTAATCAGTCTCTACGTAGCACTCCCAACCTACTACGTTCTCGACGCGTTCTCTGGCGGAGATGTTAGTCTTCGGCAGACTGCCGCCGTTCTTGTTTCAAGCTTTGCAATAATGAGCATTGTACTGCTAGCCTTCGTCCCGGTGAACCTATTCTTCATCCTCACCACGCCCGGCCAGGGCTTTTCGACCTACTCGTTCGTAGTTCTACTAAACGTGGGAATCTTCACTATCGCTGGAGCCGCCGGACTCACGTACCAGTTCTCAGGCATGGAGAGCATTCACACAAACACTAGATGGGCAAACGCGTTCATACTCAGCCTGCTAGTCCAAATCTTCGTAGGAACACAGATGGCCTGGGTCCTCAGACCCTATTTCGACGCGGGGCCCTTCGTCAGACCCTTGCAAGGAAACTTCTACATCGCACTCATCAAACTTCTCGCAAAGGCTCTTGGTGGATGACCTTGTCCGAAAATTGATTCCTAGACTCGGAAAGGTTACTCACGAGGAACGCGTGGCGATTGCACGTCGCATCTCAAAGCGCGTCGTTAGGAAATACGGAAAGGACATTCTAGCGGTTTATGTTTGCGGATCCACCTCAAAGAATCTTGACCGGCCTTTTTCCGATCTAGAAATGATAGTTGTCGTTCGCGATGGTATTGAGATCCCGATGAAGTATTATCTTCACAATGGTCTCATCATACAGGTCGATTACCTACAGTCTTCCAGCGTTCTTAGAGCTGCGAAGCGGTTTACCGACAACTGGCACATGGAAGCAGACCAGTACCGGAACAGGATCTCACTCTTTGAGCGAAACAGATGGTTCGGTTCGCTCGACGAAGCAGTTGCGAAGAACGAGAAGACCGACGCGCAAGAAATTATCAGGAAGGCGCTATTGATGATGACCGAGTCCAGAGCCGTTCTAAAGAATGCAGTGCTGGCCAAAGACAAGATTGGAATTTTTTCGAGCGCGCGAGTAATCGCGGAAGACGCAGCGCGAATAGTTTTCTTGTTAAATCGAACGTACGTCCCTACAACCAGGTGGTTCTGGAAGATAGTTTTCGAAGCGCCTAAGAAACCGAAGAATTTTCGATTTCTCGTGGAGAAGATATGCGGTTTTACCCCAACCACGCCCAAGGAAGTTGTTGCGGGATCAGAGAAGCTCTACGGGGAAATATGCGAACTTATCGGTGCTGAGAGGAGAGAGATAGAACGCGCTGATTTGTGGGTCTAACTCGATTGCCACAACCCTTGGGTGTCGACAGAGAATGACTAGGCAGGTCAGTTTTCTATCGATTCCCGTGCTTTGTCGAGATGGGTTACATCACTCCATTATCCGGCCGAGATTCCATGCGACAACTAGATGCTGGCATTGGCCCAGAGGAGACACTCTCATTCTACTAGAACGCTCCATTCAGTAGTGGACGATGAGCTCAGAGTCACCACTCACAAGAGCATCATCAAGACCCTGGGACGCCAGTACACCGACGCCGCCCAGTTCTTCGTAGAGCTCGTGGTCAACTCCTGGATGTGGGGCGAGGCCACCAAAGTTGAGATCAGGATTCCGGAGAGTGGTTCTGCTATCGAGTATGAGGAATGGGGGAACGGTATGGACCTCACAGGATTGCGAGAATTCCTCACCAAGGGAAAGTTGACTGATGAGGGCTTCTCGCCCAAGTACAAGCGTCCAATACGAGAATCCTATGGTATGGGGAGTCTCGCTTGGCTTACGGTGGGTAAAGATTTGGAGCTTCAAGTCCACAGGGGCCGATTCGACCGAACGATTACTCTAACCGAGAATCTCATCGACAAGCATTGGGACGCTGTAGATCAATCGACGTGGAGGCCCCTTCGGCTCATCCAAGCGCCTCTTGATCATGATGGTTTGAGAATTCGGATACGCTCACTTACCAAGAAACCTGATCCTGTGGACGTTCGTAGGGCTCTACTAGCCCGGGCAAATGTTCTCGCTCTCCGTGGTTACGGACCTTTCGAGGTCTCCGTCAATGGAGAACAGGTAAAACCTGAGGAGTTGAGAGGCTCGACTCTCCTCCCAGTAAGTATCGCAACTGAATACGGAAAGATAACGGGGGAGATTATGATAATGCCGATATCAAAGGTCCGAGCCGGAATATCCGAGGCTGGAATAAGCGTCCAGCAGAAACACATTACCTGTCTCCAGCACCAGTTCTTTGGTCTTGACCAGTACCGAACTCACGGTCTATCCCGGATTCAAGGATGGGTCAATGCTGACTTTCTGCGACGGCTCCCTGGAGGTAACGATTTCGAGCGTGACAGTTCGCAGTGGAGGATCTTCGAGAAAGCAATGCGAGGATTCGTAAAGAAGCGCGTCTACAAGTCACTCAGACAGTCTGCGAGCAGGAGAGAGCTCAGAAGTATCCAATATCTTAACCGAGAGATTGCTGAGAGGCTCCGCCGAAGTCTTCGAAGAAACGTACAGATCCTGTCCAAAGCAATGCTGAATCCAAGAATGACCCCGAAGATCAACATGGTCCCAGGCAAGACGAGGAAGGAAATCGTTCTCGGGGAGAGGAAGCACAGGAGGGGAAAGAAGCATAGTCGAGAAGCTACCCGGAGTGTTATTCATCTCAAGGACCAGATCCTTGCCTTCGATGTTGCACACGGTGGAGACCGGGGCCAGGCGTACGTTGAAACTGACAAGAGTGGCGTCCGGACCGTCTATGTGAACATGGATCATCCCATGTGGTACGTTGAAGCAGGAATGACTCCGACGAAACTCCGCTATTGTATCAGACAGATACTTGAGAGGTCTATTGCGGAAGAGATTCTCCCCGTGAGCCCTTCCACTCCTGAGGAGACGTTCTCCACTCTCGACGCACTATACAATGACGCCCTAGCGTAGAACAGAGACCCCGAGGTATGGTTCTGTCACGATGGCGAAAACGCCCAAGGCTACAGAGCGTTGGACTTGATTCAAGAAAGAACCTCAGGATGAAAATGTCGAGACCAGGAGTAGTCAATATATCCAGAGACTCGAAGCGCAACAGATGTTGGAGGGCGAGCGTATGTTCTCTGAAGCTGAAACTCAATATTTGAAATCTCAACGCTTAGCTAGGCTTGCGACAGTATCTAGCAGGGGTCAGCCTGATGTTGTGCCGGTCGGGTTTGAATTCGATGGGAAACACTTCTGGGTGGGAAGCCACAGCCAAGACATTTTTCACCGGACCCTGAAATACTACAACGTCAAGAACGGCAACAAGCTTGTTGCACTGACGATTGACGACTTGGAGTCGGTCGATCCTTGGAAGCCTAGGGCGATCAAAGTATACGGTACAGCAGAAGTCTTAGATCATCAAGGTAGGTTTGGCCCCGGCAAATATCTTCGAGTTACGCCGAAGATTTCTTGGAGCTTTGGAATACCCGGTCTCAAAGCTGAAGATCCAGGTTGGGGCCGAGTCAAGACGATACATCGCTAGCTCCTCCTCGGTAGATTAGTTAGTCAAGATAGGGAACGGACCCCTCTTCAGCATCTCTTGTCACTGTGGATTCCGAAGGTTTCCAAAAAAATTTGGGGGGTTTGGTTTGAGCAGAAGTCAATATCCTAGGCTCCTGTGAAAGGTACAACCAACACTCGTAGGCAGTTTGTAGTAGACGAGAGGCTGCCTGAGCCTATCATGTGAACACTGATGGTTGTTGGGCTGCTCCATCCTGCTGAGACTGTGTTGCTCCCGCTGAGGCCTGGAGCCGCGGCAACTATTGTTACCGCTGGAGTGGTTCCTGTTCCTTGGTACGATAGAGTCACTGCGAGGTGGTTGCTGTCGACGATGTTGAAGCCTGTGACGGTTAGGTTGGCGACAGTGCCTGCGGCTCTGAACGATGTGAAAGTCCCGTTATGGCCTGTCTCCCAGCCGAGTGGCCGGGCACCCTTCAAGCCGAGCCACTGCCCGTTGTAAGTGTTGAGACCGTTTTGGTTCGATGAGGTGGTAGGAGCCGCTGAGGCACTGGCTAGAACATACGCGGCCGTGCCGGCACCGAGCCCGACGAGTAGTGTGACCAGTACTAGGGAGCGTGTGGAGAAGCTCTTTCTTGTTGGTAGTTGCGTTGTTGCTTGTGACATTTTCCTCGACGTAAAGTCGTAATGGGATGAAGATGGTGATTCTCCTAGGAATCTGCTTAAATTCTCACGGTATGTCGTCAACTAATTCGGTGTTAAACGAAGCAGAAGATGAGACCATTCTGATCAGGTCTTGTCTGGCTGTGTGCTGGTCGCTGGTTGGCTACTAGCCGCTGGTTGCGGAGTGGCCGGTTGCGTGTTAGTAGTTGGTTGTGGAACAGGGGCTGATTGTGCACTAGCGGGTGCTTGTGGACTAGTGGTCGGCTGCGGACTTGTGACTGGCTGTGTGCCAGTCAGTCCCGGGCCACTCTGGGTTGTATGACTGCTGGAAGGATGGAAGCTCTGCTCATTTCTCTTTTTCTTTAGCATCACGAAATATCCCATGAAGCCTCCGACGCCGGCCAGAGCAATCGCTAGGATAGTCCAGTAAATAGTCTGTAGGCCTAGGAACGGTGTGGTGGTTCCACTTGGGGGCGGAGGCGATGGGGGACTTACTACTAGTAGAAAGTTGCCAGTACTGGCGGTGTGGTTGGTGTCGCCTGGATAGCTGTAACTAATCATGTCATTACTTGCAGCGGTTCCACCTGGAGTGTAGGTCAAGGAACATGATGCGGAAGCGGTTGTTCCAGTCAAGTTGCATGTTCCTGTGAATGTTCCATTGCCGCTTGTTGTGAGTATCACTTCGCCTGTTGGAGTGATGAACGTGCCAGGTGAATTGTCCGTTACTATGACCGTGCAGACGGTCGCAGCTCCGATAGTTCCGGGCGATTCGCAGTTCAACGCAGATGTCAGTGTTCTTGCAGCCACGGTCATAGTGGCTGTTGCGTTTGGACTCGCAGGAGAATGGGCAGGGTCCCCGGCGTAGTGCGCGGTCAACCGGTGGGAGCCTGTTCCGATCAATGTAGGCGTGTAACTTGTGGAGCAGGTTGCAGAGGCGCCAGCGCCTGAGAGTGTGCAGGTGGTGAAGGTGCCCGTGCTATTTGTTGTAAGCGCGATCGTTCCAGTAGGCGTGAGGGCGGGAGCCGGAGAGGTGTCAGTGACGGTTACTGTGCAAGCTACCTGTCTATTGATTAGTGTGGTGGTTGGGCAGCTAATTCCGATTGTGCTTGTTCTTAGGGTCGAGGTTATTGTTCCGCTTGCTCCGCTGCTAGTGGAGTGCACATTGTCGCCCTGATAGCTGCCTGTGACCGTGTCTGTGCCTGCACCGGTCGGTGTGAAGGTGACTGAGCAGCTGCCTATAACTAGGCTACAGCTTGGTGCGGGCGTGAAGGTACCACTAGCTGTCCCGGAAGAGCCGAATTTGACTGTCCCGGTTGGCGTGCTGGCAGTTCCTGATGCAGTGTCAGTCACTGTCGCAGTACAAGTTGAACCGTTATTCGTTACGACGGACGAAGGTGCGCAGCTCACTGTCGTTGAGGTAGAACGACCCATGACCGTAAGTGTGAATGACTGGCTTCCGGTGCTTGTGCTGAAGTTGTGTCTTGTGTCGCCGCTGTAAGTTCCACCGATGACGTGGGTGCCGGGCGCGACAACGGTTGGGGTGTAAGTTACGTTTGTCGCACAGCTAGCGGTCGCTCCGGTCCCTGTCAGAGTGCATGTCCCAGTGAAAGTGCCGGTGCTACTGCTCGCGAAGGTGACTGTTCCAGTCGGAGTGATTGTACCTGTACTGTTAGTGTCCGTGACAGTTGCGGTGCAGCTTGTTGAGTTGTTAACGAGGACTGTGGCTGGGCTGCATGTAACCGTTGTGGAGGTCGGGTCTCCAGCCTGCTCGGTCGCTTCTTCGTTGGTTGAAAGGTAGGCGCCGTTTGCGCCACCTAGAACGTACATTCGATGGTTGTAGCTTGACGTTGCTGCGGAGAGTTCTCTACGTGCGGTCGGCAGATTCTGTGTGTTGGTGTACCATGTGTTTGTTGGCGGATAGTAAGAGTAAACGGCGTTGTAGTATGGGGTACCATTGTTGCTGTATGTGTTTGAACCACCGAAAACGTAGATGAGCCCATCAGGCCCCAGAGTGGCTCCAAAAACGTCGATTGCATTCGGCAGGGTGGCTTTGGCGGTCCAAGTGTTCGCGGTTATATTGTAAGCCTCGACGTTAGCAGTTGCCGAGGTTGAACCTATCATTCCACCTATAGCATAGAGCAGTCCATTAGGAGCAGCGACCAGCGAAAACTGTTTGCGGCCAGTGATCATATTTGCGCCAGTAGACCACGTTTTGGTCTGGGGATTGTAGATTTGGAGAGTCGTTAACGAGCTGGAAGCGGAATTCAATTCGCCCCCCGCGACGTAGATTCTGCCATCGATGCCGGTGGCAGCTCCAGGCATCCAGATTCCAGTCGGTATTGCGGTTCCTACGGTCCAAGTGTTGCTGGTCGTATTGTAGACTTGGTTGTTCGTTAGGTCTGTTGTTCCGCAGCAACCGCTGATCACGTAGATCAGTCCGCCGCTGTCTACTCCAACTCCCGATCCTCTCGTTGCGGTTGGTTCGCTCGCAATCGAGCTCCAACTATTTGTTCGCGGGTCGTAGGCACTAGCCGTCGAAACTGGTGAGCCACCGGAAAAACCGCCTATAACGTAGATTCTCCCATCCAATCCGCCGACCACCGCTCCTTGGCCGGTCACGAATGGAATCGGGGCCTTTGTTGCCCATGCGATTGGGTTCGGAAAGGCTGCGTGAGCGGGTGGTAGTGATGAGATTCCTGCGAATATTCCAACTACGGTCGTAATTATGACTACTAGGCTTATCGAGAGTCTTCGGTGATTTTGCATAGATGTGTAGCCTTGGCTATATCGGCGGTTACTATAGGAGTCCGGAACTAGTACGGTCACTCCGAGGTGACGTTACGGGGAGAGATCTTTCTTGAGTCGTATCTAGTAAATCGCTTAAATCCTCAAAAACCTGCAATTCATTACTGGATTCTTTCGCGAGGAGAACGAGTCTAGAACCATGTCTTCTATCGACGATCCCATCCTGAAGGAACTACTCGCCGCGTTGAAGGAGGACACTCAACGAATGGCGGCGGACCTCCTGAGCATCATCACGACTAATGCTCTCATCGCCGTCTTCGCCCTCTTCCTAGCAGTTGCCTCGCTTGTGAGGATAATCCTCTTCGAGCAACGCCCTTTTGGAGGTGGTGGCGTCGGCCCCGTACCCGGTCTCTTCGAGACAGCTCTAACCTTCGTCCTCTTTGCCCTCTCGATAGTCTCCATCTACAACCTACTAAGACTGCGCGAAAGATACGCCCGACTCCAAGCTCTAGCTGAAAAGCTTGGCCGATAGCCGTTGCCGCTGTCTCCAGACACCAAGAAAGAAGCGGAGAAGAGACTTACCGTATTGAAGATGATAGAGGTCTTCGCCGACAACTGCGCAAAAAGCACGTTGTTGAACGGACCTTTCGGCGGAGACGACAGAGCTTTCGATCGGCTACTAGGACCCGCAGGCATCCTGACGCGAACTTCTCTAGTCACAGCAACAATGGACGGCAGGGTAACATATTATGGTCGGACCGAAGCGGAAAAATCTACCAGCAGGTCTTGGATACAGAGCTGAACTTTCTGGACCCTTATACTGGAGGAGAGGTCTGGAAGAAATGATGCTCCGATCCTAGTGTCTCGGATTTTCAGGGCTCGTGGTGTTCTCGATATGCGAAACTAAACAGCTAATTTCCGGATTTTCCGGATCTCCCACTCTCACATCGCAGACTCTCACTAGTCCCCCCGGGGTTTTTCCAAGCGGCCCTAGCAAGTCGGGCTATATTCTCGGCGAGGATTGGGGCTTATCGCGCAGAATGGGCTTGGAAGCGGATCTTGACGGTTTGGCTCTGCCTGTGCATTGTTCGCGAAAAGGCGCGTATCAAAATCGTGTGCTTGGATTCGGGAATCGGGCGTGTTTCAGAACGAGTTCTTGAAAAAGAACTTGGAATAGCACGCGGGTCCGACGCACAGCATTCGGCCGTTTTGGCAGTCCTCTAGGTAGCTACAGATACCTACCAGGAGACTGAAAGTAATCTCGGTCGAGAACGTTCTTATAGACTCGACAAGGGTCGCGGGTTAGAAGAACAATTATGCAGACTCAAACACAAAAGATGAAAGGCGAACTTCTATTCGAGTTCAAGGCCAAGAACAACAGCACCACCATCAAAGACATCGGCCCCAACGGCGTCCAGTTAGAGATGAATGATCACGGAGAAGTCAGCGGCAAATACCACGCTGGACATATCGACACAGTCAGTGTCAACCTCAAGACCGACGGAACCAATGAATGGCAGCTAAAATCCATCCACAACACCAAAGACGGAGACATGGTCGTAGTCTGGGGAGGCGGCAAAGGCCGCATGACCAGTTCACAGACCGGCACCTGGGACGGAGAAGTACACTTCATGACCCAATCGCCCAAACTAGCCTGGTTGAACAATTCGACCGGCTGGGTCGAAGGCCAAGGCAACATGTCCACCGGCGAAAGCAGCGGCAAGATCTACGCCAAAAAGTAACACGCCTACAAGTCAAACTTCCAATACCGCTTTTTTATCCGACTGACAACAGCGAAGCATCCGAGTGTTGCTAGCTCCAACAACCGTCTCCTACGGAGCCTCCATCAAAGGCGAAGACCACAAGGAGAACGAAGACACTATTCTGGTTGACGACAGACTAGGACTGTATGCCGTGGCCGACGGGGTAACAATGCCTTACGGCGGAGGACCTGCGAGCCGACTTACCATAAGTAGCCTCAGGTCAATGTTCAAAGGCGATTTGGCAGAGACAATCCCGCAAGTCAACAAGGTAGTTTTGGAAGAAAAGAAGAAGAGCCCAGGAATCGGGTCTAGTACACTCACCGCAGCGCACTTGGCCGACGGAAATGTCAGGATTGCTCACGCGGGAGACAGCTACGGTTTCCTAATCCGAGACAACGCAATGATATTGAAAACATCACCCCAGAACCGAGAAGGCTTCCTGACCAACACAATCGGAGGACACTTTGAAGGAGCAACAATCTACAACGAAGAAATCAGGTCAGGAGACCACCTCATTCTAGCAACTGATGGCGTGACTGCTGTCCTGAACCAGGACGAGATAGTTGAAACGGTAACAAGGCAGAAAGATCCCAAGAGGATAGTTGAATATGCTCTTGCAGCAATTGGAAGCCGACCCCGAGAGTACCGAGACGACCGGAGCATGGTGGTTGTGAGGATATGACAATGCCCCAAAGGGGCGCAGGCGTCAAACCTTTGACTATACAATAACGAAACGTGAGGGAAACAGCCGTCAAAACGAGAGTCAGGAAATTCGAAGTCAGTGACCTCGACCAGGTTCTAGTATTAGCGGAAAGATACGCTTCTTGGGACGCAACACCCACAAGGGCTGAAATTGAGGGATTTCATTCCGCAAATCCGTAATTCTTCTTTGTAGCCGAGTTCAACAAGAAAATAGTTGGATTCGTATTTGGAAGAGAATCGAGTCCTCCAGCTGTAACTCTCGACATATGGACATCTAGAAAGGTGGCGTCAATTGAGACGCTCGCTGCAGACGAAGATTACAGGCGGCGGGGAATCGCCACGTCGTTGCTGACAGCACTATTCCGAGCGTTCAGACAGAAAGAGATAGTTCTCGTGACCCTATCCGTTCCGGCCGTGGAGATCGCGGCAATAGAGTTGTATGGAAAACTGGGGTTTTAACCTAGGGCCCACTTTCTCTGGAAGAGATTGATTGTGTAGCTATTGAGCCGGCGTAGCCTGCTCTTGGGCCTCCGGATGATGTCCTTGTGAGAACATTGCCATGGCCTGCTTCTGTTTCTCATCTCGCTCTGCCTTGCTCATTTTGATCTGCTGAGACAATGACCAGTGGTGACCAAACGGGTCGGTAAGCTGTCCGTAGCGTTCGCCCCAGTACATGTTGTCCAACTGCATCGTAACCTTGGCGCCTGCGTCGACGGCCTGCTGCCATAGCTTGTCCACGTTTTTCACGTAAACGTGGAGGGTGACGGGGCTGGTACCGAGAGAATCTGGCGCTTGCGCGCTACCGCCTGGAAACACATCGGACATCATCACTATCGAATCTCCGATCCTAATTCTGGCATGCATCAACTTCCCATCTGGCATGGGCTGCCTCGCGAGTTCCTTCGCTCCAAAGGCTTTCTTGTACCAGTCGATCGCCGCAGCCGCTCCATTAATCGCCAGGTAAGGAGTGACTGTTCCGAACCCTTTCGGAACTGGTTCAACCTTAGCTTTCTTCGGTTTGGACTTCTTGACTTGTTTAGATTTCTTCGCCATATGAAAATCCTCGATAATCGGGTCGCCCAAATGTCGACCATAAAAGAAGTTCGGTCGATTGATTGGAAATGGGCTCAATTTAGCCCTATCACCTTCGAAAAGGGGAGGCACGGTCGGACGAGGTAGAGACTGAGTCTCACAAGAATCGTAACTAACTATGGTGTCGGTTGTCTGCAAAACGCGACCAAGGTCTCCAACGTAACGGTGGTTGTAGATGCGAACTTACGCATTATGTGGCTATTCTAATCGCCTGGTTGCAACCGTTCATGACTCAATTCCGTAATGATCGCCAACCAAATTCTTGCAAACTACTCCATGAAGCTTAGAGAAGCTTGGGATTAAGGTCCAGTGTGTTTCTCAAGGAATCTGTGGAAATCTACGGTCGAGGAGTTGCTATAACCGGGTTGAGAGAGTGGAGCTATGCTTAATGCGCTCGGAGCTGGTTGGATTGACCGCGGACGCGACGGATGAGCAAGCCTCTCGACAATCCGCTCTCTGATCAAGGAGCAAACCCATCACAGGATCCGTCGAGAGAGGCAAGCGTGATGGAGGAGGGTGTGTTGCCGGAGATTCTCAGAGGTCGAATGTTCTGCACAGTACACGGGCGGCAATGCTATCGTAGCACTACCTTCACTGGAGAATCGATCTGGGTCTGTCCCGATGAGCGGCACAGGATACCTTTGCGAGGATAAGAAAAATCGACTGGGAGCTGTGCCCAGGGTCTATCGCGTCGCTGTAAATGAGAATTCGTTGTTATTGGTGGTCATCACGATGACCGTATACGTTTGTCCTACTGTGAATTGGAAGAACAATCCTGGTATTCCACCATAGACGCAACCAGAACAGCTAGTGCCAATCAGGATGCTCGCTGTACCGGAACCGTTTGACATTATTGTAGGTCCGGCCCAGTTTGCAAGACTCCACGTGTCTCCAGACGAGTCCCGTACCAAGTAGGACTGCAATGTCACCGATGTACTTCCAATGTTCTGGAGGACAAGCGATAAGCTTGTGCCATTGATGAATAGATACCCCGTTAGTTTGAGGGATTCGACCACGGGCGGCGGTACGATGGGGTCGATAACAGTGAGGCTAATGACCGTTGAATGTGTCCGTGAACCATCGGTTCCTGTTACGGTGATATTGTAGTTTCCGAGCCTCGTGCTGATACTGGTGGTTATGTTCAGGATGCTGGAGGTTGTCCCACCAGCGGATAGTGTTAATGGATTCTGACTGCCTCTCACGGTGATGTAGCCGAAGGGCGCTGTGACCGTAAGACTAACGGTTCCCGTGTAACCGTTTTGGCTTGTAACCGTGATAGTTGTTGTATTGCTCGACCCGAAAACGTTGACGATACTCGACGGAGAGGACGCGATTGTGAAGTCTTGGTTGGAGACTACTTGAACTGATAACTCAGTCGATGCGTAGTTGGTCTTTCCGTGACTGCTTGCGATACCAATCACAACTATGTTGAAGTCTCCAACGGCATTTGTTGCAGTAACAGTCAATGTGGACGTGGCCGTTCCGTTGACAGGGATGCTCACGCTGAGAGGGCTCAACGACGCGGGAAGTGTCGAACCCGCAAAGAACAGGGACAATGATACAGTTCCTGAGAAACCTCTGACGCTGATGACGTTTACCGTTGAGGTAAGAGATGCTCCCTGCTCGAGGGTCAAAGTCGAAGGATGCACCGTGAGAAGAAATGACGGGCCCGCTTTACTACCGTTCACGTACGAGCTGAACATCGTGCCGCCCGCAACGGTTCCTACTGCGGCCGTGAGGACCATTAGGAGCCCCTTTAGATGGACCAGATTGCTGAATAGCATTGTCTTGCAATCCCCTAATCCTAAGGCCAAATGCGCGGTCAGGAGGCTTACGGGTCGCGTAACTAGTGATGGTTACTAATCGGTCGAGTGTGGACAGAGGGCATGCCACTCCATAACTCGAATACCTGCGTTGGTCCAAATGACAGGGAAAAGCCTGTACTAAATGTTTAACGGCGAAATACGCACAATAACGTCTGTCACGAACGTTTTTCACCGCTACGTTTTGCGGTTTAATTTCAAGCTGCGAAATAGAAACTTGGCTAAATCTCAAATTCCGAGAAATCGAATCGATTCATAGTCGTCATTTAAGCGAATTCCTAGGAGAATGGTCATCGTCTTCGCCTAACGCATTAAGTTCGAGGAGGTGAGAGATGAAAAATGTCGCTTCAAGAAACCCAACCGGTTGCATCACATGGATTCTCGTTAAGATCAATGTTGCTTTTGGTGATTCTCCTAGGGATCGGCGCTGGCGCGACCACCTATGTTTTGGGCAATGTTTTCGCAACTGTCGCTGGCGCGCCCAGTACTGGTACGTCTCAGCAGACCACAACGGCCACGAGCACGTCTACGACCCCACACAACTGCACTCTCGCAGCAACCTAGAGGTCGTCGACCTCAGACTGTTCAGACCCCCGTTTTTTCCGAAGCCACGTATGTGCATCTGCAGACTATTTGCCCTTCTCGTCGACTCTTTTCCACGCAATGGAAAGAACGGTCTTTTCCGTTCTCAAGTTAGATACTTCTGAAATACCTCTCATCCCACCCATTTCTTTGCCCGGGTTCCGTAGTCCATGCGCGTAAACTGGTTCCTGATGCTGGCCTGTGTCCTAGCAAGCTTGTACGCGTGGCAGCAGGATCCGAACTGGACCGACCAGAATCTAGTGTTTAGTCTTAACAATCTCTATGCTGGACGCGTCTGGACCCTCGTCACAGCACTATTCGTCCACGCAAGCTGGGAACACTTGCTTGGCAACCTGCCGTTTCTCTTCGTCTTCGGGAACACGTTGGAAAAGATGGTTGGCCGAAACAATCACCTCCTAGTCTTCTTCTTGGGCGGGTTCACAAGCTTCTTGCTGCCGCCCATCATCGGAATCTACAGCCCCGACACAGGAATGCTGGGAGCGAGTGCAGCAATCTTCACACTCGCAGCGATCGTCATGCTAATGTCTCCGCTCAAGTTTAGTTGGCTCTTTCTAGCACCCCAAGGACTCGTGGCAATCATCTACTTCGTCCTGAACGTAGCTCTCGTCTACGCTCCGAGCGTGATACCGGGGTACAATCCCAACGTAGCATATATCGCTCATGTCATCGGGTTCACCGTAGGGATTCCCTTCGGCATTGCTTGGAGTCTACACTGGAAAAAGAATCTTGTAATCAGCCTCGGCCTCTTCAGCATCTATCTAGTAATATTAGCCCTGCTAGGCGCGTTGACGGGAATCCAGACACCCTTTGGCGTCTTCTAGGACAACTGATTCTCCACCAAAGGTCTCAGCTTGAAGAAGACCTCTCGAGTCACTTTAAGATCGTCGAGACAGTGATCTCTAATTGACTTCGACGCGATCACGTCGCCTTCCAGTGCCTTGACGAACAATTGAGGGACCTCTAATCCCATAGGTCCCTTTTCCCGCTTTATCCCGAAAAAGTCACAGACGTGGTCCAGGTAGGTGAATGTTAGGCGGAGGCGAGATCTAACGACCTCGTTCAGGTCCAGATGTATCTTACTCAATAGTGGAAGAGGGTCGAGGCCATGCTTCAAGAGTCGAGTTGTGAGAAAGGGAGTATCGAACCCTCGACCGCTCCAAGTCACGATCGCGTCAAAGGCATCTAATCTCTTGAGAAGTTTGTCTAGCAGACCCTTCTCTTGGTCGGTTCTCCTAGCCTCGAAGTATTCGCTCTCCCCAGTCTCCGGTAGGAGACCCACCCCTACGACAATACCCGCATCGGCTTCAAGGGAAGAGGTCTCAATGTCAAGAATAACGATTCTTGGAGCCATGAGAATCGAGGATTCGGGCCTGGTCTAAAGCGCTTCGTCCAAGTTTGTCGAACGCAGGTTTCATAGCCCAGAATCGCCCGCTAGCGGACTATAGGGAGACCGTGCTTGCAAGTTCCAGCTGTTGTGGAGCTAGAAAATCTGGAGAAGAGCTACCGGCTAGGAAAAGTCACGGTAAATGCACTCCGTGGCGTCACGCTGAAGCTCCGGCAGGCCGAGTTCATGGTGATAATGGGCCCGTCTGGGTCTGGAAAGACGACTCTTCTCAACATAATCGGAACTTTGGACAAGCCGAGTTCCGGTCGAGCCCTAGTGGATGGTGAGGATATCACCAGAATGAATGATGGACAATTAACCAAGCTGAGACGGCACAAGATCGGCTTCGTATTCCAGTTCCATAATCTCATTCCAGTTCTAACAGCCTGGGAGAATGTTGAGCTTCCACTCATAACGTCGGGAGTCAAACGTAAAGAGTCGAAAGACAGGGCGATGGAGCTTCTGCGCCGAGTGGGGCTTCAGGACCGGACTGATCATCTTCCGGACGAGTTGAGCGGGGGGGAACAGCAGCGGGTCGCCATCGCGAGGGCACTCGCTAATCATCCGCGCATTGTTCTTGCCGATGAGCCGACCGGCGATCTTGACACTCAGACAGGCTTCGAAGTAGTTCAGCTAATGCACAGTATGGCTAAGCAGGAGGGTTCTTCGGTCGTGGTGGTAACTCACGATCCAGTTGTGGCTGAGAAAGCGGATCGTCTCGTCGAGATGAGGGACGGGAGAATTACGGAGAAGGTCCGCGAGCCTCCGATGGGACAGCGGCGTACCATTAGAGCAGTAGAACCTCTTCCGCCTGAACCCGGACGCTCGTTATCCCAGCCCAACTAGGACTATCGGGTGGAAGAATCGCTCTCCGCGAAAATTGCCTTTCGGAGCCTTCCAAAACGTCGGGCCCGTACGATCCTGACCGTTGCAGCTGTATTGCTCGGTGTGGCTCTTCTGGTAGGAATCAACATGGCCACCGCCAGCGCCCTTGGCGAGTTCAACAATTACATCAACAAGTTCTGGGGGGCAACCGACATAGTAGTAACTTATGGCACCGAGGCTCCGTTCTACCCGAATCAGACTCTCAGCAAAGTGTTGAGCGATCCTCTAGTCCGGCAAACCACTCAAAGGCTCAACTGGCTCGGAGCAATAGGCAATTCCGCATCCAACACTACATTCTTCATGATAGGAGTTGATCCGAAGACTGATTTCGACTATGCCACCTTCAACATCACTGGATCGTCAAG
>Ga0209350_1000399_pt1 | contig 25493 bp, 29 predicted proteins | sample GraSoi013_2_20cm_2_FD_185822 | JGI IMG/M metagenome (GOLD analysis project Ga0209350, IMG submission 185822) | Grasslands soil microbial communities from the Angelo Coastal Reserve, California, USA - Sample 09_27_2013_2_20cm (SPAdes) (version 2) | ecosystem: Environmental > Terrestrial > Soil >...
CGACGGGTTGCAAGGACATCGTGACCGCCGCGCACTTCCCGGCGATGAAGGACGGCGTCGTCCTCGCGAACGCGGGGCATTTCGACAACGAAATTTCGAAGGCCGATCTCGAGAAAGCCGCGAAGAGCAAGCGGCGAGTCCGCGAGTTCGTCGACGAGTACGCGCTCCCGGGAGGGAAGCGAGCCAACCTCGTCGCCGAAGGGCGCCTCGTGAACATCGCGGCGGGCCAAGGCCATCCCGTCGAGATCATGGACATGAGCTTCGCGATTCAAGCGGTGTCCGCTGGCTATCTCGCGCAGAACGCCTCCCGGCTGCAACCTCGGGTTCATCCCGTCCCGCCAGCCCTTGACCTGAAAGTCGCGCGGTTGAAGCTCCGGAGCATGGGGGTCCGAATCGATCACTTGACGAAAGCACAGCGTGCCTACCTCGATTCCTGGCAAGAAGGGACGTGAGCATTCGGTTCGGCGCGCAGATGGTTGGTCATGCCAGCGAAGAGGGCCGTCCTTTCCGATTTCGATGGGACGATCACTCGGGTGGACGTGGCGGAAGCCATCCTGGACGAGTTTGCGCCCTCGCAATGGCGGGAAATCGAAGAGCTCTATCGCGCAAGGAAGATCGGAACGCGAGAGTCCATGGCCCGTCAATTCGCGTTGGTCCGAGCACGCCGAGAAGAGTTGTTGCAGTTCGTCGACCGTACGGCCGTGATCGACGAGACGTTCCCTGAGTTCGTCAAGTTTTGTCAGGCGCAGGGGTTGATCCTCGAAATCGTCAGCGAGGGCCTCGACTTCTATGTTCGGCATCTCCTCCGGAAATGGGACATCGATGTACCGGTCCGGACGAACCACGCGATTTTCGAAGAGGGCCATGTACAAATCGATTACCCTTGGGCCGACGCAACGTGCGCGCTATGCGGCACATGCAAGTTGTTGCGCCTCTTTGAGCTTCGAACCGCGGGCTACCGAACCGCGTACATCGGAAACGGACATTCCGATCTTTGCCCTGCAATCGAAGCGGATCTCGTGTTCGCAAAATCCAATCTCGCAGACCTTTGCCGCACGGAAGAAATCGATTTCATCCCGTTCGAGCGTTTCTCCGACGTCCAGAGAGGATTGGGTGCCTGGGCATGAGGAATTTTCTCGGCGCTTTCGGGCACGTCGCGATGGACTACATTGTGTCCCTTCGCCGCCTGCCGACGCCAAACACCTCAATCGAGATCCTCGACCGGAAGCGCTACTTCGGCGGGACCGCCGGAAACCTCGCGCGGGCGGCCGCGCGTCTCGGCGTGAAGGTCTCGCTGGCGTCGTTCGTTGGGGCCGATTTCCCCGCGGACTATCGAGACGCGTTGAACGAGGACCGTGTCGATACGACGGACCTTCGCACGGTTCGCAACGCGAACACGCCCACCGTATGGGTCTTCTCGGATCCGAAGGGGAACCAGATGGCGATCGTCGACCAGGGGCCGATGAAGGATGCCGCGCACCTGCCTCTCTTGCGGCACAGCGTGAAAGACGTCGACCTCGTTCACATCGGGACGGGACGACCGGAATACTACCTGCGGGTCGCGCGACTCGCGTCCTCTCTCGGAAAGACGATCGCATTCGATCCGTCGCAAGAAATCCACTACGTATACACGCCCCGGCTCTTCCGCGAGCTGCTCCGTCGGTCGACCTACTTTTTCGGGAATGAGGCGGAAATCGTCCGAGCAAGGCGGCTGGCACGGGTCACGTCCACCGAAGGGCTTCTCGAGGTTGCGGAAGTCGTCGTGGCCACCCTCGGATCCCGCGGAAGTGCCGTGTACTCCCGCGAGGGTCGAATTCGGATCCCGAGGGTTCGTCCCCGCAAAGTGGTCGACGTGACCGGTGCGGGCGACGCGTATCGCGCGGGCTTTTACGCCGGCCTGGCTCGCGGGCTCGACCTGCGCCGATGCGGGATTCTCGGATCCGCGGTCGCAAGCTTCGTCGTCGAGAGGAAAGGGACGCAGTCCAACCTCCCGACGTGGTCACAAGTTCTCTCCCGAGCCCGGCGACATGCAACGTTCTGACGACGCGGGGACTTCACGCTAACGCCTCGCAACCGCGTCGGGCTAATGGGGAAGCGACCGCGACCGACCTGGCGGAACGAGCACTTGAAATACAAGTTGCGATAGGGTTATATTGCGACAGTAGTTTCTCCGCGCGGTGACCTAGGGATGGCCATCGGGTTCGTGCTCATTAGCACCGCTCCTGCGAAGGAGCACGAAGTGTACAATGAGCTCCTCAAAGTGAAGGAAATCGTGGAGCTCCACCCCTTGTTCGGAGAGTACGACCTGATCGCGAAAATCGAGGCCGAGGATTTCAACGTCCTCGGTCAGGTCGTCGTCGACAAGATCCGATCGATCCCAGGCGTCATCGACACGAAGACCTTGACAGGCATCAAATTTTGAGGAGGACATCAATGCCGTTCGAAGCGTTTGATCCGTTGACATTCGTGACAATCTTGCTTTTGACCTTCGCACTCTTCCTCGTGATCACGGGCGCCTTCACGGCGTACTTCGGAAGCGGGAAGAGCCGCAAGATTGGGGTCGGACTTCTCGTGGGGGGTTTGGTCGTCGGGGTTTTCTGGGCGTGGTACGCAGGCCCGTACAATGCAGGCACCAACCTGGTCGGCACCATCGCCCAGTCGATCGGCGTGATCCTCGCGGCGGTCATCGGAGCCGCCGCGGCGATTGGGCTCTTCCTCCTGGCAATCATGAAGAGCTAGATCCGTCTCCGCGCTCCGCCGCGGAAGTGGAAAGCCTTTATTCCAGGAACCCACCTTGTCCCAGCCGATGCCCGTTGACGTCCTCATCGTCCTCGGTTCCAAGACCGACGCGGAGGTCGGAAAACAGGCGAGCTCGTTCCTGGACCAGTTTGGCGTCGGGTACGAAATGGTCGTCGCATCCGCCCATCGCACGCCGGACCTCCTGCGCGATTTGATTCGGAACACGACCGCGAGAGTCTTCATCGCGATTGCGGGCCTCTCCGCGGCACTTCCCGGTACGATCGCGGCCCACACGACGAAGCCGGTGATCGGAGTGCCGGTGAGCGGCAAGCTGAATCTGGATGCCGTCCTGAGCGTCTCGCAGATGCCGCCAGGAGTCCCCGTGGCCGCCGTCGGCCTCGACCGCGGGGAAAACGCGGCCATCCTCGCAGTGGAGATCCTGGCCTTGCGGGACGAGCGTCTGGTCGACAAGCTCAAAGAGCACCGCGAGGCGTTGAAGAAATGGGTCCTCGAGGACTCGCGGACGCTGGGCGAATGATGTTCGACGCGAACGCCTTCATCGGCGAGCAGATCGAGGCCATCCGCAAGTCCGTGCCAGGCAAGGCGATCATCGCCTGTTCGGGGGGCGTCGACAGCACGGCGGCAGCGGTGCTCGCGAGTCGCGCCCTCGGAGATCGCCTTCTCGCCGTCTACATCGACACCGGGCTCATGCGGAAAGGAGAGACCGAGGACGTCGCGGAGACCCTGAAGGAACTCGGCGTGCGGCACCGGATCGTCTTCGCCGCGGACGAATTCTTCGCGGCCCTGCGGGGCATCGTGGACCCGGAGAAGAAGCGGTCCGTGATCGGGCGCAAGTTCATCGAGCTCTTCGAGCGAGAGGCGACCGTCTCCGAGGCCGACCATCTGGTCCAAGGGACGATCGCGCCGGACTGGATCGAGAGCGGGGGCCAGCTCCGAGATCGGATCAAGACCCATCACAACGTCGGCGGCCTCCCGGAGAACATGAAGTTGAAGCTCGTTGAACCGCTGCGCGACCTCTACAAGGACGAGGTCCGGACGGTCGCCCGGGCGCTCGGCGTAAGGGTCTCCGAGCGACAACCGTTTCCCGGGCCCGGACTCGCGGTTCGGGTGGTCGGCGAAGTGACGCCGGATCGGGTCGCCCTCGTCCGAGGCGCGTCCGCCATCGTCGAGGAGGAGATCCAAACCGCGGCCGGCCGCGGTCTCATGCCCCTTCCGTGGCAATACTTCGCCGTCCTCTTGCCGGTGCGGACCGTGGGGGTTCACGGGGATCTTCGGGTGTACGGCCAGACGGTCGCGATTCGCGCGGTCGACTCGATCGACGGCATGACCGCGGTGTACTCGAAAATCCCGCATGAGGTCCTCGACCGCATCTCGATCCGAATCACGAACGAGGTCGGGGGAATCAACCGCGTCGTGTACGACGTGTCGAACAAACCCCCCGCGACGATCGAGTGGGAATAAGCCGCCGCCTCAGGGAAATCTTTTTCTCATTGGGCCGCTACGGGACTACCATGCGTGTCTACGTCGTCGACAACGGGGGCCAGTGGACTCATCGCGAGTGGCGGGTCCTGAAGTACCTCGGCGCCGACACGAAGATCGTCGCGAACGACACGCAGGTTTCGGAGCTGGACGGCCTGGACGGGCTCGTGCTGTCCGGCGGCGCTCCCCGGGTCGGGGTGGATCCGGGAAAGATGGGCCGGAACGGGGAGTACCTGGACTCGTTCGACGCGCCGATCCTCGGAATCTGCGCGGGGCACCAGTTCATGGCAAAGCATCTCGGAGGCGACGCAGCTCCGGCCAAGGTTCCAGAGTTCGGCAAGTCCATCGTGCAGGTCCACCAACCCGACGTCCTCTTCGAAGGTCTCCCGAACCGGTTCGAGGTGTGGGAGTCCCACAACGACGAGGTCACCCAGCTCCCGCGGGACTTCGTGGCCCTCGCGAGCTCCGAGAACTGCGACATCCAGGCGATGCGACACCGCGACCGGCCCCTCTTTGGCCTTCAATTCCATCCGGAGGTCGAGCACACCCAGTTCGGGGCCGACATCTTCCGAAATTTCCTGAAGCTCTGCGAGAGTTCGAAGTGAGGCCCCGTGACGGGCCAGAGTTCCCGCTCAGAAGTCCTGAAAGAAGCGCTCCGGGCCCGTCATGACGAACCGTTCGAAAAGGCACTGGGTCGGGCGATCCGCCATCTGGGCGGTCAGTACTCGGAGTACCTTGCGCTGATCACGACGGTCCGCGAGTATGCTCACGCCCACGACTTGGACTTGCGCGAGGCGGCTAGGGCGCTCGCGAGTCAGCCGTAGACGCCCGGGTTCACGAGGAATTCGGGCCGGCGGCCGTCGAGGACCTTGAGCACCTGCTCCGCGATGATCAATCCCGCCCTCGCCTGCGCCTCGCGGGTCGATGCACCGAGGTGCGGGGTGAACACCACATTGGGTGCGGCGAGGAGTGGACTCCCGACCGGCGGCTCGGTGTCGAACACATCGACCGCGGCTCCGGATAGCTTCCCGGACCGCAACGCATCGGCCAGCGCCGCCTCCTGGACGATCTCCCCACGGGCGCAGTTCACGAGGATGGCCCCACGTTTCATCTGGGCGAATTCGGCTGCCGCAACCATCCCTTTCGTCTCGGGGGTCAGAGCGGCGTGGACGCTCACGACATCCGCCTCCCGGAAGACGGTTTCCTTGTCGACGAGGTGGATCCCGACGGTCTCCGCGATCGACGCGGGGAGATACGGATCGTACGCGATCACGCGCATCCCGAACGCTTGCGCCCGTTTCGCAACCTCCGCGCCGATCCGCCCCGATCCGACGAGGCCGAGGGTCTTCTCAAACAGTTCACGGCCCTCGAGTTTCTTCTTTTCCCACCGGCCTTCCTTGACGGATCGATCCGCCTCCGGAAGGTGCCGGAAGAGGGAGATCACATGGCCGATCGCCAGTTCCGCGACGCTGATCGTGCTCGCGGTCGGGGCGTTCACGACCGGGATCTTTCGGGCGGTCGCCTCCGCCACGTCGATATTGTCCACGCCGACTCCCGCGCGACCCACGACTCTGAGGTTCGGACCGTGGGTCAAGACCGCCTTGGAGACAATCGTCCGGCTGCGGACGATGAGGGCGTGATATCCGGCGACGGTGTTGAGGAGGCCTCTCGAATCGAGCTCCTGTGCGTCGACTTCGTGCGTTTTCCGGAGGGTGGAAATCGCCTCCGGTTCGAGCCCGTCGGTGATCAGGATTTTCATGGTCTGCGCCGGATAAACGCATCCCGGTAAAAAGGAGTCAGGCCAACAGGGCGAGGACGGTCAGGACGACGAGAGCCAGGAAGAGGACCAGGCCGATGAGGAGCATCATGCGGGTCATTCGCGGATCGGATCCGAAGATGACCGGAATCGGCCCGAGGAACAGGACTCCGCCCCATCGCCGGGCCGGCGGTGCGCCTTCTGGCGAAACGGGCGAGACGCCTCGGTCCCCCGGCTCCGCGACGAGTCGCGAAGGCCACAACAAGAACGTCAGCAGGAAACCCGCGATGACCAAGAAAACCCCCAAGAGTGCAAGGGGACCGGTCCCGACGATCACCGGGATGACGAGGACCAGGTACACGTTTGCCTCCCCGCGGGACACGGCGAAAGCCATCGTCAGCACGCCGGCGAGGAAGGAGGCGGGGCCAAGCCAACGGATCAGGCGCACTCCCGACGCATTCCCGCGGACTCGCTAAAACTTTGCCGCCTTCTTGTGGGCGGTGCGTTGGTACTCCTGAAGCGGGACGACCGCGAGATCCCCCATGGAGGACTCCTCGATCGCTTGGACGGCGGCCTCAGCGGCTTGGACCGTCGCAATGAACGGGATGTTCAGATCGACCGCCAGGCGGCGCATCATGTACCCGTCCCGCCGCGCCCCGGTCGAGTTCGTCGGCGTGTTGATGACCAGGCGAATCTCCCCGCGCCGCATGAGCCCGAGGGCGTCCGGGGATTCGTTCTCGCTGATCCGGTACACGGTCGTCGCGTCCACGCCGTTCTCCCGGAGGAACTGCGCCGTGCCGCGCGTCGCAAAGATCCGCAGGCCGATCCGCGCCAGCCGCTCGACCACGGGGAAGATCGTCGGCTTGTCCTCGTCACGCACCGTCACGTACACGGCCCCCTGGGTCGGGAGCGGATTCCCCGCGGCGAGCATCGCTTTGTAGTACGCGCGGCCGAGCGACCGATCGATCCCCATGACCTCTCCCGTGCTCTTCATCTCCGGGCCGAGAATCGTGTCGACGCCGGGCAGGCGCTGAAATGGGAACACGGGAGCCTTCACCGCGACGTGTTTGATCTTCGCCTCACCAACAAAGCCCAAGGAGCGGAGCGAATGGCCGAGCATGACCTTCGTCGCGACCTTGGCGAGCGAGATCCCAATCGCTTTCGAGACGTACGGCACCGTGCGGCTCGCCCGGGGATTCGCCTCGAGGACATAGACCACGTCGCCCTGAACCGCGAGCTGGAGGTTCATCAGACCGACGATATGGAGGGCCTTGCAGAGCCTGCGCGTAATCGTCCGGATGTCTTCGAGGACGGCCTCCGAAAGCGTCTGGGCCGGCAGGACGCAGGCCGCGTCCCCGGAGTGGATGCCGGCCTCCTCGATGTGTTCTTGGATGCCCCCGATGAAGATGTCTCGTCCGTCAGCCACGACATCCACGTCGATTTCGGTCGCATGGGCCAAGTATCGGTCGACAAGGACCGGATGGTCCTTTGAGACGCGAACGGCCGTTTCCATGAACCCCGCGAGGTCTTCCTCGGTGTAGACGATCTCCATGCCGCGGCCGCCCAACACGTACGAAGGCCGGACGAGCACGGGATAGCCGATCCGTGCGGCCAGCCCCCGCACTTCCTCGAAGCTGTAGCCCGAAGCGGCGTCGGCTTGGTGAATCCCGAGGCGGCGCATCAAGGCGGCGAACTTGCGCCGGTCCTCTGCGAGGTCGATCGACGCCGGCGGAGTGCCAAGGATCCGCGTCCGAGCGCGACGTCGGCGCAGCGCTTTCGCGAGCGGCAGCGCGAGGTTGATCGACGTCTGGCCGCCGAACTGAAGGATCACCCCGTCCGGTTTCTCCTCCTCGATGATGTTCAGGACGTCCTCGAGCAGGAGCGGCTCGAAGTACAGTCGGGTGGAGATGTCGAAGTCGGTGGAGACCGTCTCCGGGTTGTTGTTCGCAATGATGGCGGCGACGCCCTCTTCTCGCAATGCGAAGATGCCTTGGACGCAGCAATAGTCGAATTCGACTCCTTGGCCGATTCGAACGGGTCCGCTGCCGACGATCAAGACTTTTCGTCCCCTCAGCCGCGGCGTCTCCCCCGTTGCCTCGTATGTCGAATAGAAGTAGGGCGTCCGCGCCTCAAATTCGCCGCCGCACGTGTCGACCATCTTGTAGGCCGCACGCGGTCGATCCCGACGGATCCGCTCTTCGGAATTTCGAGTGAGCGCAGCGAGGGACTCATCTGCGAACCCGGAGCGCTTCGCCTCGGCCAGTAGCACCCGGGTCCGACGGGATTCTCGAAGACGTGACTCCAGGAGAACGAGGTGGCGGACTTTTTCGATGAAAAACGGGTCCCAGTCCGTGAGCGCCGCGATCTTCTCGGGCGCGAACCCCCGCCGCAGCGCCTCAGCAATCGAGAAGATCCGTTCGGATGTGGGCTCCTTCAGTTCCCGGACGATCTCGTCATCGGTGGCGGGACCCGAGTCGAGGCCGACCCGGTCAACCTCGAGGGAGCGCACGGCCTTTAGGAAGGACTCCTCGAACGTGCGGCCGATGGCCATGACCTCCCCGGTGCTTTTCATCGACGTGCCGATGCGCCGGTCCACCGTCGGGAATTTGTCGAACGGCCATCGCGGAATCTTCGTGACGACGTAATCGAGGGTGGGTTCGAATGAAGCGAGCGTTTTCCCGGTGACCGGGTTCGGGATCTCGTCGAGGCGGAGACCGATCGCAATCTTCGCCGCGATGCGGGCAATGGGATAGCCGGTCGCCTTCGACGCGAGCGCGGACGAACGGGAGACCCGGGGGTTCACCTCGATGACCCGATACTCCCCCGTCCTCGGATGGACCGCGAACTGGATGTTGCATCCGCCCTCGACGCCCAGCGCGCGGATGATCCGGAGCGCGGCCGATCGCAAGGTCTGGTGATCCGTATCGCTCAGCGTCTGGGCCGGAGCGACCACGATCGATTCGCCCGTGTGGATCCCCATCGGATCGAGATTCTCCATGTTGCAGATCGTGATGCAATTGTCCGAGGCATCGCGCATCACCTCGTACTCGAACTCCTTCCAGCCGAGGACCGACTCCTCGACGAGCACTTGCTTGATCCGAGAGTAGGCGAGGCCGAAGCCCACGATTCGTTCGAGGTCCTCGGGGGAATGAGCGACCCCGCTCCCGGCCCCTCCCAGGGTGTAGGCCGCGCGGACGATCGCGGGATAGCCGATTTCCTCCACGAACCCGCGAGCCGACTCGAAATCGGAGGCCGCGTGGCTCCGGGGAATCGGCTCGCCGATCGAACGCATAAGGGATGCGAATCGCTCGCGGTTCTCGCCCGCGGTGATCGCCTCGAGCTTCGTCCCGAGCAGCTCCACGCCGTGCCGTTGGAGAATGCCCGCGTCGGCGAGCTCGCTGCACAAGTTCAGGGCGGTCTGGCCGCCCATCCCGCTCAAGATCCCCTGCGGTCGCTCTTTCGCGATCACCTTCTCGAGGAATTCGATGGTGAGCGGCTCCACGTAGACGGCGTCTGCCGTTTCTGGGTCGGTCTGGATCGTCGCCGGGTTGCTATTCACCAGGACGACCCGCACGCCTTCCTCTCGGAGAGATCGACAGGCCTGCGTCCCGGAGTAGTCGAATTCGGCGGCTTGCCCGATGACGATGGGCCCGGAACCGACGACCATCGCGGTCCTAACGTCGTCGCGCTTGGGCATCGGCCCCACCCCCGCCGCCCGTCGCCTAGGCCCCCTTGAGCTCCGCCACGAAATCTCGGAAGATGTACTCGTTGTCCCAGGGCCCCGGCCGCGCCTCGGGATGGTACTGCACGGAGAAGATCGGGAGTTCCCGGTGGGCCATGCCCTCCACGGTGCCGTCGTTCAGATTCAGATGCGTCACCTCGAACTCGGAACTTGGGAGGGAGCCGGCATCGACCGCGAAGCCGTGGTTCTGCGATGTGATATGGACGCGTCCCGTGCGAAGGTCTTTGACGGGCTGGTTCCCGCCGCGGTGCCCAAATTTCAGCTTGAACGTCCGTCCCCCGAAGGCGAGGGCCAAGAGCTGGTGGCCGAGGCAGATCCCGAGGATCGGCGTGCGGCCGGCGAGTTCCCTCGTAGCCTTCACCGACGTCGCAAGGATTTCCGGATGGGCCGGATCGCCCGGACCGTTGGAGAGGATCACGCCGTCCGGTTTGAGTCCGAGGATGTCGTCCGACGTCGCGTTGAACGGCACTCGGATGACGTCCGCGTATCGTTGGGCCTCGCGGATAATGTTCCGCTTGACGCCACAATCCACGACGACGATTGTCCGTTTGCCCAGGCCCGGGTAACGTTCGACCTCGCGACAGCTGACCTCGGCGACGAGGTTGCGTGTGTCCGGGTGCGGGGCGCTGCGGACCTCGCGCGCGACGGTCCCGAGGTCCTCGGTTACCGGCACCAAGGCCGCCTTCATCGTCCCCTTCGAACGAATCTTGATCGTCAGAGCCCGCGTATCGGCGCCCTCCATGGCGGGGGTCTGGTGGGTTTTCAGGAAATCCGCCAGGCTGAGGGCGCTCTTCGGATGGCTCGGGACTGCACAGGCCTCCTTCACCACGAACCCTGTCGGCTGGATCGTCTCGGACTCCATCGACTCCGGATCGACGCCGTAGTTGCCGATGAGGGGGTACGTCATCATGAGGAGTTGGCCGCGGTACGACGGATCGGTCAGGGCCTCCGTGTATCCCGTCATGTTCGTATTGAACACGAGTTCGCCGAAGACCTTCCGGCGCGCGCCAAAAAACGTTCCCCGGATGGCGGTTCCGTCCTCGAGGACGAGGCTGCTTTCCATCCGTTGGACCCTCCCCCGATTTCCCGTCCGCTTATTAGGATTTGTGTCCGCTTGCGCGGACGCCAAGGACTAAGTGGCAACCGACCGCTCCGGACTCGTGGCGAATAATCGAGTCCCTGATTCCATCAAACATCCGCTCTCTGCGAGGGCCGACTACGCCGATCCATTCCTCTACGGTGGCGCGAGCTTCATCGTGGGGATCGTCGGCCTCATTGGCGGCCTTGTGTTGTTCGTCGTAGGCAACGGGACCGCGGCCGGCTACCTCTCGGCCCTCAGTGCCATCCTGATTGTCGCGGGCTATCTCGTGGCCCGGCGCGGGAAATGATTCCGACCTTGGCTACGCGGACGGCAGCCGCAGGCCGTTCAGTCGCTCCGTCATCTTGTCCCAATGACTGCCTTGCCAATACACGCGGCGACAGGAGGGACAACGCCAGAATGCCTGATGTCGCGAACGCACCCCGTCGGGAACGACCTCCTTCACCTCCTCGAGGGATGCGGGCACGAGCAGTTCGTTACAGAGGGAGCAGCGAGACAGCGGATCGACGAGTCGTAGGGAGAGGACCTTCGCGACCTCGCGGATCTGCTCCTCGAGATCATCGGACCGAATCTGGACCGCGCCGGAGACGCGCCGCGCCAGCTCCTTGTCCCGCGTCAGGAGGATCCGGTCTTCCAATCGAACCCGCTCGATCAGGGCCCGATCCGGACCCGGCTCCGGATAGGCGGTGTCGTAACCCATGAACCGGAGCCAACGGGCGAGACTCCCGAGCATGTGATCGCACAGCAGTTTCACCGGACCACCGTGTACTCCAGGAGGATTCCATCCCCGAGGCGCTCACTTCGCTCGAGCCGAAGGGGGATCGAGTCCTCCACGAATGAGACCCCCAGTCCGCCCGCGACGGTCGGAGCCGACTGACCGCCGAGCACCCGACTGCTGATGAATACCCTCAGCTCGTCCGCGAGGCCATCCCGGAGAAAAGACCAGATCACCGTGCTCCCGCCCTCTACAAGGACCATCTTGATCCCCCGCGAGGAGAGCTGCTCCAAGAGGAGCACGAGGTCCACCTGATCCTTTCCGCACCGCAACACTTCCGCCCGAGGGAAGGTTCGATTCGAGTCTTCGGACGTCACGATCAAGGTCGGAGCGGTGCCGTCGAGGACGTGGGCACGTTCCGGCGTCTTTCCTTTGGAATCGAGGACGACCCGCAACGGATTCCGACCTTTCGCGTACTCCGCTTTCACGGTGAGCTTCGGGTCGTCCATCAGGACCGTTCCGACACCGACCAGAATCGCATCGGCTTCGGCTCGAAGGCGGTGAACCCGACGTAGGTCCTCCTCGTTGCTCAAGCGCACCGCCTTCCCGTCGGAGAGTGCGATCTTCCCATCGACGCTCATTGCAGCATTGATGATCACGTGGGGTCGCACGGGCATCCGATGGGCGGGTCGAATAACAAGTTTGCGGGTTCCGGGAGAAGTTCATCTATTCGCGGCGACCTGGCTTCGCCGGCGAAGCCATGAAGGCCCACCTGGTCCACGTCGAGGGAATGCGCTTTCGGGCGAAGACGGATGACGGGCACGAGATCCTCTTTGATGGCGGCGAGGCGGAATCCCGAGGTGGTCCGAGCCCCGTGCAAGCCACCCTCTTGGCGACGATGGCATGCACCGCCTCCGACGTCGTGTCAATCCTGCGAAAGGAGCGCGTCCCGTTCCGCGCGCTGGACATCGAAGCGGAAGCCGAACGGGCCAAGGACGTCCCCCGGGTGTTCACGAAGATTCACTTCCACTACCGAGTGCGCGGGGATCACATCCCAGAAGCCGCGGTCAAGCGAGCGATCGACCTGTCGTCCGAGAAGTATTGCACCGTCGGAATCATGCTGCGCCGTGCCGGCGTGGAGTTTGTCAACACGCACGAAATTCTCCCGATGGAGTGATGTGTTCTCAGGGCACGCACTCGTGCCGGGTATGTTTAAGTAACCTGTCCGAGATGGACCGCGCCGCATGGAAGGAATCCAGATTTACGAGCTCAAGCGGATGGACCTCCGCGGGGCCACCGTCATCGATGGATTCCCGAGTGTGGGTCTGGTCAGCTCCATCGTCGCGAACTACCTGATCAACGCGCTGAGCCTCACGCAGATCGGGATCATGGATTCCGTCTACTTCCCGACCGTCGCACTGGTCCGGGACGGCCAACCGATGAACCCGGTGCGGATCTACGCCGGTCCGAAAGTGGACGATCACGACCAGATCGTCGTCTTCATCTCCGAATTCCAACCGCCTCCGAACTTGATCAAAGCAATCGCGGCGACCGTCCTCGACTGGGCTCAAGACGCTCGCTGCAACCTCCTCGTGTGTCCGGAAGGACTGATCGTCGATGCCCGCGAGGACGAGGCCGAGCGGCAGGTCGAGGTCTACGGGATCGGTTCGACGGACAAGGCGATGGACATGATCCGCAAGAATGACATCACGGTCTTCGAAGAAGGCGTCATCACCGGCGTGGCCGGCGTGCTCCTGAACGAGGGACGCAAACGGGACTTCGACGTCATTACGCTTCTGAGTGAGGCCCACCCCGACTACCCGGACGCGAGAGCCGCGGCCCGCGCGATCGAGATCATCGACAAATTGCTGCTGCACACGGAACTCGACGCACGGCCGCTCTACGAGGAGGCCGAGCGGATCGAGATGCAACTCAAGTCGATCCACCATCAGACCGAGGCGGCGAAGAAGCCGACCGAACCTGCGCGGCCGAGCATGTACGGTTAGGCGCCGGGCTCGACGCTCACCTCGAACCCGCCGCGTTCTCGAGTGACCGTGAAGCGGCACGGCACGAATTGCGGGAGGAGCCACATCATCGTTTCCAGGTGACCAGAGACGGATCGCACACGAAACCGCGATGGGCCGTTGGCACGGGCCATGTACACGAGCAGTTGGTCCGCCGCGTGGACATCGAGCGTCGCCTGGGACTCGATCTCCGCTCCGAGGGACGCAGCGGCTTCTCCCCCGATGCGTTCGGAAGGCTTTCCCCGTTCCGCGAGGGAATCGGCCCCGACCAGCACGGTTTCCGCCTCCGCCCAAAGGACCAGGGCCCCGCCTTGCCCAACCGCATCCTCCCCCCGGTACACGCGTTCCTCGACCTTGACGTCCGGAATGCCATGGAGGCGACGCAGGGCCGCGTGCTTCATCCGCTTCGGGACGTCCTCCGGGAGGTTCGAAACGTGTGCGATGCCCCGCACCCGTTCAACCTCCCCTCTCTCAGACCTGCGGAGGGCTGACCATGACCGTGTCGGCTCAATGACGGCCTCGACGATTCCCCCGCCCCGAGGATAGTAGCCGCGGCGGAGAACTTCTACATCGGCGTGGGCTCCGAGCCTCCGCAGCAAAGGCAAGAAAACTCGATTGAAGTAGTCGATTGGCGGAGACCATCGGACGTCGGTGCCTCCGAACAAGCGCACCCGAACGGCTCCGGGGGCCGCGGCGGCCACGGGAAGAAGGGCCTGCAGGACCAGCGTCATGCTTCCCGCGGTCCCCACGTCGAAGGAAAAACGGCCCGCCGCAAGTTTCCCAGGTCGGAACTCGATCGACGACGCCCCGAGGGATGCGTCGGTCACCTCGGCTTTGCACAACCCTGCAACGGCGTTGATTGCCGTCACATGCTGCGCCGCAAGGCCCGGAGTGGGCCGGCCCGCCCGAATCCGGACGACCCGGACTGGCGTCTCCGTCAGGGCCGACAGAGCAACCGCCATCCGGAGGAGTTGGCCGCCGCCTTCGCCATGGCCCCCGTCGACCTCGATCATGGCGCTTGGGCTCTCAGCCGATGTCGAAGGACCTTGAGCACCTCGACGAAGGCGAATGCCGTGAACGAGATCAGGACCGTCTCGAGCCAGTCGAGGGGCGTGAGCGGCTCCGTTTGGAAGACGCCGTGCAGGAACGGCGTATAAATCACGGCGACCTGCAGGGCCATCGACGCGAGCACGGCGACGATCAGTTTCGTGTTCGTGAACAGGCCGATCTGCCAGATCGTCTGGCGCGGAGACCGCATCGCGAACACGAGGAAGAGCTCGAAGAACACGATCGTCGTGAAGGCGACCGTCCGGGCTCGGGTGGCGTCGGCGCCTTCCTGCAGTTCAAGGAAGAAGACCCCGAGGGTGCCGACTGTCAAGATCGCCGACACGACGACGATCAGGAAGACAATGTCCCGGGAGAGCACGCCCTCCTTCGGATTGCGGGGAGGGCGATCCATGATGTCGGTCGGGTAGGGATCGACGCCCAGGGCCAAGGCCGGGAGGCCGTCCGTCACGAGGTTGATCCACAGGAGTTGGACCGGCGCGAAGAACGGAAGGAAACTCGGGTTCGCAATCGCGAGGGTCGCGATGAACATAATCAGGACCTCCCCCGCGTTCGCGGAGAGCAGGAAGGCGACGAACTTCCGGATGTTCTCGTAGATCCCTCGGCCCTCCTCGACCGCGGCCACGATGGACGCAAAGTTGTCGTCGGTCAGGACCATGTCCGCGCTCTCCTTCGCCACGTCCGTCCCGGTGATCCCCATCGCGACGCCGAGGTTCGACCGCTTGAGGGCGGGGGCGTCGTTGACGCCGTCGCCGGTCATCGCGACGATGTGACCGGCCTTCTTCCAGGCGTCCACGATGCGCATCTTGTGTTCCGGGGCGACGCGCGCGTAGACCCGGATGTGCGTCACCTCCCGCACGAGCTCCTCGTCGGACATTTTCTCGAGCTCTTCTCCCGTCAGGGCCCGGTCCGCTTCTCCGAGGATCCCCATTTCCCGGGCCACGGCCATCGCGGTGAGTTTGTGGTCCCCTGTGATCATCACGACCCGGATTCCCGCGTTCTTGCAACGCCGGATCGCCTCGATTGCATCGGACCGCGGCGCATCCATCATCCCCGCCAGCCCGAGGAACGTGAGATCCGTTTCGAGGGTCTCCTCCTTCAGCGGCGGAAGATTGCCCTGAAATTCGCGGACGGCAAGCCCGATGACGCGCAGGGCCCGTGTCGCCAGCTCTTGATTCCGGAACAAGTACTGTCTCCTGTCGTACTCGGAGAGAGGCTTTCGCTCGCCATCCACCACATGGTGGGAACAAGCCGCGAGAATCCGTTCTGGCGCGCCCTTCACGTGCAGGGCCGCGGGCACGCCCGCGAGGCGCCGTAGCCTCTCCGCCTCTGCCAGGGAGAGGATCTCACGAGCCTGCGATTCGGATAGGGGTGCGTGGAGGGTCGACATCTTCTTTCGCTCGGACGTGAACGCGATCTCCGCGACCCGGGGCCACTTCGCCCGAATCGCCTCCGGATTCATGCCCGCGCGCCGCGCGGCGACCAGGAGCGCGCCTTCCGTCGGGTCGCCTTCGACGACCCAGCGACTGCCGTCTCGCTTCAGGACCGCGTCATTGCAGAGGACCCCACTTCCGAGGATTCGTTTCAGCCCGGGATGCGCCTCGAGGTCCGCGACCTGGCCATCGGTCCGGACGAGGCCCGACGGATCGAATCCCTCTCCGATGACCTCGTATTCCCGGGTGCCCGCGACCACCACCCGGATGTTCATTTCCCCCTTCGTGAGGGTGCCCGTTTTGTCGGAGCAGATCACGGAGGCAGCGCCCAACGCTTCGACCGCCGGGAGTTTTCGGATCAGCGCACCCCGCCTGATCATTCGCTGAAGACCCAACGCCAGGCTGATCGTGACGATTGCGGGGAGTCCCTCCGGGATCGCCGCGACGGACAGCCCGACCGCCGTCAGGAACAGGAGCTCGATGTGGCCCGGGTCCCGGACGACCCCGATGACGAAGATGAGGCCCGCGGCGAGCAGGACCGCGATCCCGATCTGCCTGCCGAGTCGGTCCAACTGCCTCTGGAGCGGCGTCTCCTCCTTCGTCTCCTGCTGGACGAGTCCGGCGATCTTCCCGAGTTGGGTCGCCATGCCCGTCTCGACGATGACGGCCTTCCCGCGCCCCCCGTCGACCGCGGTCCCCATGAACGCCATGTTCTTGCGATCGCCGAGGAACGAGTCGCGCGGCAATGGCTCGACGGCCTTGCTCACGGGGAGCGACTCGCCGGTCAGCGACGCCTCGTTCACGCGGAGGCTGGCGACCTCGAGGAGTCGTGCGTCCGCCGGAATTCGGTCTCCCGCTGCCAAGACGACGACATCGCCAGGGACTAGTTCACGCGAGGGCACCGCAACGACCCCTCCCTCTCGCAGGACGTGGGCCTTTGGTGCGGCGAGACTCTTCAGGGCCTCGAGGGACCGCTCCGCTCGGTATTCCTGGACGAAGCCGAGGATTGCGTTCATGATCACGATGACGATGATCAGCACGGCGTCGTACAGGTCCTCATTCTGCCCTTGCAGGACCCCCAGGGAGGCAGAGATGATCGCGGCGATGATCAGGACGATCACGAGGACGTCCACGAACTGGCTCAGCAGGATCCGAAGAGGACTCACCCTCGCGGTCTGAACCAGCTCGTTCGGCCCGAAGCGGGACAGCCGTTGGGCGGCCTCTCGGCTCGTCAGGCCCAGGGGGGAAGAATCCAATTTCTGGAGGACGGCCTCCGCCCGAAGGGCGTGCCAGTCGTCCGCCATCGCGCGCCGAACATTCGCATTCGTAATAAAGCTCGTTGCGGACATCCTTCGGAGCGGACCGGTCGGGAGAAGCGAGAGGCGTCGAGTGGGCGCGCCACGAAGCAATCGGGATGACCAGGCCGCAAGGGTGTTCACGAAAACGAATCGTACTGAAGGTGGATCGTCTCGAGGTCGTACAGGGTGAGGCTTGGATTCGGCGTCACGGCCGTTCCATTCACATGCATGGCGGTCGGGTTGCCGAATGACTTCCCCCAAACTCGAAAGAAATCTCCGATCGAATAGAGGCGTGCAGTTTGGGTCTCGATATGAATCCGGCCGTTCGCTTCGTGCGTGTGAAGGGGCTCGAGGCAGAACGTGCTGATCCCGATCCCTGCGGGAATCGAGACGGACGCCGCGCCCGATGAGATGGTCAGGTCTGTGTGCCAGTGATACACGAGTCCCACGCCCTCCTGTCCGATGCACGGGAAAGCGGGGGTCCCGGACAGCAGGGGTGGCAGGTAGACGGCACCGAGGCCGCCCAACACGATGACCGCCACGACGGCGATTTGCCACCGGCGAATGCGGATCGGCCGACCTGCTCTCTTTTGCGGGATCCGACCGGGTTCCTCCTTCAGCTCCTCCAGGAGTCCGGGTTTGTCCGGATGTCGCGGATGGATATCATTTAGGTGGCGGATGAGGTTCTCGGGCTTCACCGCGACATTGCAGATCGGACAGCGGTCCATCTTCGCCATGGCGACCTCGTACGCGACCGGATAGTAGAGAGAGGATGCGCTCGTATTTAGGAATGCCGCGGACCCGGGGTCCGTTCCATCGTGAAGTGCATCGCGCAACTGGGAGTCGAGTTTGTCAAGGGCTGTCGACAAAACGGCATCATCTTTTTGTAGCCTGAAGGGCGATGAGCGCCCGGGATGGGACACTCGGTTCTCCTACGGAGAGCGTCAGCGCCCGCGCTTGCGAGAAACCCCGTCTGGGATGGGCGCTCACGTGGTTGAGACGACCTCAATCATGTTCGACGTGGGCGTCATCGCAACCGTGGGTTTCGTCGGAGCCGCATTCGCCTCTCGGGCGCGTGTGCCAATCATCATCGGCTACATCATCGCGGGCATGCTAATCGGCCCGAATATCCACTTCCATCTGTTCGGCTGGTCGTACGACGGAATCCTGGCGGATAGCATCTTCCTGCAGAGCATCTCGCAACTCGGCCTAGTCCTGCTCCTCTTCTTCGTCGGGCTGGAGTTCAGCATCACGAAGCTCATGCGGACGAAGGAGGCCGCCGCGGTCCTCGCGGTGACAAACCTCGCGGTGAACATGTTCGCGGGGTTCGTCATCGGCACATGGCTCGGATGGCCTCTGATCGACACGATCTTCATGGCGGGGGTCATCAGCATGTCGAGCTCGGCGATCACCGCGAAGTCGCTCATTGACTTGAAGCGCCTCGGGAACGCGGAGACCGAGTTCCTCCTGGGCATGGTGATCCTGGAGTCGTTCCTCGCGATGTTCCTCCTCACGCTGGTCAATGGCATGATTGTGCCCTCTGATACGCCGGTGAACGTGGGCGTCCTGTTCGGCGGGGTCGGGCTCTTCATCGGCTTCTTCGCCCTCCTCGCGGCGGTCGTGGTCCCGAGGACGGCGGCAATCTTTGAACGGATTAAGAACGAGGAGCTGTTCGTCCTCTTCGCCCTCGGGACGGTCTTTCTGGCGGCGTCCCTCGCCGAGGCATTCCGTATCCCCGCCATCGTGGGCGCGTTCTTCATGGGGATGGTCTTTGCGGACACCCGCATCGCGGGCCGGATGAAAGTCAAGATGGAATCGCTACGGGATGCGTTCGTCGCGATTTTCTTCCTCACCTTCGGGATGTTGATCGATCCGGCGGCCCTCGGCTCCGTGCTGCCGATGCTCGCGATCGCAGTGCCGTTGATCCTGTTGAATGACCTGTTCCTCACCGCAAGCCTCGCGTACTTCATCGGCTTCTCTGGTCGCGCATCGACCGCGATCGGCACGAGCCTCATCGCGCGCAACGAGGAGGCCATCCTGTACGCGACCGTGGGGGCCCGGGCGATCCGCGCGAACCCGCAGCTCTCGAACGACTACGCAGGAACGTACCTGACCCCCTTCGCCGGCATCCTGTGCATCGTGATGAGCTCTCTCGCACCGATTCTGATGGGCCGATCGAACCGGATCGCCGCCTTCTTCGCGAACCGACTCCCGAAGTCGCTTCGCTTCGGTGCGGAGCTCGTGAAGAGGACGCTGAAGACGGTCATCATGCCGAACTTTCTGCCGATCTACCGGCGCAAGCGGCTCTTCCAAGCGTCCCTCATCTTCTACGCCGCCTGGATCATCGATTTGACGGTCACCACCGGCGCGGCACACCTGGCCATGTCCCTCCTCACTCCCGTCCTCGTGTTCGGGGTCTGGGCATCGGCCCGCCATGCGTTCCGCGAACCCGTGCGCCACACGAACTACGGCGTCGACGGCGGCCCGTTCAGCCGATCGACGATCGAGACGTTCGTCCTCCGCATCGTGGTGGGTGCGCTCGCCATCGTGGGCCTCGTCGCTATCTTGTGGCAGTACTATTGGCCCGTGACGCTCGTCATCCTGTACGCGTACTTCCTCGTCGTGGTCTTCAGCATGAAGGTCGTCCACCGGCGCCTGGGCTTGGGCATCACTCGACGCGTCGCCCGCGTCCGACTCGTCCGTCACATGCCGTCCGCCCGGAGCTGGCGGGCCGCGAGCGGAATGCGCCGTTGATCAGACGACCGGGTACGCCAGGTCGCTGATCCACGTCTCGTCGCCGATCGTCGTCTCGGGCCCGTGGCCCGGGTACACGCGGGTGTCGGCCGGAAGTTCTTTCAATCGCCGGAGGGTGAAGACCATCTTCGCCGGACTCCCGCCCTGGACGTCCGTACGACCGCAGGACCCCGCGTACAGGGTGTCGCCCGTGAAGAGCGCACCCGCCGCCTTGACATGGAAGCAGGCACTGCCCTCCGTGTGCCCCGGCGTGTGGAGGGCGGTGATGACAAGGTCTCCGAGCTTCAGTTCGGAGCCCTCCTTCAGGAGGACGTCCGCTTTCACGGGGGCCGGCGGTGCGGGAAGGAACCATCGCGTCCCTCGCGCGTTCCTTTCCAGCCGCGGGGCATCGACCTCGAAAATCGCGATCTTCGCTCCCGTCGCGGTCCGGATCGATGCATCGTCGGCGGTCGAATCCGGATGCCCGTGCGTGTTCAGAATGTAGATGATTTTCGCGCCGAACTTCTCCGACATTGCGAGGAGCTCCTTCCCCGCCAAGGCCGGATCCACGACCGCGGCTAGCCGGCTGGCCTCGTCGAAAACAAAGTACGCGTTGTTGTCGAGCGGGGGGGAGACGACCTTCTCGACGCGCATGAACGACCGAGGAAGGACGAGACTTTCATAAACTTGCCGGGAGGCGAGCGCAACCTTAAGACCACTCGGCCCTTCGAGGGAGTCGCATGACGGTCGGCGGCTTGAACTTCAATTGTCCGCGGTGCAACAACCCGCTCTTCTTCACGTTCAAGATGGCCGACGAGGGCGATGCGATGCGCCGCGAAGTCAACTGTCCCGGATGCCGCACGGCGTGGGTCGTCGGGCTCGACATTCGGCCAAAGTAAGCAGGCTTATGGCCTCTCGCGGGATGGCCGCAGCCCGTGCGTCTCCCGCTCTTCCCCCTCCATACGGTCCTGTTTCCCGAGACCACCCTGCCGTTGCACGTGTTCGAGCCACGGTACCGCGAGATGATCGGTCGCTGCCTCGAGCATGATGAGCCTTTCGGGATTGCCCTGATCCTCGATGGCGACGAGGTGGGCGGTCACGCCATCCCCCGGCGGATCGGCACCGAGGCGGCGATCATCGCGTGCCAACGAAACTCTCACGGCGAGTACGACATCGTCGTGCAAGGCCAACGGCGCTTCACGATCCGATCGCTCGACCGAGGCCGGCCGTACCTTCGTGCCGACGTCGATTGGCTGGAGGAGCCTCTCGGCAAGGAGGTGGAGATCCTCGCGGATGCCGTCGCCCGGCTCTTCGCGGGGATCGTCGAGACCCTCGAAACCGGCGGGCAGGCGATCCTCGACGAAACCTGGAAGGAGATCGATCCGCGAACTCTTTCGTTCCGGGTCGCGGCGGCCCTGCCGGGGGCCGTCGATCTCCGACAGGAGCTCCTCGAGACCCCGGATACGGCCTCCCGGCTGCGTCGCGAGGCCGAACTGCTCATGGCGGTCCATCGAATCGGAGCCGAGACGGGAGCCGGGTGAGCGGCGGAGCTTGAAATATCGGCCGGACGATGGTGGCCGGGCCGCGAGTGCTGACCGATGGACGTCCCGCGCCTCCTTCGTCCGCTGTCCCGCGTCCCCCGATGGGCCATCTTCGGGTTCGCGCTGACGGGGCTGCTGCTGCAGGCGTTCGGACTCTACTGGGACATCTGGCGCCACGTCGTCGTGGGCCGCGAGAGCTTCTTCACACCGCCTCACCTTGTCCTCTACGCCGGCTTCGCCTACGTCGCCCTCGCCGGAATCGTGGGGTCGGTATCGGGAGCGATCGCGCCGCGGTGGGCCGGCCCCCGGGTCCGCATCGTCGGTCTCTTGGTGCCGGTCGAATTCTTGCTCATAGGAACCGGCGCTCTGTTCCAGGCCGTCGCATTCCCGTGGGACGAAGCGTGGCACCGCCTCGTGGCCGAAGGCCTCGTCTCGGAGACCTTCTGGAGTCCGCCCCACGTCATGGCGATCGCGGGCGGAATCGTCAGCACGTTCGGGTTCTTCCTCGCGGTGGTTTTGGAGCGGAGGCGATGGAACGGGGCGAGGACCGCCCTAGGCCTCGTGAGCGTCGCGCTTGGCGCAGGCCTCTTGCTCTTCAGCCTCCAGGTCCTCCTGGGCCCGATGGACTTCGCAACCACCTTCAACGGTCAGGTCTTGAGAGATGCGATCGCCTATCCCACCGGCGTGTCCCTCGCGGCCCCCGCCGTCCTCGTTCTCGCGGTCCTCGCCGGTCGTCGTGCCGGCCTCGCGACCCTTTCGGCGGCGATCTACACCGGCCTGCGATCGCTCATGGTCGTCGGCGCGTTCGCCCTGCCTCCGCCAATCCTGTTCCTGGCGCCGGTGGTCGATCTGGCGTTCCTCGTCCTCGGCACTCGGAAATTCGGACTCGTCGCCGCGACGATCACGGGTGGCACGTGGGCGGTCCTGTTCTACGTCGTCTACTTGGTCCTCCGCGGATTCGCCGTGGATGCCCTGTTCGTGGCCCTGTTCTCCTTCACGGTTTTCATCGCGGGCACCGTGAGCTCGGGCATGGGTTTCGCAGTCGGACGCATTGTGCAGAAGCTGGAGAACTCCGCGGCGATTTCTTCGAGACCGATGGTCCCGTCGGGCGCGATGCCCGTGATTTAGGACGCGGGATGTGCGGGGCGCGGGAATCGAACCCGCGTTAGAAGCTCGTTCCGGCCCGCCCGGCCGGCCGCGTGGCCTTGGGAAGCTTCTGTCCTACCACTAGACTAGCCCCGCTCGGCGGCGACAGACCTGCCGCAGTATTTTTGAATTCGTACGGTCAGAGGGAACCGAGCGCAAGGAAGACTTGGACCAAGCCAACGAGGACCGGAAGCTCGCCGAGCTCCATGATCAAGATCGCTCGCGCGAATCCCCGCTGGTTCAGATCTCGGACGCGGTTCGAGACGCCGGCGGCCACGGGGAACGCCACGGTGCCGAGAGCGAATGCTTGGAAGCTGCTAATCGCGCTGGACAAGGCCGGATCCGAGGCAACCGGAACGCCGGCGAGGACTGAGTCCGCGTACGTCAGAACCAAGAACACTAAGATTACGGCGAAGATCGCTCCGGTGGCCGGTACGACGGAGAGCGGAAGAACTCGGCCGAACCCGGACCCGAGGAAGGACCGAAGTCGACTCCGCACAATCCAAGTTTGCGCCGCAATGGCAGAACACGAGGCGACCGAAAAGGCGAACGAGGCCCAGAGCAACAGAGGCTCCAGACGGACCACGTTTCCGTTTGCGCGGCCATCGATTGCGTCAAGAGCGGGCCGGGCCAAGGCATACAAGAGAAGCCCGAACAGAACGGGCACTCCCGAGCACCCCATGAACAAAAGGATTCGCGGCCCCGAGGGCTGTTCGGATCGTTCCGGCGGACTCTCGCGCTGGAGTTCGCCACGCGCCAAGTTCAACGGCAAGAGCGTAACCGCCCACGCGATGGCCGGGATGACGATCAGAAGAATGAGCGCCTGCAGACCCGCCACAGCCGATAATCCAGGGCCCGAAGTTAAGCCTACTTGACGGTCTCGAGTTGGGAAATCACATTCCAGATGAGCGTCCGACCATGCAGCGGAATGTTCGGATCGTTAGCGAGGTCGTCCATGATCATGATGGCGCTCGTGACACGGAGGTCGAGCGCCTCATTCTTCTTCGCGAGTCGAGCCTTGGCTTCCGAGGCGCCGCGACGGATGTTCCTCGGGACGGAGGTGTCTTCGGCGATCTGGTCTAGGACGTCCATGATTTGCTTCAGCTTCGCTTCGGTGTCCATCTGACCATCTCCCGGAGTTGTGCGTCGCCCTCAACTTTGCGCCCTCGACTGTCCGCCTTCCTTGTAGGTCGTGACGACCATCAGGGTCTTCGTGTCCTTGATTCCCGGAATCGGGGCGAGGTTTGAGAGGACGAAGTCCTTCAGCCCTTTATAGTTCTTGAATCGCGCCTTCGCGATGATGTCCGTGTCCCCCGTGACGAGGAAGACGTCTTGGATCACCTCGAACTTCGCGATTTCTGTGGCGATGCGGTCCGCCTCCTTCGTGTCCACCTTCAGTGTGATGACGGCGGCGACCTGGTCCTCCCCGTAGAGGGCGGTGAGGGCTTGTTCCATGTCGCTTCCGATCACCATAATGCGAGGGATGGGGGGCCCTCGTAATTAAGTTTTATCCGCGACACACACCAAACTCATCGAGGAACAGGCGTGCCGCACTTCGGACAGAACGCATCTTCGGATAGAAGGCTCGCGCCGCATGAGCCGCACGCAGCTGCCGCGAGGCGTTTGCCGCACTTGCGACAGAACATGTCTCCGCCGCCAGCGAAGCACCGCACGAGGAGCAGGAGTGGCCACCGGACGTCGACGTTGCCGGCGGTGCGGGCACGGGGATCGACACGTCGACGTGCTCTCCCGCGGCCGCGCGTTTCGACTGTTGCGCGATCGAAAGAGCCGCGGCGTAGTCTTTCGCATCGAACCGGGTCTTTGCAGTTTCCAAGAGTTCCGTCGCCTGGGACACGTCGCGCCCATTGACACGACCTTGTTCCACCGCGGCCCCCGCCACCTCGATTGAGAACTTCGATTGGATCATGTTCGGCGGGATCTCCTTCTGCAGCATCTCTTTCGTGGTCATCTCATCCGTCGATGCGCCGACGGAGAGACGATCGAGCTTCGCCAGATCTCCTTTCGAAGCCTGCGCCGCCTTGAGTGCGAGCAGACGCTCCTTCGCCTTTGAGGTCAGATCCATCGCCACGCGGTAGTTGTGTCTCGCGTTCGCCGTCTGCGCTTCTTGGATCCAAGCGTCGGCCTCCACGCTCCGGATCCCTTGTCGATCGAGGCTCGACATGATCGCCTTTGTCGTTATGATTGCGTTGTGCGCGTTGTCTTGCATCTCGTCGTCTCGCTTGGCCGTCCGAACGCGACGGTTCTTCATCTTCTTGCGAAGGTAGCGAGTCTCAAGATAGGTCGCGATGCCGAGGGCAACAAGGAGCAAGACAACCGCGACGGTCACGTCGTCGGCCATAGCTGGGCGCGCATGTTGGGCGATGCCATAAAAGCGTTTCCCCGCGTTTTTCTCGGATGATTTCGTGCCGGGAGGGCCACGCGTGCCTCAACTGAGGATGTCCGCGAGGAGACCCTGTTTTTGGGCGACGCGAATCTCCCTTGCGATCCGGCGGCCCGTTGACATCCCCGGCTCCTGCAAGTCGGCGTATGGAGATCCGCCGATGAACAGGTTCGTGCCGGCGACAATCCGCGTCGAGATCTCAAAGACCTTGAACTCGAGCTTGTCCGACACGATCGTCTCGAGACAGAACGGACCGATCATCCCGCCGAACAGCGCGATCGATCGCTCCACCGCCCGCTCC